>Ga0070741_10006769_pt1 | contig 24331 bp, 32 predicted proteins | sample Coa_R1_4_FD_66440 | JGI IMG/M metagenome (GOLD analysis project Ga0070741, IMG submission 66440) | Surface soil microbial communities from Centralia Pennsylvania, which are recovering from an underground coalmine fire - Coalmine... | ecosystem: Environmental > Terrestrial > Soil > Unclassified ...
CTCCCAATTGCAAAATCAGGGCCTCTGCGGCCCTGTCTAGTTCCATGGTACTGATTCCCGGCCTTACCATGGTTGCGATCTGGCCAAGCACGGTAGCCAAAATCTTTCCGCTTTCGGCCATGATTGAAACCTCCTGCGGAGTTTTAATATTAATCATTTTTAATATGTGTCAAAAATATCTGTAGTTGCTTTTGTACATCTTGAAGTGCTCCAGCGTTGATAATCGTAAAGTCAGCCATTGCAATTGGGCCACCTTTTTCCATGTGCTCGATTTCTGCGTAATCGCGCGCTTGCGACTGCTCTCGAGGAATAGATCGAAACCGTAGTGCAACATCGTGATCAGCCGCACGGTGCTCAAGTCGTTGATACCGCAAACTGGGAGGCGCATATACGGCCAAAACTACCATAGCGTCGCCATACTTTTCTTTCAGTATTTTATACTCGGTCCAGCTATAGAGACCATCACCAACAACATTGGATTCTGCTAAAAACCCATCAAAGTTGTTGAGATTTAAAAGGGCCAATGCACCCATCCCATGTTTTTTTCGCAAATCTTCCCTAACCAGCTTCTCATTCGTTTCGTTAACTTCCAACCCGCGCTTTTTAACCTCATCAATAACAATTTGTCCAAATCGTACATATGAAAACCCTTCTTTTACTAGTGCATCAGAAACAGTACTTTTACCAGATCCGGCCATTCCGACAACAAAAACGATAGTATGTTTCACAGCTATTCGAGAGCTTTTAAAATTTGCTCGTGAACTTGTGCTACCGAACCCTCGCCATCTACTTTGGTAACATTAAACTGGTGCTCTTTGAAATATTCAAACAACGGTAGAGTTCGTTCTTTGTATTGCACCAAACGAGTCTTGATTGTTTCTGGGTCGTCCAATCCCTTCCTCTTGATGAGTTTTGATCCGTCAAGCGGACACAATGTCAGCTTTTCGGTTTCCTTGTTATGCAAGATTGAATGACGCATTAACTCGCATATTTTTCTTTTAGAATTTCGCAAAGCGGTGGTTTCTGCAGAAATTTCTATCAAAATAATATGAATGTTTTCTTTTCCAAAGAGTTCAACCAACAACGGCATTTCTTTTTCTGCTTCGTATAAGGTACGAGGACAACCAGACATCATGAGGTTTTCACCCTCATTAAAGACTTGCCGGATTTCTTTCATAATCAAAGCAGTAACAAATGGCGGACTATTTAAAACTCCCGTCTTCCAATTTTGCATTTCCACAAAGATATCAAACTTTTCGCCAAAATATTCAAAAAACCGTTTAGGAGAATCCTTGGGTAATTTCTCTGCCTTTTTAAATTCTCGCTCGATAATCTTACTGCTCTCAAGCGAAAAAAGCCCCATCTTTTCAGACAGAAGCTCTGATTGGGTGCCTTTTCCAGCCCCCGGAGGCCCAAATAAAATGATAACTTTTCTACTCATGAGTTTGGACTCTTCTAGTTGCTCCACTATAGCAAAATTTTTAAATCGTGTAAACCTCTCTTGACATAATTTAAAACAGGGAATACAAAGAGTATAGATCCTTTCCGCACACTCAGGAGCCCTACAATGAAACACGTTACCTTAAGAATCCTTTCCTGCCTCGGTATTCTCTTACTTATTGCCTTCATTCCGAAGGCAATAAAAGTCATGGAAGAACAAATCATGGCCCACGGAGATTAGTCCCCTCAATCAGATGCGACCGCCCAGGTCGCTTTTCTTTTGCTCAAACTATTTAAACGGTACCGTGGACCAGTCCACGGTACCGTTTTTAATCCCATACAGGAAACCCCGCATGAGGGCTTGAAGCCCCTTGAGGTCTGCCCGAGTGCGAGGATGAATGGGAAACGTTCCACAGAATGTTTCTGTTTTCGCGGGTTACGCCCGCGAGAATACAGGAAACCCCGCACGACCGTTAGGGAGTGCGGGGAGGAGGTCATTAAGATGCGTTTTTAAAATGTGTCGTACTCTCGCATTTGCAACTGAGCATTAATCTGGCGCATGGTATCTAACACAACGCTCACGATAATCAACAATGAGGTACCTCCAATCAAAAAGGTAAATCCGGTCACTCCGGTAAGTCCGGCAACAATGGAGGGTAAGACGGCAATCAATCCCAAGAATACCGCTCCGGTAAATAGCACCCGGTTTAAGATATGTTTTAAGAACTCCGAAGTTGAGTTGCCTGGCCGCACCCCCGGAATAAATCCACCCATTTTCTGCAAGTTCTCGGCAATCATTTTTGGATCAAAGGTAACCGCCGTGTAAAAATAGGTAAACAGAATAACGAGTAAGAAATATAGAATTCCGTGCACCCAGGGATCGTTAAAAAACGTTGCAGTGGTATTGGCTGCGTTTCCAACAAAGCCAGGAACCCCTCCCAGAAATCCTGCAATTAATCCCGGAAACAGCAAAATAGACAAAGCAAAAATAATCGGAATTACTCCGGCTGGGTTTACGTTGAGCGGCAGGTACGTTGAAGTGCCTCCGTACATCTTAGAACCTCGGATGCGCTTTGCGTATGATACCGGAATATTTCTGCGAGCTTCTGTAACCAATACCACGCCGGCGATAATAACGATTGCTAACACAAGGAATAGCAAGTAGGAAGGAATTTTACTGGGATCCCAACTTACAAAGGTCTGAAAAATGTTTTCAGGCAATCGGGCAACAATACCAGCAAAAATAAGCAGTGAAATGCCGTTTCCCATTCCCTGCTCGGTAATAAGTTCTCCGATCCACATTAAAAACATGGAACCGGCAATGATGGTAACAATAGAGCTCAGCATGAGCAAGGGAGATAAGTGCCCCAAGACTCCCTGCCGCTGAAATAATGTTAAAATACCGTACCCTTCGAATGCAGCCAGTGGGATGGTCAACAGTCTTCCGTATTGGTTGAATTTCTGCCTGCCTGCCTCCCCTTCTTCTTTGTAAAGCCGTTCAAGGGAAGGGAAAATCATAGTTAACAATTGCAAAATAATCGTGGCGGTAATGTATGGCCCAAGACCCAGCAGCACTATAGAAAAGTTACTCAAAGCTCCTCCTGAAAAAACGTTCAACAGTCCAAAAACTTGGTTTTGAGCAAAAAACTTACGCAGTCCTTCGGTACCAATTCCAGGAATGGGAATGTTGGCAACAATTCTGAATACAACAAACAGAAACAAAATAAAAATAAATTTGTTTCTGAGGTCTTTATTCCTAAACAATGAAACTATTTTATCGTACCACATGCGAGCTTGTGAGCACCCCGCCTGCTAAGCATACCTTAACAGGCAAAGTACCCTCTACTATTTATTACGTCTACTTGGTTTCTAATTTCCAACAATATAGCAGGCGGGGTAAGTGTTCGCTGCGGCTCCCTTATTTCACGGTGCCTCCTGCTTTTTTGATGAGTTCAAGGGCGGACTTTGAAACAGCGCAGTGTTCAATGGTAAGTTTTTTTTCAAGCTTGCCGGTTCCCAAGATCTTTACCATTGGGGGCCTGCCTTTTACCGATGGAACCAGACCTATGGCTACCAAAGATGCAGGAGAAATAACATCGCCGTCCTTGGCATGTTGCTGGAGAACTCCTACATTCACAATGCGAACTGTGTCTTCCATTTCCTGCCGGCGGTATCCTTTAAGTTTTGGATAGCGCTTAATAAGCTCACGGATAATCGGAGCTAATTTTCTTCCCGAGCGTGCGGTTTGGCCTTTTCCTCCTTTTCCTGAATACGTTCCCTTCTTGCCTCCGCGACCTACGCGTTTTCGGTTTTTGGAAGAATGTTTTGGTTGTAATTGATGGGTTTGCATACTACTTTGCCATCGGGGCTCGCAACTTTCTTAACGCTTCCATCGTTGCCCGAGCATTATTTAATTTGTTTTTCGAACCCGAAAGAATTTTAGAAGAAACGTCTTTAATTCCTGCTAAGTCGCAAATGGTTCTGACCGCTCCTCCAGCTACCAATCCTCTTCCCTTTCCTTGCGGTTTTAACAAAATACGAGCCGGACCAATCTTAGCTTCCACTTGATGAGGAATTGTTCCGTTGACAATCGCTACTGTAATAAGATTTTTTTTAGCCCGATTAGTTGCTTTTTCAATAGCCTGCGAAACGTCACGACCCTTATCAATGCCAATGCCGATTTTGCTTTTCTTGTCTCCGGCGATCACTACCGCTCTGAAACGCAAGCGCTTTCCACCACCGGTCACTCGGGTAACTCGAGCTAAATCCAATAACTTAGTTTCAAATTCATCTTTGACTAAATTGCTCCGATATCCGCCCCCAAATTTTCTTACTGGTCTAAATCCGCCCTGCGCAGATGCATTTGACTGCTGGGTGCGCTGGCGTGATGGGGTAGGTTTGATTTCTTTTTTTTCTTCTGCCATAAATTTAAAACTTTAATCCGGCTTCTCTTGCGCCATCGGCAACGGCCTTTACCCGACCATGAAAAGTAAACCCTCCACGATCAAATACGACGCGATCAATGTTCTTTTCCAGTGCCGCTTTTGCGATTTGCTTTCCCACTTCCATCGATCGGACAGTTTTAGTTCCCTTGGTTTTCATTTTCAAATCAGAAACCGAGACCAACACCTTTGCTGTTTGGTCATCGATCAGCTGAGCATATATATGGTTTCCAGACTTAAAAACGTTCAATCGCGGACGATCGGCAGTTCCAAACATCGTAGTTCGGATTCTGGTATGAATTCTATTTCTTTTTTCTTGTTTTACCGACATAGGTATACAACACTCATTTACTTTGAAGCAACGACTTTCTTGCCTTCCTTTCGGCGAATTCTCTCGCCTTGATATTTAATACCCTTGCCTTTGTATGGCTCAGCTTTCTTTGCTTTTCTGATAACTGCTGCAGTCTGGCCAACCATTTCTTTGTCAATTCCCGCTACGGTAATAACGTTTTTTTCAACAGTAAAAGTAATTCCTTCTGGTTTTTTTATCTTAACCTGATTCACAAAACCGACATTAAGTACCAATTCATCGCCCTGAACAGCTGCCTTATATCCAACTCCTTCAATTTCCAATTTTTTTTCAAATCCCTTACTTACGCCTTCAATCATGTTGGCCAGCAATGCCCGATACAGTCCCCACATGCCTTTTACCTTATTTGACAGTACTTCTTTTTTGGGAGCAACAAAAGCTTTGCCATCCTTTACCTCTACGGCAATCTCTCGGTTTACGTGCAGGTGTAATTCCCCTTTTGCGCCCATAACCTTCACGGCTTCACCGCTTACGGTTACATTCACTCCTTGAGGAATATCGATTGGTTTTTTTCCGATTCGACTCATAATAGTACCTAAAAAATTTTGACTAAAATAATTTCTTATTATATATTAGATCCAGCCTATCGTCAATCTATTCTTACGGAGAAAGCCATGGAAACTCGTGATCCGTTTTGTGATATCTTTTGCCATACGGCCCTCAAATTCATCGCAGAGAGAGAACGGAGAGACAATGATCCATCAGAACAGTTACCAGAACCCCGTCAACTTCAAGAGGATCCTCCAGCTTCCGAAACATCCACCTAGAATCGCCTACGCGCCTTCTTGCATCTGCAGGTCGGCGCGCTTTTTTTAAATTACCAAACTTCCAGCAATACTTCTCCACCAAGCTTTGCTTTCCGAGCTTGCAAGTTGGTCATCAGTCCTTTTGGTGTTGAAATAATAGAAATCCCGAATCCTCCGCGCACTTTTCTGATATCTTGAGATTTTACATATATACGCTGACCTGGTTTTGATACTCTCCTGGTTCCGGTGATCGCTGGCAATTTGTCTTGGTATTTTAAAGAAATTTTTAACGTTTTGCTTTTGCCTTTTACCGCTTTTTTCACTTCGCCCAAAAATCCTTCCTGAGACAGCAGCGTGGCTATTTCATTTTTCAGAGTTGAAAAGGGAACCAAAACCTCCTGTTTTTCAACAGCTCCAGCATTTTTAATTTGATTCAACATGTCTGTAATTGGGTCTGTCATAGTCTAGTTTGTAGTTTGTAGTTTGTAGTTTGTAGTGAGTAGTTAATAAACACTTCGTCTACAAACTATTCACTACCCACTACTCACTTTCTTAGTTACCAGCTTGATTTTTTAACTCCAATAATTTCTCCCTTGTTGGCCAATTCTCTAAAGCAGATACGACACAAACCGAATCGTCGCATAAATCCATGGCGACGGCCGCATTTAAAGCAGCGTCGGATCAATCGAGTTGAAAACTTTGGTTTTTTATTTGCTTTTGCTATTTGTGATTTCTTTGCCATAAATTCAATTAATTGCTTTTAAGCGGAAATCCCAACAAGGTAAACAATGCCAATCCTTCTTCTCGGGTTTTGGCGTTTGTTGAAACATTGACCTCCAATCCAAAAATGGTTTTTTCTTTTTCGGTAAAAATTTCAGGAAAGTTAATGTGCTCTTTAAATCCAATATTTAAATTTCCTCCCCGATCAATGGCTTTCAAATCAATTCCGCGGAAGTCTCGGGTCTTGGGAAGCGAAAGGTAAATGAGACGTTCTAAAAAGTCCCACATGCGATCGTTGCGCAAGGTGACTTTAGCTCCAATCTCAAGACCTTCTCGCAATTTGAATCCTGCAATGGATTTTTTTGACCGGGTAGTAACCGGATGCTGGCCGGCAATGAGTCCCAAATCCTGAACAATAAGATTCAGCAGCTTTTCTCGCTCAGCTCCAGTTTTGGTGACTGACTCCCTGCCAAATGAATTATTCAAGGTTACTTTGGTAATCTTGGGAACAGCCATGGGATTTTTGTATCCAAACTGCTTCATCATCGCAGGAATTACTTGGTCGTTATATTTTTTCTTTAGTGTATCCATAATTCAAGCTAAATCTCTGATTTGCATTTCTTGCACACTCTAAATTTCTTCTTATTAGTTTTTCCGGTGTCGGAAGTCTTTGATGAAGTCGGAACAATACTATAACCAATTCTGGTTGCTTTTCCGCATTTAGGGCAAATGAGCATAACATTCGATACATTCATGGGCGAAGACACGCTTACTACCTGTCCTTTTTCGCCTTCCCGTCGTGGACGCACGTGCCGTGACTTCATATTCATACCTTCAACTAAAACCATGGCTTCTTTTGGAAACGCTTTTAAAATTTTAGCAGTTCTGCCCTTGTCTTTGCCTGCGGTGATTAAAACGGTATCGCCTTTTTTAACTTTCATGTATGTAGTAGTTTCTATAGTAATTCTGCTGCCATTTGGGCAATCGTATCGAAGCCCTTATCTTTTACTTCTTTTGCAATAGGGCCAAAAATTCTTCCTCCTTTTGGCTCTTTTCCATCTCCCAAAATCACCACGGCATTATCGTCAAATCGAATATATGAACCATCAACTCGTTTAAATTCCTTTCGTTGTCGGACGATCACCGCTTTCACCACTTCGTGCTTTTTGACGAGCTTTCTCGGTTCGGCTTTCTTTACGGCAGCAACGATAATCTCCCCCAATTGAGCATAATGCTTTCTGGTTCCGCCCGGCAAGTTAACACACTGGACGATTTGCGCGCCGCTGTTATCTGCGACTTTTAACATTGATCTTGGTTGAATCATGATAATATATGAACGTAGTGAATGTATTATCACCCCGCCCTCTAAGCTATAGCTTTTTATTCTTTAGCATAGAGGGCGGGGTTTAAGCTCGTTCTCACTCGCTTAAACCTTCCCGATTACTTTAAATTTCTTATCTCGCGACATTGGCGTGGTTTCTTCAATAACAACCGTATCGCCAATATGGTATTCTCCGTTTTGATCGTGGGCTTTATATTTTTTGTGGATTTTATATCGTCTCTTGTATTTTGGGTGAGCTTTGACACTCTCTACCTTCACCACAACCGTTTTCTGCATCTTATCAGAGACGACAATTCCTGTTAATTTCTTTTTTGGCATATATTATAATACTCGTTCCTTTTCTTTAATAATCGTAAAAGCTCTGGCAATATCTTTTTTCATATTGCCGATCTCTTTTACATTCTTTAACTTATTGGAAGAAAAATTAAAGCGAATATCGCTCAGCTTCTTTTGCAAATCCCGGATAACTGCATGCAGCTCTTTAATTTCTTTTTTTCGTAAGTCTGCTAATTCCATGTGTTTAGTTGGTAGTGATTAGTTTGTAGTTGGTAGTGAGCAGGCAATAAACATGTTCGTGTCTACAACCTATTCACTACCCACTACTCACCCGCACGTTACTGTTCTCTTTTAACAAATTTTGTCTTAATTGGCAACTTCATAGAAGCCCCCTTCAATGCTTGGCGCGCAACATCTTCTTTCAATCCATCGATTTCAAAAATCATTCTTCCGGGTTTTACTGCAAATACATAATGGTGAACCGCTCCTTTTCCTCCTCCCAATGGAACTTCTTCTCCCTTTGAAGTTACGGGCTTGTCGGGGAAAATGCGAACCCATACTTTGCCGCCTTTTTTCATGTATCGAATAATATATCGGCGAGCCGCTTCAATTTGCCGAGAAGTAATCCACTTGGTTCCCATGGCTTTCAATCCAAAGCTGCCAAAGTTTAATTGGGTAGCGCGTGTTTCAACGCCTTTCGATCTGCCTTTGTGCCACTTTCGGTGTTTTACTTTTTTAGGCATTAATAAACTCATACGAATGTTGTAGTTGTTTAAAGTGTTTTATTGCCCCTTGGGCTCTGTTCTATCGCTCCCTTCGGTCGCTTGTACAAATAGCACAAGTGAGCAAAGCGAACGATATAACAATTAAAACATTATTCAAATCTATCTCCTTTATAAATCCACACCTTCACTCCAATGGCTCCGTAGGTGCAATAGGCTTCCGTCTGTGCATAGTCAATATCAGCCCGAATGGTTTGCCGTGGCATTCTTCCCAGGGTCAGCCATTCCCTTCTGGCGATTTCGATACCGTTCAATCGGCCGGAAACCTCCATTCTGATTCCTTTCACTTCTTTATTTTGCATCACCCGATCCATACTTCGCTTTAGAACCTGTCTAAAGGGAATTCGCTTTTCAATCTGTTGGGCAGCCATTTGGGCAACCAGCGCTGCTGACGTCCAGGGATTTTTAATTTCCCGGATGTCAATTTTAATCTCGTATGTTCTTTTTGGAGTTTTTGGGACAATTCGTACGGGATTAATATTTTTATCTTTCAGGCGTTTTTCAATTTCTGCTTTTAGCTTTTCCACCCCTTCTCCGCCTCGGCCGATGATTAATCCGGGACGGGCGGTTTCAATAATAATGTTTAACTTATTTGCTGAATGCTCAATTTCAATATTAGCAACTGATGCTTCGGTTAATTTCTTTCTTAAAAAGTCTTTGATCAGAAAGTCTTCCTGCAAAAACTGGGCCATATGCGAACCATAAAAACCCCGGGTGTTAAACCCTTCCATTCCTCTGATTCTAAATGCTTTTGGGTGAACTTTATGTGTCATAATTACGAGTGAAGGAGGTATATGTAAACTTGTTTAGATATAACGACTGAACGAGATAATTATATAAATCTTTGATTTCTATGGTTACCTATTTTGCTTCTTTAACAACTTTTACCTTTTTAACTTTTGGGGCAAGCTTTTTTGCTTTTATTTCCTTTGTTTCAACTTTTTCAGCTTTCGCTTCAGGTTTGGCTTTCTGCTTTGCCGGTGAGGCGACGACTTCGCCTAGTATCAGCGTTACATGGGATGTGCGCTTCATGATCGGATATGCACGGCCACGGGACATGGGATGCGATCGTTTTAATTTAGGACCCTCATCAACCATAATCCGAGAAACAAACAAATTGGATTCTTTCAGCTTTAAATCATTTACGGCCGATGCAATGGCGCTATTTAACAGTTTTAGCACGGCAGTTGAAGATTTATTAACGGTGAATGCAAGCATCTGCTGAGCTTTGTCTGCCCGCTTGTTTCTGATCAAATCTGCTACCTGTCTAACTTTCCTTGGAGCAGTTCGTAAATTGTTTAATTGGACTTTGACTTCCATGATTTAGTTATTTACCGGCTGGTTTTACTGCAGCTGCAGGAGCGGACGACGGTGCACCTTTTTCAATTTCACGCTGCATCTTTCCTCCATGGCGGTGAAACTTGGTGGTAGCAGCAAACTCACCGAGTTTGTGGCCCACCATGTCCTCGCCAACTTGGACTGGGACGAATTCTTTTCCGTTGTGCACGCCAAAAGTAAAGCCAACCATTTCTGGTGAAATAATCGAGTATCGCGCCCAGGTTTTAATAACCACTCGGTCATCTTTCCTGAGTTTCAATACCTTTTCCAGTAATCGTTGGTCTACGTATGGACCCTTTTTAAGACTTCGACTCATGAATGTTTTAGTGTTTTAACTGTTCTATCAGCACCTGCTTTGTTGTATCGCTCCCTCCGGTCGCTTGTCATTAAAACAAGTGAGCGAAGCGAGCGATATAACATCTAGAACAGTTGGAACTATTTTTTCTTCCTTCGTTGAATGATAAATTTATTTGTCCACTTCTTTCGGTTTCTAGTTTTTACTCCTAATGCCGGGCGTCCCCACGGGGTTTTTGGATGTTTTAATCCAATCGGCTGCCTTCCTTCTCCTCCTCCATGCGGATGATCAACCGGATTCATAGCTGAACCGCGTACGTGTGGCCTTCTACCTTTTAACCGCGACTTTCCTGCTTTTCCAACCCGATAAAAACGGTTTTCTGGATTTGAGACCATGCCAATGGAGGCAAAGCAACCATCATGAACCCTTCGCACTTCCGTTGACGGCATTTTCAAGTTGGTATATCCGTGTTCCTGAGCTAGCACCTGGGCTGCCGATCCTGCTGATCTTACTAATTTTCCTCCTCGTCCCGGATCTAGTTCAACATTATATACATTAGTTCCTACGGGAATATTTTTCAATTGCATTCGGTTTCCTGCGGTCAATGGAGCAACGGACGAAAATACAACACTGTCACCTACCTTCAAATCCTGGGGAGCAATAATGTACTGTCGGGTTCCATTTGCGTATTCAATTAAGGCGATAAATCCAGTTCGGTTTGGATCATACTCTAAAGCAATTACTTTAGCCGGAGTATCCATAACTGTCTGACTGAATTCAACTATTCGGTAGAGTTTTTTTACTCCCCCACCTTTGTGTCGAACGGTAATTCTGCCTGACGAATTTGATCGGCCAACGTTCCGCTTAAGATACTTTACCAGTCGCTTTTCCGGCTTCTTTTTTGTAAGCAACGAAAAATCAATTCCGGTCATTCCTCGTCTCGCTGGAGTTGTAGGTTTATACGATTTCATACTATATGATTTCTATCTTTTGACCTTCTGAAATGGTCACAATAGCTTTTGAAAACCCCTTTTTAAATCCTTCGGTTCTTCCCAATCTGCGTTTTTTCTTTGGAATCGTTACTATGTTTACCGAAAGGACAGTAACGTGGTAAATGCCTTCCACTGCTTTTTTGATTTCTGGCTTATTGGCCTGAGGATGAACCCTAAAGACATACTGGTTTTTTCCGGCCAAGTACGTTGATTTTTCTGAAATATGGGGCTCTTGAATTGCCTGGTAAGAAAATCCTTCAGTTAGTATCTGCTTCTTTTTTACGGGCAATGCCTTTGACACGGGCTCTTTGACTACCACAGCTTCTTTTGCTTCTGGGGCGCTGCGGGCAGGCTTTGCTGTTGGTTTAGCCGAAGATCGAGCAATTTTCTTTTCTTTTGCTTTATCGGCTTCTTTTTTATTTTTTAAAAAGTCTAGTAATGCCATTATTTCTTTTCTGAAAATGTAGTTTCTAATGTTTTAATTCCGTCTTTTGAAATTACCAGGTATTTATACTTTAACAAATCAACCACGTTTAAATTTCGAGCTTCTAAAACTCCGGTTTTTTTAATGTTTCTGGTTGCCAAGAATACATTTTTTTCGTTATTACTGATAACCAATCTGCTGTTTTCTTTTGCGGGAAGTTTTGCCATTAACCCAGCCATTACCTTTGTCTTAGGCTGCTCCATTTCAAGGGATTCAAGAACTACCACCTGGTTATTTTTTGCCTTTTCTGAAAGCACCATAAACAAAGCCTTCTTTCGCATCTTCTTTGGGATTTCACGGGTAAAGTTTTTGTCGTTGCGAGGTCCGCCGGAAACTCCTCCGCCTTTCCACAATGGGGATCGAATTGATCCATGCCGCGCCCGTCCGGTTCCTTTTTGCCGCCAAGGCTTGCGTCCTCCTCCGCGCACTTCTCCCCGGGTTTTGGTATGAGCTGAAACTTGTCGTTGGTTTGCGGTATGAGAAATTAACACCTGGTGCACCAAATCAGCGTTCATGGGAACTTCAAAAATTTCCTTGGGCAATGTCAATTCTCCTGCTTCTTTTCCTGCTTGGTTGTATACGGCAACTTTCATGTAATTAATTTCCTGAAATTTCCAATACGGTGCCGCGATGTCCGGGAACCGCTCCCCGAACTGCCAGCACATTATGAGCTGCGTCGATTTTTGCAATTTTTAAATTCTTTACCGTCGTGCGATCATATCCCATGCGGCCTGGCATTTTTCTTCCCTTAATCACGTGCTGAGGGAACCGCTGTCCCACTGATCCAATGGTTCGGGATTCGTGTTTTGCTCCGTGGGTAGCATTTCTTCCGGCAAATCCGTGCTTTTTTACTCCTCCTTGAAATCCTTTTCCTTTGGAGATTCCGGCAACGGTAACCGTATCGCCTTCTTTAAAAACGGCAACGGTAATCTGGTCTCCCACGTTTGCGGCATCCTCTCCTCTGGCTTCTTTAATGTAGCGATACTCCTTGCCCTTCATGGATTTTGTAATCTTGTTTTTCTTTTCAATTTTTCCAAAGCCAACCTGCAATGCCTGGTATCCGTCTTTTTCTTCCGTTTTTTTCTGCAATACAACACAGGGTCCCGCTTCAATCAAAGTAACCGGAGTAATATTTCCTTTTTCATCAAACATCTGGGACATGGCTATTTTTTTTCCTATGATAAACTTCATAAGTTGGGTTCATCTCAACTAAAAATGGGCTACTGCCCATTGTAGATCTGACATGTGATAATCTTCCTACTGCAACTTATATTTTTCGGCTGCAAAACGTTCATCTCTCATCAGCTTATCTATGCTATTGATAAACTGATTCGCTCTTCACGTTTTTCGCTCGAAAACTATAAGTTTCGTGACGAAAGTTATCACATGCCAGATCTAATTCTGGCAACGTTGTTATCCCTCGCGAAATCGCTCGGGAAAGTTAACTATTGTCTAAAATTTTGTAATTAATGATCCTACTAAATCTTGATCGTAATGTCAACGCCTGACGGTAAATTTAAGTCTCTCAGCGCTTCTACAATCTCGGCATTTGGATTCAGAATATCAATGACACGCTTGTGAATTCGCATTTCAAACTGCTCACGAGCATTCTTGTGCACAAAGGTTGAACGGTTAACCGTGTACTTTAACACTTCGGTTGGCAACGGCACCGGCCCTACTACTTCCACTCCGTACCGATTGGCAATATCAATGATTTGCCGCACTGAGTTGTCTATGATTTTGTGATCATAGGCCTTCAGTTTGATGCGAAGTTTTGGAATAGTCAAATCGGGGCTCTGCTTTGCAGGAGTCTCGGTTTTTTTATGAGCAACGGTTGCTTTTTTAACAGGCATTGAAATTCTTAATTCAGGATTTCTATTTGATAATCTTCGTTACCACTCCCGCTCCTACGGTCTTGCCACCTTCTCGAATAGCAAACTTCCCTTTCTCTTCCAAGGCTACCGGTACAATAAGCTTTACGCTAAGGTTTGCGGTATCGCCAGGCATAACCATTTCGGTTCCTGCTGGCAAGGTGACGTCACCGGTAATATCTGCCGTTCTAATGTACAGCTGAGGCTTGTATCCTGAGAAAAATGGAGTGTGCCGTCCGCCTTCATCTTTACTTAATACGTATACCTCTGCTTCAAATTCAGTGTGAGGGGTAATTGATCCTGGCTTGCAGAGCACCTGTCCTCGTTCTACGTCTTCTTTCTTTAATCCGCGAAGCAAGATACCTACGTTTTCGCCAGCTCGTCCCTCGTCCAAAGACTTTTGGAACATTTCCACAGAGACGGCAACGGTTTTTTGAGTAGGTCGGATTCCAACGATTTCCACCTCGTCGTTAGCTTTAATCACTCCTCGTTCAATTCTTCCAGTTACTACTGTTCCTCGGCCTTCAATGCTGAACACGTCTTCAATGGCCATGGCAAATGGTTTATCAAGTTCTCGAACAGGCTCAGGAATGTAGTTATCGCATGCATCCAACAATTCAATGATTGGTTTGGCTGCTGGGTCATCAACAGAGGTTGCTGACAGCGCCTTTAAGGCCGATCCGCGGATAATAGGAGTTTCATCTCCTGGGAATCCGTATTTCTTAAGTAATTCACGAACTTCTGATTCTACCAAATCCAAAATTTCCGGATCATCAACCATATCAACCTTGTTCATAAAAACCACCAATGATGGCAATCCCACCTGGCGGGCCAACAAGATGTGCTCTTTGGTTTGAGGCATGGGGCCGTCTGGAGCTGATACGAGCAAAATTCCACCGTCCATTTGGGCGGCTCCCGTAATCATGTTTTTAATATAGTCAGCGTGTCCTGGACAGTCAATTAACGCGTAGTGGCGTTTTGGAGTTTCTGTTTCTAAGTGGGTAATCGAAATCGTTACTCCGCGAGCTTTTTCCTCAGGAGATGCGTCAATTTGGTCAACGTTCTTTTCTGAGTGCTTAAATCCGCGCAATCCGGAAACCTTCATGATTGCAGCAGACAAGGTGGTTTTACCATGGTCAACGTGGCCAATGGTACCAATGTTTACGTGAGGTTTTGACCTCTCGAATTTTTCTGCCATAGCTTTTTTAAATTAGTTACTATTAGTTTTAGTTTTATTTGAAAAACAATACGTTCATATTATTATATCTCTACCAATAAGTCAACAGTTTCCCCAAGAGAGATCTATTCAATTCCCAGAGCTTCTTCAAGATTCTTCAATCTGGGCCTAAGATCTACCATAATATCTACCTTCTCCTCGACAACTTTAAGTCGTTCATCTATCTTATCAACCTTATTTTCTAAACCGTCTACCTTTTTTTCTAAATGCTGCACCTGCGCCTTTGTGGCAGTATTGTCAAATCCCTCTTTAATCATTTTTGCTAGACCTTCTATTGTAATTTTTTGATTTACCATGATTCTCTTTCCACAGCTTGCTCTTTTTTAAGAATTTACTCGACTGCGCGCATAAATTCATTCTAATCACTATGAAAATCTGTGTCAAACTTATCAAAAATCATTGACTTACCAAAATTTCTAATCTATTATTTGTTTTGTGTCCTGAACCTTGTCATCGCCCTTTTGAAGAATCGTTATGTTTCACAAGATGGCCCGACACCCAGGTGGGTGTTTGAAATCATGCTTAGCTTCATATTCGGTTCGTTAACTGCAGGCTGTATTGTCGGAGTTTGCTTCAGGGAACCAGCAATTCCAATGCCCGTTTTTTCCGGATTCCAACACGGGCACAAGTAGCTTCGTCACGAATACAACTTTAGCCCCAATCTCCTTAGCGAGATTGAGGGCTTTTTTCTTGCTTTAAATCCAACCCAACCGTCAATCTTCATTCTCAATTCTAAATTCTCAAATCGCTCTCTACTTTCGTTTTCCTTCAACAATCTCTTGGGCAATGTTTGGTGGAACTTGGTCGTATCGGTCAAACTGCATGGTAAATGATGCTCGGCCTTCGGTGAGTGATCGCAACGCGGTAGCGTATCCAAACATTTCGGACAAGGGAACCAAGGCATCTAAGACTTTCATGCCTACGCGCTCTTTGGTTTCTTCGATTTTTCCTCGGCGTGAACTTAAGTCAGAGATAACTTGCCCAAAGAAGTCAGGCGGAGTAATGACTTCAGTTTTCATGACCGGTTCAAGCAATACTACTTTTGCCTTTCTTGCAGCTTCCTGGAGAGCCATGGAACCGGCAATCTTAAAGGCGAATTCTGAAGAGTCAACTTCGTGATAACTTCCGTCGTATAACGTTACCTGCACGTCAACTAATGGGTATCCGGCTAAAATTCCCTTATCCATAGCCTCCACAATTCCCTTTTCAGTTGGCTTGATAAATTCTTTTGGAATAGATCCTCCTTTGATTTCATCAATAAATTCAAAACCGGCTCCGCGCTCTCGCGGCGCAATTCTGATAAGCACGTGTCCGTACTGTCCCTTTCCTCCCGACTGCCTGACGTACTTTTCCTCTGCCTCAGCTTCACCCAAAATAGTTTCACGGTAGGCAACCTGCGGTCTGCCGAAGTTTGCATCAACATTAAATTCACGTTTTAGTCGGTCAGCAATAATGTCCAAGTGCAGTTCTCCCATGCCAGAAATAATGGTTTCTCCGGTTTCTAAGTCTTCTTTGATTCTAAAGGTTGGGTCTTCTTGGGTAAGCTTTCGAATAGACATGATAAGCTTTTCCTGATCAGCCTTGGTTTTTGGCTCAACGCGCATAGAAATAACCGGCTCTGGGAATGAAATCTTTTCCAGTACAATGGGCTTATCCTTGTCGCACAACGTGTGGCCGGTAATGGTATTTTTTAATCCAACCGTAGCTCCGATTTCGCCGGCGTAAATGGTGTCCAGCTCTTCACGTGAATTCGACTTCATACGTAAAATCCGCGAGATTCTTTCCTGTTCACCGGTCACCGAATTTAACAAGTAAGTCCCCTTATTTAGAACTCCTGAGTAAACTCTAAAAAAGGTGAGTTGGCCCACGAAGGGATCGGTGGCAACTTTAAATACTAATGCCGCAAACGGCTCTGAATCAGAAAATTTTCGCTCAATTTCAGCTCCGGTTTTTGGATCAGTTCCCTTTACCGACCCAATATCTAACGGCGAAGGCAAGTAATCAATAACCGCATCCAATACCAATTGGGTTCCTTTGTTTTTTAATGCAGATCCACAGAATACCGGCACCAGTTTAAAAGCCAAACATGCTTTTCGCAATACTACTTTTAACTCTTCCTGGGTTGGTTCTTGCCCCTCTAATACTTTGTTTAAGAGAGTTTCATCTTCGGCGGCGATTCGTTCTACCATTTTGGTTCGCCATTCGTTAGCTTTTTCCAGCATATCGGCGGGAATATCTTTTTCAACAACCGTTTCTCCTTTTTCTCCTTCAAAGTAGATTGCCTTCATTTTCAGCAAATCAATAACCGCAGAAAGATTTTCTTCTTCGCCAATCGGAATGTTCATGGCAACGGCATTTGGAGTGAGCTTGTCTAAAATTGACTGGTAACTTTTTTCAAAGGATCCCCCCATTCGGTCGAGCTTGTTGATAAAACAAATTCTTGGGGTACCGTATTTGTCAGCTTGGCGCCAGACGGTCTCTGACTGGGGTTCAACTCCTGCAACTCCGTCAAATACCACCACTGCTCCGTCTAATACGCGCAGCGAGCGCTGCACTTCAGCGGTAAAGTCAATGTGGCCTGGAGTGTCAATCAGGTTCATTTGAATGCCCTTCCAGTGCATGGTAATGGCAGCAGCAGTAATGGTAATGCCGCGCTCTCGCTCTTGTGGCATCCAATCCATCACCGTGTCTCCTTCGTGTACTTCTCCGATTTTATGAGAAACTCCCGTATAAAACAAAAGACGCTCGGACACGGTGGTCTTTCCGGCGTCGATGTGAGCGATAATTCCAAAGTTTCTTAATTTTTCTAATGGATATTGGCGGGGCATAATTTGACAAATAGTAATAAGATGCTAATATAATGTATTCGCTATTTCCAGTTCTATAAAAGGAGGTAGTAATGACGATTAAAGGTGTCTTTGAAGGTCAACTTTGGGAAGAATTCAAGGGAAAAGTTAAAAAACAACTAAAGAAAGACATCAAAGAGAAAGGACTTGACAAGGCTCTGGAAAAACACTTCTATGCCTTCTGCTTAACTTTTCAGGAACCAATCGCGGAAGTATTCGAAGAGTATGCACTTTCAGATGAAAATCAAGAGCAATTGCTAACTGAATTGATGACAGACTTCTTTAAAGAAGTCATGGAAGATCCTACTAAAAACTAATTCTAAGGCGCCGAGATCGAAAGGAATCGGCGCAGTTTTTTTACAGAAATTCTATATTTCTATTTTTCTAGGTTCTAGTTTCTTGATCTTGCCCTCCTTCGCCAAGGCTTCGGAAGGGCGCTCCAAAGATTTATCTTTGTCGCGCAAAGTGGGCAAACGCCTTGTTTGCTTCGGCCATTCGGTGCATGTCGTTCTTTTTCTTCATGGCGGCACCTTCGTTGTTGGCAACATTCATTAACTCTTGGCTCAACTTTTCTTGCATTGACTTTCCTTTTCCCGCCCGAGCTCCGTCGATAATCCATTTTAGCGCCAAAAATAATTTTCGTTCTTGCCTCACTTCCATGGGAACCTGATAGGTAGCTCCTCCAATTCTCTTTGGTTTTACTTCAAGCAATGGCGAAGCATTTTCTACCGCTTGCTTAAACACTTCCATGGGTTCTTTTTTGGTTTTTTCTTTGATCATATCAAACGCACCGTACACAATTTTCTGTGCGGTGGTTTTTTTGCCCTCTTTCATTACCTTGTTGATAAACTGGGCAACGGCAACGTCGTTGTAGATGGAATCTGGGGCAACTTTGTGTTTTTTATATGCTCTTCGCATTGCTGAGTTTGTAGTTTTTAGTTTGTAGTTGGTAGTGAGTAGTTCATAAACGTTTTTAGTCTACAAACTATTCACTACCCACTACTCACTCTAATTATGCTTGCTTTGGCGCTTTCGTTCCGTATCGTGATCTTCCCTGCTTTCTGTTTTCTACTCCCTGGGTGTCTAAAATTCCTCGGACAATGTGGTATCGAACTCCCGGCAAGTCTTTTACTCGACCGCCGCGGATTAATACTACTGAGTGTTCTTGCAAATTGTGACCTTCTCCCGGAATGTAGGCGGTTACCTCCATGCCGTTAGACAGTTTTACTCTGGCTACTTTTCGTAACGCAGAGTTTGGTTTTCTTGGAGTTTGGGTAAACACTTTAATGCACACGCCGCGCTTAAATGGAGATGGATAGGTTGATGGTCGGTTTTTTAAAACATTAAAGCCGTATTGCAAAGCAACACCTTTCTTTTTGGCCTTCACGCTCTTTCTGGGTTTTTTAATAAGTTGATGAATTGTTGGCATACAATATCTAACTAAACAAGCGCCACAGCGCTTATCTTTCTAATCAAAGAAAGTGTAACAAAATTCTTTTAACAAGTCAACATGCAACAGCTTAAGCGCCGGTAATAAGGTGATACAATACCTCCATGGCAGAGCTTAGAACCTGCAAACCTCCAAAGAAAATGAAAAAGATCAAAATGAAAATTCCGTACTGCTGCAGGTAAAACTTCACCTTGCCATAGCTGTCGGGAATAAATTTAAACAGGACCCACGAGCCGTCCAGTGGCGGAATGGGAACCAAGTTAAACAGCGCCAATAGAATGTTCACCTGAACAATAAAGGTAAAAATAATAAGCAAGCCCGGGAAACTTGAAAAGAGTTGCACTGGGGTAAAACGCAAAATCAAACCAAAAAATACTGCGAGGGCAATGTTTGACAAAGGGCCTGCCACAGCAACTTTTAACGATCCCCACTTTTGATCTTTTAAGTTGTAGGGATTTATGGGAACCGGTTTTGCCCAACCAATTAAAATAGGACTGCCGGCAACAAACAACAGCAACGGCAAAATAATTGAACCAAAAGGATCCAAGTGTTTTAAAGGATTTAACGTAAGGCGGCCCGCATATTTTGCCGTGGGATCTCCCAGTGAATTTGCCACGCTTCCGTGAGCCAATTCGTGGATGATCACTGAAAATAACAGAATGACAAGAGAAAAAATAGTGACGATAATATTGTCCATAGTTGATTTATGAGCCTAGTGAGTAATACCAGATATTCGCGTCTCTCTTCCAAATTTCAGCTACGAACGTGCAATAGCTTCTCGGCGTACCCTCTGGGTACGCCTCAAACCTCTATCCCATTCTCGCTTTGAACTTTGGAAAAAGTCCATCGAAAGAGTATTGCTCACTAGGCTCTTTATAGCAAATATTGCAAAAAAATAAAAGTTAGGGTAGAATACGAGAAACTAGAAATTAAAAATTAGAAAATAGAAATGCAGAATTTTCGATTTCTCAGCATTCTATTTTCCAGATTCTAGTTTCTATTTTCTAAAACATTATGGCTGCAAAAATCTGTGCCGTCTGTGGCAAAAAATCAGCAATGGGCGGATATTATGTAAAGCTTCGAGGAAAGTTTAACCCTACCAAAAAGCTCCGCCGATACCCAAACTTACAATGGACTCGCCTTTCAACTGGCAAGCGCGTGTTAGCGTGCGCTAAGTGCATTAAAGCTGCGTCAAAGGTATAACTAGCCGGAAATCGGGCTGGAGTATGCCGGCAGTACGCGTCCACGTGCCCCCACACCACAACCACGGGGCATAGTATAGAGGTAGTACGCAGGGCTGGGGGTCCTGTAGCCTGAGTTCGATTCTCAGTGCCCCGACCAGTAGTTGGTGTGGGGGTAAAGTGGATGTAGACTGGGTTCAATTCCCAGCAGCCCGACAAAAAACCAAGTTCTCCCGTATCAATCAAAAAGCGCCCGTCGGGCGCTTTTTGATTTTACTTTGCTAAAATGGTATTGATTTTTTCGATAATCTGATCCATGTCGAATTGGGATTTGATCAGATAATCAGCGGCTCCCAGCTTTACTCCTTTTTCAATATCTTCGGGTTGCCCCAAGTTTGATAAAATGATCACCGGAATAACAGCCGTGGTAGGATCTTGCTTTACCTTCGAAAGTACCTCAAAGCCATCGATGCCGGGGAGCAATAGGTCGAGCAGTACCAAGTCTGGTTTTTTCTCGCGCATGGCAATAATGCCTTTTTCTCCATCAACCGCTTCTGTGACAGAAAAATCTTTCGCCATCAGGCGCTTGCTGATAAGCTCGCGGAAAAATTCGTCGTCTTCAATAATGAGAATATTTTTTTTCATACCTATCTGTATTCTAGCTTTTTTATTAAATTTATTCAACCGCCCAAGCTATACCGGAGACACATTAAGCTCCCGAGCAGCATCTTCTACCGCCGGCAGCGGCTGCATAGTGCGAATGGGAAGATTCATGTAAAACGTGCTTCCTTTGCCTTCCTGGGAAGTAAAGCCGATGGTTCCGTCATGAGCCTGAACAATATTTTTTGCAATAAACAACCCCAACCCCGATCCCACAGCTCCTGTTTTGCGGGCATTAGTGGCTCTGAAAAACTTTTCGAAGATTTTTTCCTGCTGGGATTCGGGAATTCCAATGCCAGAATCCTGGACTGTTATCCGAACCTGTTTTTTCCCGTCGATTTCGAGCAAGAGGTTAATCGTGCCGCCTTCTGGAGTATATTTAATGGCATTATCCAGCAAATTCTGAACGGCAAAGATGATTTTTTCTTTATCTAACTTCATGGGCGCCAACTTTATCGATGGCTGATGAACCGTAAAGGTGATTTTTTTCTGTTTGGCAGTTTCTTGGTTGGCATCAACCACACTATTAATCAGATCTACTAAATCTACCATCGACCAGTTGGATCGATAGGCTCCCGATTCAATCTTATCTGCATTTGATAAATCGTTGACCAAGTAAATGAGTGAACGGTTGCGCTGGTAGGTTTTTTCGATGATGGCCCGTTGCTGCTTGGTAACTCGACCAAAACTTCCGTCCAAAAACATTTCAAGCGAAAGCTTGATGGCTGCCAGCGGCGAGTTGAGCTGGTGCAAAGTAAAAGACATAAACTCAGCGCTGTTCTTTTTGGCGATACTGGCCTTGGTCACATCTTGCAATACAATGATTTTACCGCCATGTCCCGGCTCCAAAAAATTAATGAACACGTTCAGCACCAGGCTTTCGGAAACCGGCACCTCTTTTTCAACTGTCCCATGTTCGCTTTCTAACAGCAGCAACGCAATGGGTTTGCCGTTTTTATAGCGTGCCAACACGGACGCAGGCTTACCGATTACTTGGTTTACCGCCACTCCCAGCAGTGCCTCAGCTTTTGCATTGAGATCGTAAACCCGGTTTTCTTTGTCGAGGATGATAATGCCGTCCCGGAGAGCCTTGAGCGCCTGCCAAACGTGCGTCTGCTGGTCTTTGGCTTGCAGGTATTGGCGTTTTGCCGCTGCCAATTCAGAAAAAATGCTTGCTTGGGTTTTTTTAAGATCGGAAATACGAGCCATACAAAAGGAAACCAGGACGCTGCACATTATCAGCACCAACAAGAGCAAGAGGTAGGCTCCGGTAGGTCCCATGGAAAGCAAAAACCATGCCTCTCCTGCCACCAAGATGCCCAAAATAATCCCTATACTTACGGTAGTTGCCCGCATCATACTTCAAACTTCTTTTTAATAATACCATTTTTTGTAGCGTCGATGAGCGGCGAAGTATATACGGTTGCATATGATTCGTCGGAATTTTTGCGCTCGATCTTGACATAGTACTGTCCCTTGGGCAACAGGCAGTAGTAGCGTCCGTAAGCATCGGTAATGCGGTGCCCAACTTCTACATTGGTGGTAGATGAAATAATTCTAACGATCGCAAACGATAACGGCTCGCCGGTGGTTTTGTTAACAACATACCCGAGAGATTTCGGCTTCAGCCCGAATGCTCGAAGCAACAAGATAAAGAGATACAAGAGCAAAATGACGGTGTTGTAGGGATAAAGCGTGGCAAAGAAGACAATAATGGCAACCACAAAACCAATAACAAACAACAGATCGGAAAGGTTGCGCAAAACCGAATCCCAGCGCGAGTAAAACTTCATAAACGTTTTATCTTTCTTAGCAAATTCGTTCCAGTCAAAACCCACCGGATCCATCGGAATATTTTTGGTAATCACTTCTCCAAACTTGGTAATTTCAATTCGATCGCCAAAGTAAAGGTTACCATACAGCTCGTCTCGCGAATGATTCAGAAGCTTTCCGGACGGAAAAACATAATGGGTTTTTCTTACCGCAATCGTATAAGAGCCCGGCGGGATTAAGAATCCGTAGCGGCCGTCAATGTCGGTGATAGCGGAGGCAATTTGTTTACCCTGAAGATCACTTAAAGTTACATATGCAGGATCAAGCGGCTGTTTGGTTACCGAATCATATACGACTCCCCAGTGTTTTACCCGCTTTTTAAAGCCAAGGGCGGTAATCAACAATCCGAACGACCGAAAGATAATCAGGGCAACATCGGGAATTGAAGGAATAGATGTAGCGATAACGGAAGCAGTTCCAATGGTTCCCACCACCAATCCGATAGCAGTTCCGGTGGTTGCAGTAACCGCAACAGCAGGAACTTCCTGCAAGACTTTTTCTACTGCTGCTACCCCCGGAATGGCAGTAACCGCTTTGACGATGCTTACGGCTACCTGCTCAACAAAACCTCCGGTGTTGGCAACAATGACTGAAATGGGAGGCGTACCGGTAATGGGATTAATATTAATCACCGGAATATCTTTGGTGTTGGCGATATCGCAACTTGTTGATTGGCCAGCGGTCAGCGTAATAGCGCTGCAGGTGCTTGAAATTTGCGTCCATCCTGAAATATTGGCTTCGGTTACCGAATAGGTTCCCGGCAGCAAATTACCCTGGGTGCTTAAACCAAAACCGTTGACGGTTCTTACAGAAAAGCCGTTTAGGCCAGATCCGGTAGCGCCGAATGCAAATGTTCCATCGCCTCCAGCAGAAGTCTTATGAACCGTGATTGAACCATAGGTGGTGTTTAAAAATGTACAGGTCGTTGTTTGTCCTTGGGTGATGGTAACATTCATGACTCCGTTGGGAGCTGCAGCAAAGCTGTGGTCGCAGATTGCTTGGTCAAAATGCAGTCCGGCCGGCACCATTTCTTGAATGGCAACTTGGGTTCCGGCGCTTTCGGGAATGAAACTGCTAGCAGCAGTTCCGCCGATCGTGGTAAGAGTTACCAACGAAGGAGTAGGGCCGATGGCAAATGAAAGAGCCGTATCCGAGCCAATGCTATTGCCTACAATAATTAATCCGGTCTGCAGCGGAGGATCAACAACAAACGAAACCGCGTTTGAAGTACCTCCACCCGGACCGGGCGTTACCACCGAAACCGAATAGACTCCTACTGCCGGAACCGAACTAAAAAATGCGGTAAGCCGGCTGGCAGAAACGTAGGTGGTCGGAATCGCCAATCCTTGAAAGGTAATGGTTGACGATGCCAAAAAGTTACTGCCGGTAACCACCAAGGTAAACGCAGGGTCTCCAGCAACGCGGGCAGCCGGAGAAATAGTTTGAATAACCGGTTTTGGATTTTGAATCGCAAACGTCACGCTATTGGACGTTCCTCCTCCCGGAGTTGGGTTGACGACGGTGAT
>Ga0070741_10006770_pt1 | contig 24330 bp, 21 predicted proteins | sample Coa_R1_4_FD_66440 | JGI IMG/M metagenome (GOLD analysis project Ga0070741, IMG submission 66440) | Surface soil microbial communities from Centralia Pennsylvania, which are recovering from an underground coalmine fire - Coalmine... | ecosystem: Environmental > Terrestrial > Soil > Unclassified ...
TCGAACAGGCCGGCAAAGATCAGTTTCCCGGTTGCCACCTTGTCGGTTCCAGGCTGGTTCAGGAAATCCGTGATCGCCTTCTGCGCGTCATCGAGCGGAAGCTTCCTCGCCGATACCTTGGCGACCAGCGCGCTGACCTTGGGATCATCCTTCCATTTCTGTTCGGCATCGCCGAGCGGCGGTCCGGCCCAGACCGCGGCAAGGGAGATTTCCGGGACCTTGGCCTGCGCGCACGGCCAGTCGGGATAGCGCGGATCGGCACCGAGGCAGGCCTGCGCCCAGCCAGCGAGCGCCAGCAGTGCAATCGCGATCCGCACAGTCATGTCTCTCCTCCCGCAGGCCCACGACGCGCCAGTCCGCGCGAGGGATCATAGGCGAAGATGGCGCCGATCATGAAGGCCGCCGTGCATCCGCCGACCACGCTGAGTGAAACCCAGTTGATCTGGCCGTACAGCGCAAAGCGGATCAGCTCGACCGCGTGGGTGAACGGATTGAACTGGCAGACATAGTAGAGCATCGGGCTGCCTTCCTGGACGCGCCACAACGGATAAAGCGCCGATGAAGAAAAGAACATCGGAAAGATCACGAAGTTCATGACGCCGGCGAAATTCTCAAGCTGTTTGATCCCGGAAGAAATCAGCATGCCGAGCGAACCCAGCATCAGTCCGGACAGGATCAGGGCCGGGAGCACCGTGAGATAGCCGATCGGCGGCGGCGCGATGTCCCAGAACCAGGCGATCAAAAGGAATGCATAAACCTGCAGCAATGACACCGCCGTGCCCGCGAGCAGCTTGCAGAACAACAGGTACCAGCGCGGCAGCGGACTCACCAGCAGTGTGCGCATGTTGCCCATCTCGCGGTCATAGACCATGGAGAGCGAGGACTGCATGCCGTTGAAGAGCTGAATCATCGCCATCAATCCCGGCGCGATAAAGACCTCGTAGAGAACATAGGTTTCATAGGGCGGGATAATGGAAACGCCGAGCACCTGGCGGAATCCGGCGGCGAAGATGAAGAGCCACACGAGGGGCCTCACCAGCGCCGAGATGAAACGTTCGCGCTGATGCAGGAAGCGCAGCGCCTCGCGCCACACAATCCCGTTGAGACAGGTGATGTATTCACTGAGCGAGAAGCCGCGCCTTGTTTGATCCGGTCCTGCCTGATCGAGCGTCGTGGAGCTCATGATGCAAGGCTCCCGGACTGCACGCCGGTCAAGCGCATGAAGGCGGCGTTGACATCTGCCGCACTTGTTTCCTTCAGAACCCGTGCAACCTCGCCGCAGGCAAGCACGCGGCCCTGATGCAGGACAACGAGGTTATCGCTTGGGATGACCTCGTCGAACAAATGGGTCGCCCACAAAACGCCGATGCCCTGTTCGGTGACGAGCTGGCGGACATGGTTCAGGATATCGGCACGCGCCTTGACGTCGAGCCCGACGGTCGCCTCGTCGAGTAGAAGCAGACGCGGCCGATGCAGCAGAGCGCGCGCGATTTCGAGCCGGCGCATCTGTCCGCCCGAGAGGTCGCGTACCTTGCTGCCGGCGCGGTCGGCAAGGCCGATGCGCGCCAGCACCTCGTTGCCGCGCGACCTCGCATCGCCGCGGCCGATGCCGTGCAGGGCGGCGTGATAGAGCAGGTTCTGCATGACCGAGAGATCGAGATCGAGCGTGCGCGGCTGGAACACCACGCCCATCAGTCGCAGCGCTTCGCTCGGCGCCTGTCCGATATCGTGGCCGAAAACCCCGATCTTTCCGGCCTGGATTCCGAACAGCCGCGTGATCAGCGAGAATAGCGTGCTCTTTCCAGCGCCGTTGAGACCGAGCAAGGCCGTGAAGCTCGCTGGGCTCACGTCGAAAGAGACGTCGATCAACGCGCGCCTGGCGCCATAGGAATGGCTGACCGTCTGGATCGACAACGCGGGCGTCGCCGCGGCCTCACGCGCCGCTGGCGCGGCGGCAGACGGTGTAGCTTCGCTGTATGTGTCAGTTGCGGTCATGGCGAGATCGTCACACCCCATGGCAGCTCGCCGACCTGAATGGTCTTGATGACCTTCAGCGCGGCGACATCGATCACCGAAACATCGTTCGAGATGCCGTTGGTGACCAGCAAATATTTTTCGTCCGGCGTGAAGGCCATGTGCCAGACCCGCTGCCCGACTAGAAGATATTTGGTCACCTCGTGCGTCTTGGCATCGACGACGGCGATCCGATTGGCCGGACCGAGCGCCACGAAGACGGTCTTGTCGTCCTTGGGAATGCCAAGTCCGACGGCCTGGATGGCTTCGCTGCGCAGGCCCGGAATGTTGAAGGTCACTTTGCCGGTGACGACGTGCTTGACGGGGTCGATGATCGAGACGTCGCCGCCGATTTCCGAGGAGACCCATAGTTCGGAGCCATCGTGCTTGAATTCGGCGAAGCGCGGCCGCGAGTCGACCAGCACATTGGCGACCACCTCGCGCTTCGACGTATCGATGAAATGCGCCATGTTGGTCGTCTCGGACGTGCAGATCAGGATCTTGCCATCCGGGCTGATCGTCATGCCTTCGGGCTCGACGCCGACCTGGATATTGCCAATCCGGCTTCGCTTGTCGATATCGATGACGGTGACGGTGTTGTCGTTTTCGTTGGCGACATAAAGAATTTTACCGGCCGCATCCTGCGTGAACAACTCGGGGTCGGGGCCGGAGGGCAGGGTGTCCACGACTTGCTGCGTCTTGGCGTCGATCATCTGGATCGTATCGTCGTCGCCGACCGCGACCATCACGAACTTTCCATCACGCGTGAATTCTATTCCCCGTGGCCGCTGGCCGACCTTGATCGTCGCGGTCACCGCCCATTTGTCGGTGTCGATGACGGAGACGGTATTGCCCTTCTCGTTCGACACGTAGGCGATGTAGGCGCGGGCAGGGCTCGCCACTGCGAGGCAGAGCACCGAAAGTGAAAGCAGGCCATAACGCCGCATCAGCTCATCTCCGCCGTCATTGCAATTTGCATTTGGTCTCGGGCCGGTCGACGCCGAGCGTATCAAGTTCGGAAAACTGGTGCAGAAAACCTTCCTGCGGCGAGACCGACACCACCATGCGGCCATCGGCGAGCAGGATCGGCTGCCGAAGCTGCAAATTCCAGTCCCTCAAGGTCAGCCGCTGGCCTTTGAAGGCGGCAACGGAAAAATCCTTTCCCTTGATAAAGCCGAACACGGTCTTCGGGTCAGCGGAATTGGTGCGCGAGGTTGCCTCGCCAATCATCCGCGCCGCCGTCCACGCCTGCATGTCCAGCGCCGTCATGTGCCGCGAATTCAGTTTGACGAAGCGATTCTGGATCTGGATCGCGCCCCACTGGTCATGCGCCGCATCCCAGCTGGTCGGGACCAGGCCCGCCGATCCCGCCACGGGGCGCGGGTCCCAGGTCCGATAGGGCAAATAGGACGCAAAGACGTCGCTTTCGTCGGCTGCGACGAGCACGTCATAGGCCGGCGCGCTTTGCGTAAACACCGGCATCTGGCGTTGGATCAGCGTCACGCCGCTGTCGGTGCGGCGGGCGCCGCCGGTGTCCTCAAAAGTCCGCTCCTGCACGATCTTCGCACCGAAGCGCGAGGCGGTCCGCCGCAGCGCATCGGCATAGAGCTTGTCGTTGTCGTGCGAACCGACCACCAGCAGCCATTTCTTCCACTGTTTCCAAACCAGATATTGGCCGAGCGCGTCCGCAAGCATTGACCGCGTGGGCGCCACATGGACGACGTTGGCGCGGCAGTCCTGCTCGCGCAGGCGATCGTCGATCGAGCCTGCGTCAAACAAGACAGTGCCGCGCTCACGCAGGCTATCGGCGACCTTCAGCACGTCATCCGCCGACAAATCCAGGATGAGGAAGCCGTCATGGTCGGCGAGCTTGTTTGCGGCTGCGACGACATCGTCACCGTCCTTGAGCCGCGTCTCGGTGAGGGTGAAATGCTGATTGAGGAATTTGCCGGTGGTATTGTTATCCTCGATCGCCAGCAGCGCGCCGGCGACGCCGTTATTTGCGGCGGGCTGTTCGACCAGCGACAACGTTTCCTTGACGCGGGCAGGGCGAAGATAGCCGATGCCGACTTCGAGCGTGTCGGCCGCCAGCGCCTGAGTTGCCATGAGGCTCAGGCCGATCGCGCCAATCCATCCTCGGATCATGGCGTCTCCCTTGCGGTTCTCCTCAAAGCAGAGAACTCTTCTCTCGAACCAAGACCAGATCGCTCTGGCTTTCAAGCCCACTTTTTGTCGGTACATCGAAACGAACTGCCGTGGGTCACGAATATGCGAGCGAATGTTCGCGCCCGATGATGGGCGCGCCACAGTCGCTGGAGCGAGAGCAGGGTTCAGGCCTTCAGGCGTTGGGCGTGCCAACGCAGGTGATCGCCCATGAAGGTCGAGATAAAGTAATAGCTGTGGTCGTATCCGCTTTGCCGCCGCAGGTTGAGGGGAATGCCGGCTTTCTCGCACGCAGCTTTCAGCAATTCGGGCCGAAGCTGTTCGGTCAGGAACTGATCGGCATCGCCGTAGTCGACCAGGAACTCGCGAAACCGCGCGCCGTCCTCGATCAAGGCGACCGTGTCGTGCTTGCGCCAGGTCGCCTTGTCGCTGCCGAGGTAACCGCCGAGCGCTTTGGTCCCCCAAGGGACCTGCGACGGCGCCACGATCGGCGCGAACGCGCTCGCCGCGCGATAGCGGCCGGGGTGCCGCAAGGCAATGGTCAACGCGCCGTGACCGCCCATGGAGTGTCCCATGATCGATTGCCGGCCGCTGTCGACAGGAAAGTTCTCCGCGACGACCTTCGGCAGTTCCTCCGTCACGTAACTCCACATCCGGTAATTGCGCGAGAAGGGCGCCTCCGACGCGTCGACATAGAAGCCCGCGCCAAGACCGAAATCGTATGACTTTGCGGGATCGCCTGGCACGCCTTCGCCGCGCGGGCTGGTATCGGGCGCGACGAAGATCAGTCCGTGTTCGGCGCAAGCCTGACGAAATTCGCCTTTCTCGGTGACGTTGGCGTGCGTGCAGGTCAGGCCCGACAGGTACCAGACCACGGCCAGTTTTGCGCCCGCGCGATGCTCGGGGACATAGACTGAGAAGGTCATCTCGGTTTGGGTTTGTTCGCTCGCGTGCCGGTACACGCCCTGGGTACCGCCATAGGATTTGTTAAGCGAAAGCGTTTGCAGCGCCATCTCGCGCCTCCCGTATCTTGCAATTTGTCTTCAGGCTACGCCACTTTCGATGGCAAGGCGGACCAGTTCGGCAGCGGTCCGCACGCCCAGCTTCTGGCGAATGATCGCGGATGTATTCGCGACCGTCTTGTAGGGCGAGTGAACCAGCCATGCAATCTCCGAAAGGCTCTTGCCTGAGCTCAGGAGCCTCAGGATTTCCATTTCGCGCGAATTGAGCCGCGACAGCGGGTTCCTCGCAACCTTCGGCCCGGCAAACGCCATGCTCTGCGCGAGCGCGGGCGGCAGGTACACGCCGCCTTTTCCGACTTCGTGGATGGCCTCGACCAGATTCTGTGGATCGCCGTTCTTGGACACAAAGCCCTTGGCGCCGATCTCGATCGCCCGCGACACGTAGACCGGGTCGTCGTTCATGCTGAAGATGATGATGCGTGCCTTGGCGTCATGCGCCAAAACGCGCCGCGCCAGTTCGAAACCCGATACCGTCGGCAGGTTGATATCGATCAGGCAGATGTCGGGACGTTCGGTGACGAACAGATCTTCCGCGCTTTCGGCGTCGGAGGCTTCCAAAAGAACGATGTCGGGTTCGTCGGCGAGCACGGTGCGACACCCGGACGCAACGATCGGATGATCATCTGCGATCAGTATGCGCATGCATTTCGCCTTACGCAGGAAGTCAAAATGTTGCACCGCATCGTTTGACGCTCCGGCGGCCAATATATCAATCCGCCATGCAAGTTAGGCGACAATGCGATACGCTCGAATTAGACAGGCGCGTCTTCTGCCTGTCAACGCTCGTCATGAGCAGACGCGATAGGGCACGTCATGTGGCAGAGATTATCGTTGCGTTCCCGCATTAACCTTCTGCTGGCGCTGGTGCTGACACTGGGCCTCGCCGTCAACGTGGCGCGCCTGGTGCTGGAAGCCGGACCCCGCGTTCAGGCCGAAGACCAAAGCGTGACGCGGCTGGCGCGCGAATTCGTCGAGACCATGATCGGAGGCTTGAGCGAGGTGGCCGATCCCGAGGCGCGGCTCTCTCAAATCATCGGAGACCTCACACGGCTGCGCCATGTCAGTATCACGCGGCAGACGGAGGGTGCCGCCGCAGCGCCGGCCGATACGCAGGACGATGCAGACGATGCGCATTCGGTCCCCGCATGGTTTGTCGCGCTCGTGCATCCGGCAAAGACTTCGGTCAGCGTTCCCGTCTCGATCAACGGCCAGACGTCGGCGCTTGTCATCACCTCCATCCCGAACGATGAGATCGCGGAAATCTGGGACGGCATATTGACCCAGCTTGAGGTTGGCTCGGCCGTTGCGCTGGCCCTGTTCCTGATCACCATGCTGGTCATCGGCCGCGCGCTTGAGCCGCTCAAGGCGCTTTCGCAAGCCATGACATTGATCGAGGACGGCTCCTACGACGTGCAGATCGAACCGTCAGGGGCGCCGGAGCTTGCTGCGATTTGCACCAAGCTCAATCATCTTGCGGCGACGCTGGGCGAGGCAGTTGAGGAAAAGCGGCAGCTTGCCGAGCGCGCCGTGTCGCTTCAGGATCTGGAGCGCGAGGAAATTGCGCGGGAATTGCACGACGAATTTGGACCCTATCTGTTTGCGCTGCGTGTCCATGCCGGAGCCTTGATGCGGCTTGCCAAGGCGGATGCACCGGATGCCGACGGCGTGCGCAAGCATGGCGGCGCGATTCTCGATCAGGTCCACGAGCTTCAACAATTCACGCGCCGGATTTTGGAGCGCTTGCGGCCGGTGGGTCTTGCCGAACTCGGCCTTCACGAAGCGCTCAGCGCCTTGCTGCGGCTGTGGAACGAATCCCATCCCGGCGTCGAGATCGAGACGACGATTTCGCGCGCGCTCGGCGAAACCGGCGAGACGGCGGAACTGACGATCTATCGCATCGTGCAGGAGGCGCTGACCAACGTGTTCCGGCACGCCAAGGCGACCGCGGTGAATGTCAGCATCGAGCCGGCGGAGCGGCCAGCCGGCGCACAGGGCAATCGCGACTACGCGCTGGTTCGGGTCCGCGACAATGGCCGCGGACTGAAGCCGGACCAGAAATTCGGTCTCGGCCTGACCGGGATGCGCGAGCGCATCCTGGCGCTGGGTGGGACCCTGACGGTGGCTTCCGGTGAGGGGGGCGTCACGATCGAGGCGATGGTCCCCACGCATGCGCTGTAGAGAAAGTTCCAAACGGTGCGGGAAAATTCCCGAGCCGTCCGGGACGTTTTGAAGCTGCGCGCTGCCTCGCGCGCATTAATATCGTTCACTCCAGACCGGCGAACGAATCGCAAGACCAGCTGGAATGGGGGCGAAGTAAGATGCGTATTCGAGTGCTGCTGATGGCGTCGACAGCGGCGGCAGCGATTGCCATCGGGGGCGAGTACGTCCGCGCGCAGGACAAGGAACAAGACAATAAGGGACAGGACAAAGGCAGCTACACCACTGAACTGCCGCCGGTCGTCGTTGCCCCGCCGGAAACCAGGGCCAAGCCTGTGGCTGGGCATCCCAGAACAGCGGCTCGTCCAAGGCCGACCCCGCGCCCAACCACGGTGACAAGGCTTGTGTCGTACCCGACGACGCCGGGCTCTACGCCGGGTACGGCGCTCGCGGTCGACAAGGTTCCTTCCAGCATCAACTTCGTCAATACGCCGGACATCCAGCGCGCCAATTCCTTGAACGTCATGGACGCCCTCCAGCAGAACGTCGCGGGGGTCAATATCAGCAACGTCGCCGGAAACGACTTTCAGGCGAATATCGAGTTTCGCGGCTTTGTCGCCTCGCCTGTCTCGGGGACGCCGCAGGGATTGGCGGTCTATCAGAACGGCGTTCGCGTCAACGAGGCCTTCGGCGACACCGTCAACTGGGACCTGATACCGACCGCGGCGATCAAGTCGATCGCTGTGGTGACGAACAATCCGGCCTACGGTCTCAACGCGCTCGGCGGCGCCGTCACGGTCCAGATGAAGGACGGCTTCAACTATCACGGCGCCGAGGTTGACGTGATGGGAGGGTCGTTCGGCCGTCTCCAGAGTTCGGTGCAATACGGCAAGCAGATCGACAACTGGGCGGTCTATGCCGCCCTCGAAGGCGTCCACGACGACGGCTACCGCATTTCTGGAAGCTCGGATGTCCGGCGTTTCTACGGCGATGTCGGCTATCGATACGAAGGCAGCGAGATCCACCTGAACGTCGGCGCCGCCGATAACAATTTCAGCGCGACAGCGACAACGCCCGTCGAACTGCTCCAGCAATATTGGGGCGCGATCTACACCAATCCGCAGACCTCGACCAATCAGGTCGGCTACCTGAATCTGACCGGGAAGTTCGACGTGACGGATAGCTGGACGATCGATGCGATCGGTCATTATCGCGCATTCAGCCAGCGCACCGTGGACGCTAACCCGACGGGGACGCAGGCGTGCGACGCTCCCAACCAGGCGCTGCTCTGCTTTGGTAACGGCACCACGCCGGCGAACGGGCTCAATGGACAGCAGCTTGCCAATCCGTTCCCTGCTGGCGCGCTGCTGGGAGAAAACGATCGCACATTCACCAACACGAACACCGGCGGCGTCTCCTTGCAGGCGACCAACACCGACCAGTTGTTCGGTCATGAGAATCGCTTTGTCGTCGGCACGAGCTTCGACGCCAGCGTGACGCATTTCGGCGCCAATCCAGAACTTGGCACCTTCGATGGAAGCTTTGTGCTCAATCCGAGCGGTATCTTCCTCGGCACGTCAGGCAATCCAGTCTCGGACGGGCCGGTCGCTCTGCGGACCACCAATCAATACACCGGCCTTTACGCGCTCGATACGTTCGACGTCACCAAGGCCTTCTCGATCACCGCGGGCGGCCGCTTCAACGACGCACGCATTGTCTTGCAGGATCAGCTCGGCGGCATGCTCAATGGCAACGAGAGCTATGACCGTTTCAATCCGATGATCGGCGCCACCTACAAGATCACATCCGAGCTGACGGCCTATGCCGGCTATTCGGAAGCGAACCGCGCGCCGACCCCGCTTGAGCTTGGCTGCGCTGATCCCAATCATCCCTGCATCATCGCAACTTTCCTTGTCTCCGATCCGCCGCTCAAGCAGGTGGTGTCGCGCACCATCGAGGCCGGCTTCCGGGGCACTCACGATTTCAGCTTTGCAACGCTGGACTGGAAAGTTGGCGGATTCCGCGCCAAGAATACCGACGACATCCTCGCCGTTCCCGATCCGATATTGCAGGGTTTCGGCTTTTTCCAGAACGTTGGGGATACGCGCCGGCAGGGCATTGAGGCGGAGGCCAGTCTCAAATCCTCCAAATGGCAGTTCCGCGCCAGCTATGCCTTCATCGACGCGCGCTTCCTCGATTCGCTGCTGCTCGCTTCGAACAGTCCGGCCGCCAATGCCAACGGCAACATCCAGGTTTTGCCGGGCGACATCATCCCGGCGATTCCGCGCCAACGTATCAAGGCCAGCTTCGATTATTCCGTCACCGATGCGTTCAAGGTTGGCGGCGATGCGCTGTGGGTCAGCAGCCAGTATCTCGTTGGTGATGCATCCAACCAGGAACCGCGACTGCCGTCTTATGCGGTGTTTAGCGCCCACGCGTCCTATCAGCTCGACAAGACGTATCAGCTCTACGGCCGCATCGATAACATCTTCGACAACCGCTATTATACCTATGGCGGCTTCTTCGATACGAACCAGGTGCCGAATTTCTCCAACGGCGGCGCCCCGTTCACCAATGCGCAGTCCCTTAGCCCGGCGCGGCCGCGCGCGTTTTATGCAGGTCTGAAGGCGACGTTCTGAGAATTGACTTTGGAGCCGGATCTCGTTTCGGTCTTTGGCGCTTTATCTTGCGTATCTGTATCAGGAGCCGGGGTTCCAATTGCTCAATGCGCGCATAATCGCGATTTTCCTGCTGCTGATGTCAGCCGTCCCGGTGTCGGCGGCCGAGACCTTGCGTGTAGGGCTTCAGACGACCGGAACCTTCGCGTGGGTGCTTGACGTCATCCGCCGTCACGATCTCGCGCAGCGCGCCGGACTTGACATCAAGGTGACCGAGTTCGCATCGCCCGATGCGGCCAAGCTCGCGCTCAACGGCGGATCGGTCGACGTTGCGATTTCCGACTGGCTTTGGGTCGCAAGGGAGCGGGCGCTTGGCAGCAAGCTCCTGTTCTATCCGTACTCGAACGCGGTCGGAGCCGTGATGGTCAAGGCGGATTCGCCTGTGAAGAACCTTTCCGATCTCAAGGGCCGTGTGCTGGCGGTCGCAGGCGGCCCTTTGGACAAGAGCTGGCTTGTCGTCCGCGCCGCCGCGCTTCGTCATGGCATCGACCTCAAGCGCGAGGCGACGCTGCAATATGGTGCGCCCCCGCTGATGTTCCAGAAAACGGAGCAGGGCGAAGCCGACGCCAACCTTAACTTCTGGAATTTCTGCGCGCGTCTGGAAGCATCCGGATTCCGGTCGCTGCTCGATGTGCGCGACGCAGAGCGCGAACTCGGCGCCGTCGAGCCCATTGCCATGATCGGCTATGTATTCCCGGAGGCGTTTGCGAGCAGCCATCGCAGCGCGATCGATCGTTTCCTCGAGGTCGCAAAAGCCGCCAACGATATTTTGGGCAGTTCAGACGCCGAATGGGACGCACTGCGTCCCCTGATCAAGGCCGGAGACGAGGCGACGTTCCGTGCCTTGCGCGATCGAACCCGCGCCGGCATGCCGAAACGGTCGATCGACGGCGAGATCGCCGATGCAGGCAAGCTCTTCAAGACGCTCGCGGACCTCGGCGGCCCCGAGCTTGTCGGTCCGGTCAGGGAACTCGACCCTGGTCTTTATTATCATCCGGCCGTCAGCGGAGAGTAAGGCGCTCGTCACCGCGCATCGGGTCGTACCGGACTTGCCAAACCTGCAACTTCCGATGAAGTGCAGGCTAGTACCGCCGATCTGAAGTCCCTGCACCACTAGCGGCGAATTCGATCAGGGACTTCAGATCGATAAAGCGGTACTAGATTCAATAAGTTTGTGAGTAGCCCATGACTTTCCGAAGTTCGTGAAGGTGGGCGCTGCGATGGAGCACGAACTTCGGAAAGTGGGCACTAGGAGCTTCTGATAGATGATTGAAGCGCCGGTGGTGTTCTAATTGGGGAAACGGACGTGGCGCGCCTCTTGTCGATCATTGCCCTTGTCATTGTCTGGGCCACCGCCGCCGCCCTGGTCCATTCCCGGATGCTGCCGGGCCCGCTGACCGTTGCGGCCGACATCGTCACCGAGACCGCCAATGGAGACCTTCCGTACCAGATGGCCTGCACGCTCGCGCGGGTCATCGTGTCATTCGCGATCGCTCTTGTGCTTGGCGCCTTCGCGGGATTTGCCATGGGCCGCTGGAAGAGGGTGGACCGATACGGCGATCCCTGGCTGGTTGTGCTCCTCAACCTGCCGGCACTGGTGACGATCATCTTCGCCTACATCTGGATAGGGCTGACCGAAAGCGCGGCGATCCTGGCGGTCGCGTTGAACAAGCTGCCGAATGTCGTGGTCGTGCTGCGTGAGGGTACGCGCGCGCTCGATCCAGGGCTCGACGAAATGGCGCAGGCCTTCCGCTTGAACGGCCGGGCCCGCGTGCGCCACGTCGTGATCCCCCAGCTCGTCCCTTATTTTGCGGCCGCATCAAGGTCCGGTCTTTCCATCGCCTGGAAGATTGTGCTGGTGGCGGAATTGATCGGGCGCCCGAACGGCGTCGGCTTCGTCCTCGGCTCGGCATTCTCCCTGTTCGATTTGACCAGAATCCTGAGCTATGCGTTAACGTTCATCGCACTCATGCTCACAGTTGAAAACCTTCTGGTGCAGCCACTTGAAAGACGAGCCCAACGCTGGCGCCAACGCGCTTGAGCTTCGTATCGACAGCAAGACGTATCTGTCTGCCGACGGAAAGCCGATCGAGGTGATCCGGGGTCTTGCGCTGAGACTCGAGGCCGGCTCCTTCGGCGCAATCATGGGACCGTCTGGCTGCGGCAAGACGACGCTCCTGCGCATCGCCGCCGGGCTTGATCCCGAATTTCGCGGTATGCGCTGCGTCCCACCATCGCAGCGATTAGGGGTTGTCTTCCAGGAGCCTCGTTTGCTGCCCTGGCGCACTGTCGAAGAGAATATCCGCCTGGTGCTGCCCGCCGCCGAACAAGGGATCGATCTCGCTGCGCTCATCGATACGCTCGGCCTTGCGTCCCACATGGCGCATTATCCCGGCGAGCTTTCGCTGGGACTGGCGCGACGCGTTGCGATCGCCCGCGCTCTCGCGGTTCGACCGACGCTGCTGCTGCTTGACGAACCCTTTGTCTCGCTTGACGAGGTCACTGCAACGCAGTTGCGGCAGGAGGTAGCGGCACTGACGCAGCGTGAGAGGATCACCACGCTGTGCGTCACTCACGACCTGGATGAAGCGATCCAGCTTGCGGACCATGTGTTCATCTTGAGCAATCGTCCGGCGGCGATTGTCCTCGACAGGCGGCTGGCTTCAGACGAATTGGCGCGCAACGGGTCGGAGGTTCGGTCGATTCGGGAAGAGCTTCGCAATGCGCTCGCCGGATCCAATGGCGCGATGTCCTCACCTGAGGCCTGATTGCGCGCGTCGAGCGAGCTGCATTCCGCTTTGCGGAAAAACCGACGCTACGAATTTTCTCTTTTGCCTTCGTGTCGCTCGCTTTTGTTGACGACATCACTTTCCTGCGACTAGCATCGCAACTGATCCGCCAAGAGGTCACCAGGGAGGATATCGATGAAACGCTTCGCATTTGCGGCGTGCGCGATCTTGTTCGCGCCGCTCAGCGCCAACGCCCAAACCGCCGATCAACTGATCAAGGGCGCAACTGACACGTCAAACGTTGTCAATTACGGCATGGGGTACAATCTGCAGCGGTTCAGTCCGCTGACCCAGATCAATAGCGAGAACGCCAAAGATCTAGTGCCGGTCTGGAACTACAGCTTCGCCGACGATCGCAGCGAGGAATCCCAGCCGCTGGTATACCAGGGCGTGATCTATGTCACGACGCACGCTGCGACGATGGCGATCGAGGCCAAGACCGGCAAGCAGATCTGGAAGACCAAGGTCGAATATCCACCCGAGACGCCGCGCATCGTCTGCTGCGGCATCATCAACCGTGGCGCCGCAATCCAGGACGGCAAGCTGTTCCGCACGACGCTGGACGCCAACGTCATCGCGCTCGACATGAAGACCGGCAAGGAGCTGTGGCGGCAAAAGGCAGCCGACATCAAGGAGGGCTACTCCATGACGGTCGCGCCGCTCGTCGCCGACGGCGTGGTGCTGACGGGCGTCTCCGGCGCCGAGTTCGGCACTCGCGACTTCATTGACGGCTGGGATCCCGAGACGGGCAAACATCTGTGGCGCACGTATTCCATCCCGAGTCCCGACGAGCCGGGTGGCGACACCTGGAAGGGCGACACCTGGAAGCTCGGCGGTGGATCGACATGGATCACGGGTTCCTATGACCCCGAGCTGAACACGGTCTATTGGGGCATCGGCAACCCCGGCCCGTTCAACGCGGCCGGTCGTCCGGGCGACAACCTCTACACCTGCTCGGTGCTCGCGCTCGACCCCAAGACGGGCAAGATCAAGTGGCACTTCCAATTCACGCCGAACAATCCCTTCGACTATGACGCCGTCGCCGAGATGGTGCTCGCTGACATCAACGTCGAAGGCAAGCCGACCAAGGTCCTGATGGACGCCAACCGCAACGGCTTCTTCTATGTGCTCGATCGCACCAACGGCAAGCTGCTCGCGGCCAACCCGTATGTGAAGGTGAATTGGGCGACCGGCATCGACATGAAGACCGGCCGTCCGATCGAGACCGACGTCACCAAGGACGCGCGCGAGGGCAAGAAGGTCACGGTCTATCCGTCGATCCTCGGCGGCAAGAACTGGGAGCCGATGTCGTTCAGCCCGAAGACCGGGCTTGCCTATGCCAACACGCTGCTGTTCGGCGGCCACTACAAGACCGTCGACGCCACCTACAAGGCCGGCGAATGGTATATCGGCATGGATCTCAGCGATGTCTGGGATTGGGGCACCGGACCGCGCGGCGCGCTGAAGGCGATCGATCCCATGACCGGCAAAGCCAAGTGGGAAGCGCCGAGCGATATTCCGCGCTTCTCAGGCGTGCTGTCGACCGCCGGCGGCGTCGTCTTCTCCGGCCAGTTGACCGGCGAGTTCGAGGCCTTCGACGCCGACTCGGGCAAGAAGCTCTGGCAGTTCCAGACCGGCTCGGGCATCGAAGGGCAACCGGTGACCTGGCAGCAGGACGGCGTGCAATACGTCGCGGTCAACTCCGGCTATGGCGGTGTGTACTCCCTGTTCTCCGGTGACGAGCGGCTGGCGAAGGTGCCGACCGGCGGATCATTGTGGGTGTTCGCCGTCAAGAAGTAAGGCCAAAGAGTGATGCAAGGAAGTTACGGAAGGGCGGCGGCATTCGCCGCCCTTGCCATCTCGGTGATGGCGATTGCAGCCGCGCAATGCGCGTCAGCGCAACCGGCAGACTCCGCGGACGCTAAGGTCGAGCACGGCAAGGCGATCTACGCCGAGAAATGCTCACATTGCCATGGGCCCGGCATGCTCAACGCCGGCACGATCACGCCCGACCTGCGCAAGTTTCCCGACGACCACGACCGCTTCGTCACGACGGTGAAGCAGGGCAAGAACAACCGGATGCCGCCCTGGGGCGACATTCTGAACGATGACGATATCGCAAATCTTTGGGCCTACATTTCCAGCCGGAGGAGCCAATGAGACGTTCGCCAGCGGCGATCTGCGCCTGCGCGTTGCTTGCAGCCGGGCTCTCGGCGATTCCGGACAGGCATGCCGTCGCAGCCGACGATGTCTTGAAGGTGTGTCTCGACGAGGACCTGCCGCCGGCTTCCGTCCACAAGCGGGGCAAACCGGACAGCGGATTTGACGTGTTGCTGGCGCAGGCTGTCGCAAAGACGTTGCAACGGCCGCTGCACATCCAGTGGTTCGAAACCAGGCTGGACGAAGATTCGGATCCGGCGCTGGAAGCCAACGCGCTATTGTCGGACGGCCGCTGTGCGCTGCTTGGCGGTTATCCGCTGACCAAGAATTCGCTCGTCGTGCCCGGCGTCAAAACCGCGAAGCTGCCCGATTTCGACGGGGCGACGCGGGATGATCGGAGGCGCCGGATCGAGCTCGGTGTGCTGACCCCGACCAGGCCCTACATCTATTCGGCGCTGACGGTCGTGCTCGGCAGCAAGGCGCGCGATCGCCATGTCAAGGATCTCAACGATCTTGCGGGCCTGAAAATTGGTATCGAGAGCGGCACGCTGGCGGATGCAATCCTGATGAATTTCGACAAGGGCAGGCTGATCGACCAGATCACCCATCTTGTGCCGGGACGCAGCGATCTGCTTGGCGCGCTCGACCGCGGCGAACTCGACGCCACGCTGGTGGACACGCGTCGCGTCGATGCCTGGCGCGCCACGCATCCGGACAGCAACCTAGCGGCAAGCGGATATTATTATCCGATCGGCGCCAATCGCGCCTATGTCGGTCTTGCCGGCGATGGCGCACTCATCGATGCCGTCAATAAGGCGCTGTCGGAGCTTGAAGCAAGCGGCACGATCGAACAGCTGGCAAATACGTCCGGTCTCACCTATCTGAAACCGCGCGAGCCCATCGTGCTCGGCGATGTCATGCAGCAGATCCTGCAGAACAAGTGAAGGCCGCCGCAAATTCCGTTGCAATTTAGTTTGCGAACCGTTTGACCGGACCCGACGGGGGCCTGGCGCGCAATGGAGCGCGGCGTGAGGCCGCGCGCGGGCTCCTTCGGGAACGCAAAGAAGCCGCATCGCGCAGACGCATCGGCTCGAGCCGGATTTTGATCAGTCGATCGCCTGAAAGCGGCCGGGATGCGGCCAGGGCAGTCATGGTCGCCTGACGCGCTTGTTCAATGGCGTGACGGAACTCGTCATTGTCGATCTTGGCTCCCGCGTAGACTTCCGCAAGATGGATCAGTTCATGGCCCGCGCGGACAGTGTCGAGGCCACAGAGCGCCATCAGGGCGCAGACAGTGGGCTCGCTTTCACCGAGAGCAAGAAGTTGAGCGCCGAGATCGGCAAAGGTGTGCTGCGCGTGTCGCACGTTCCGCGCGGCCTGGTCATACTCGCGGATCTGTCGGGAACTGACTGCGAGCTCTCTCGGTCCCGGCAGGCGCATGGTCCGAAAGGCGAGCATCCGCTCGAGCGCGTGGTGTCGAAGGCGCAAAATCGTTTGAACCGGCCGGCCGATCAGCTCAAGGGTGACCTGACCCAGAAAGTAGATGGCAGGGAAAGCAATCAGGTAGACACACCACTGCATGCCGCGTCCCAATCCGGTCGACGGTTCAACTTTGGCTTTCGTAGTGACGCTGGCTTGAGCTGCGCGACTTGCGAAGCGAGGTCGCGCTCTCGCGGCTGCCGATCAATCAACCCTAATGGACCGTTTCTAACAAGGCTGAATCGATCGTCGGCTCTCTGCCTTTGCGGATTTGGTTAATGTCATCCGCGAGTTGGAGACCTCGCTGACGGCGAGAGATCGGCAACTCATTCGCTCGCGCTGCTTCCGCGCTCGACAAAGCAATCACGAAGGTGCGGGCGGCGCTGATTGGCAGGGGATGTCTGGCACTGAGCATACCAGTGCGGCGAATTTGAAGTTCCTACCGGCGTTGCGGCAAGTTCATCATAGGAACTTCAAATTCGAAGCCGCACTGGAAATCAATAAGTTGCTAGAGCTCCTTTGATTCCGAAGTTCGCATCAGAGGGGCCATGGATACCTTGCGAACTTCGGAATCGGAGCTCCAGCACAACGGACAACGAATACTGTTTTTTGCGACACAGGAATTCAGTCGTCTTTTTTTTGCCGCTTCGCGGCGTTCAAAATGCGCTTCCAAGTTGCTGACGAGACGAGCCGACGCGGTGAAGCTCCCGCGTACGAGGCATCGCGATATCTGTGATGCTCGATTCTCACCATCCAGCGGCGCTGTCCGCTGGCGGCGCCGGATCTCTCGTTCACCGCGACTGCAACATGCGTTGGAAAAGGAGGACCCATCAGGCTGATGGGGCGCGGTTGGTACGGGTTCCCGCGCTCCGGACAATCGGACCGACCGGCACGCGGCGGGTCAAAAGAAACAGCAAAGAAACACTTTGGGAGATAACGTCCATGACCAGAAAACAAGGGCTTTTATCAAGTGTTGTCGCGTTTTCGATCCTCGTAGCGACCCCGGTCATTGCCGGTCCGGTCGAGAACTATAGTTCCGTGACATCGGAGCGGCTGGCGCATCCGGAGCCGGGGAACTGGCTGATGACCCGCGGTAACTACAACGGATGGAGCTACAGCGCGCTCGATCAGATCAATACCAGCAACGTGAAGTCGCTGGTGCCGGTGTGGAGTTTCTCCACCGGCGTGGATTCCGGTCATGAGGCGCCGCCGATCGTCAACAACGGCGTGATGTTTATCTCGACGCCGTACAGCCAGGTGGTGGCGCTGGATGCGGCCAGCGGCGATTTTCTCTGGCGCTACAAGCCGAAGCTTCCCGAAGGGTTCAGCGCTCTGCACAACACCAATCGTGGCGTGGCGCTCTACGGCGACAAGGTCTACGTGGCCGGACTTGATGCCGTGCTGGCCGCGCTTGACGCCAAGACCGGCAAGGTCGTCTGGACCGCGAAGGTCGAGGATTGGAAGAACGGCTACTACATGACCATGGCGCCCCTGGTCGTTAAGGACAAGGTTCTGGTCGGCGTCGCAGGCGGCGAGTTCGGCGTGCGCGGCTTCATTCAGGCCTTCGACGCCGACTCCGGCAAACCGGCATGGAAGACCTACACGATTCCGGCGCCCGGCGAGCCGGGAAGCGAGACGTGGCAAAAGCCGGATACCTGGAAGACCGGTGGTGGTTCCACCTGGATGACCGGCAACTATGATCCCGAAACCAACACGGTCTATTGGGGCACCGGCAATGCCTCGCCATGGTTCGGCGATCAACGTCCGGGCGACAATCTCTACACCTCATCGACGCTCGCGCTCGACGGTGATACCGGCAAGATCAAGGGCCATTTCCAGTACCACCAGAACGAGTCGTGGGACTGGGATGAAATGAACGCCCCGATGCTGGTGGACTTCCAGAAGGACGGCGCCACCACCAAGGGTCTCTTGAAGCCGGCACGCAACGGCTACCTGTACTGGCTTAAGCGCGCAACGGACGGCGGCATTTCCTACATGAACGCCGAGGCCTACGTGCCGCAGAACGTCTTCAAGAGCATCGATCCGAAGACCGGACGGCCTGACGTCGATCCGGCCCACAAGCCCGGCACCGGCAAGTCGGCGCAGTTCTGCCCCGGCCTGTGGGGCGGCAAGGATTGGCCGTACGAGGCCTACAACCCGAAGACCGGCATGGTCTACATCCCCTCCAACGAGAACCACTGCAACACTCTTGAGGGTAAGGTCGAGGAACGCATTCCCGGACAGTGGTGGACGGGCGTTGCCATTCCCGATCTGCACTTCTCGGTCGACACCAAGGCGAGCTTCTACGGCGAGCTGCAGGCGTACGACGTCAACAGTGGCCAGCGGGTTTGGCGTAACCTCTATCCGCGCTCCATGATGTGGGGCTCGGTGCTGACCACCGGAGGCGGCTTGCTCTTTACGGGCGGCACCAACGACCGCGAGTTCCGGGCCTACGACGCCAAGACTGGCGAGCAGCTCTGGCAATTCAAGACCAACTCCGGGGTCATCGCGCCGCCTTCGACCTTCGAGGTCAACGGCGTGCAGTATGTTGCGGTGGAATCCGGCTACGGTGTCGACGCGGCGTTCCAGCAGGGACTGATGAGCGAGCTGGTCGGCTGGCAGAAGGACGTGCCACAGGGCGGCGTCGTCTGGGTCTTCGCCGTCTCCAAGTAACTCCATCCTCATTCGCCGATCCGGCCGCCAGATGGCGGCCGGATCCTTTGGCCACCGCGTTGCGTTGTCCTCGTCACGCAATTCTCAGCCGTCGGGATTCCAATGATGCAATATTTTCGACCAAGACTGATGCAGACAAGACGGATGCTGACTGGCATCCTTGCCGTTGTGCTGACCGCGGCGCTTGCGATCTCCATCACGCTGCCGGGCTTTGCGCAGGCGCGGACCGACGAATCGCCGGCTTATGTCGTTGAAGTCAATGACGTGTCCGCCAAGGTCGGCGAGCCGGCCGTGCTGCACGCCACCTTGCGCGTTCGCGACGGCTACCGCGTTCTCGAGGGCTACAATAATCGCGTGATTGAGCTGTCGTCCTTTGACGATGGGGTCGCGTTCGAGCGCCGCGTGGTGCGGGGCACCGTTGGGGAGGGCGGGCTCGATTTTGCGATTGGCGTGAAGCCCACCAAGGCCGGCAAGCACCCGATCAACGGCTACTTCAGGGTCGGCTATATCCATGGCAGCGACGAGTTCTCGATGGTTTCGTTGCGGCTTATCGCGAATGTCAACGGTACCGAGTGAGGAGCGAGCCGCATGTCGTGCAATGACGGGCACTACGGCCCCCGCTACAAGCGCCGGACCATCCTTAGCCTCGTGCTCGCACTGCTGTTTGGTCGTTCGACGCGCGCGGCCGACGGTGAGGACGAGTCCGACAAGCCGCCGGCGGTGGACGATCGCTTTACGTTTCTGACCGGTCCGAAGAAGGGGCAGGTAGTTCGCGCCGAGGACCTGGGCCTCGACGGCCCGCAGATCCAGGCGTTCCCAACGGCGCCGGACGGCACCGTCCGCAACAACCGGATCAATCTGGTGATCCTGGCCAGATTCGATCCAGCCTCTCTGAGCGAAGAAACCCGCTCGCGCGCCGCCGATGGTGTCGTGGCCTACACGGCGGTGTGTACGCATCAGGGCTGCCCGGTGAACATGTGGTCGACGGAGCGCAAAGCGTTCGTCTGCTCCTGCCACGGCTCGATCTTCGATCCCAGAAACGGCGCCGAGGTACTCTTTGGGCCGGCCCCGCGTCCACTTCCCTCGCTCGGGCTGAAGCTCAAGGACGGCGTCGTGACGGTTGCTTCGACCTTTACCGGCCGCGTCGGCGGCACGCAGGGCTGACCCCAGCGTAACCAGCAAAAAGCGCGCGCCACCCTGGCAGCGCGCCCTTCTTTGAGTTTAGCTTGTACCGATCTGCCGAAATCCGGCAGATCGATACACATCACCTCTGCTCACGTCTCCAGCTGCTTGCCGATTGGCAGTGCCCGGATGCGCTTTCCGGTCGCGGCGAAGATCGCATTGGTCAGCGCCGGAGCGAATGGCGGCACACCGGGCTCGCCGACGCCGCTCGGAGGCGTATCCGGCCCGGGCGGCACGATGTAGACGTTGGTGATCCGCGGCGACTCGTCGATCCGGATGACCTGGAAGTCGTCGAAGTTCTTCTGCTGCACTTTGCCATCCTTGAAGGTGAGCTCGCCATATTTGGCGAGGCTAAGGCCCATGATGGCCGCGCCTTCGAGTTGCGACTGGATGCGTTCGGGGTTGACGAAAGTTCCGCAATCGATCGCGGTATCGACCCTCGGCACGGTGAGCTTGCCTTTCTCGTCAACGGCCACCTCGATGATGGTCGCGATATAGCTGACGAAGCTGCGGTGGACGGCGATGCCGAGCCCATGTCCTTTCGGCACGGAGCGTCCCCATTGGCCTTTCTCCGCGACAAGCTCGACCGCCTTGCGCAGGCGCGCGGTGTCGATCGGATAGCTGCTATAGGGTTCGCCATAGTTCCAGGGATCTTTGACCGAAGACAGGTCCACGATCCTCGGCGAGCCGATCAGCTCCAGCAGCATCTCCTTTTGATCGCGGCCCGTCGCATGGGCGAGTTCGCCGACCATCGACTGCACCGCGAACGCGCGAGGGATGTTCGACACCGAACGGAACCAGCCGATGCGTGTATGCGCGGTTGCTTCCGGGTTCTCGCACTGGATGTTGGCGATCTCGAAGGGCATGTCGATCAATCCCATGCCGAGTTCGAAAGGCGCCTGGTGCACCGAGCCGGCCTTGAACGTCGAGAAGATGGTCGGTGCGACGCTGCGATGCCGCCATGCGATGACCTTGCCGTTCTTGTCGAGGCCAGCCTCGATGCGTTCGGCAGATACTGTGTGCAGGAAGTCGTGATGGATGTCGTCCTCACGCGTCCATTGCACCTTCACGGGTGCGCCGAGTTCCTTGGAGAGCAAGGCCGCTTCCAGGGCGAAATCGCACTTCGATTTGCGGCCGAATCCGCCGCCGAGCAGCGTCACATTGACGGTGACGTTCTCTTCCGGAATCCCCAGCGTCTTGGCCGTATCTTCGCGCGTTCCTCCCGGGCTTTGCACCGGAGCCCAGATCTCGGCCTTGTCGCCCTTGACGTCGGCGACCGCAACCGGCGGCTCCATCGACACGTGAGCAAGATGCGGCAGGTAGTATTCGCCGACGACCACCTTGTCCGCGCTCTTCAAGGCGGCATCGACATCGCCTTCCTTTCGGACGACCAGTCCCGGCTTCCTTGCTGCCTCCTCAAGCTCGGCCCGATAGGCGACTGAATCATATTTGCCATTCGGTCCGTCATCCCAAACGATCTTCAGAGCGTCGCGGCCCTTGATCGCCGCACCGGTGTTGCGCGCGATGACGGCAACGCCGCCGAGCGGCTGGAATTTCGAGGGCCAGGGCCATCCCTTGACCTCCATGACCTTTTCGACGCCGGAGACCTTCATGGCCTCGCTGCCGTCAAACGACACCAGCTTGCCGCCGGTCACCGGCGGCCGGGCGATCACCGCGTACTTCATGCCGGGCAGACGGACATCCGCGCCATATCCAGCCTTGCCGGTCGTGATGTCGTGAAGGTCGACAATGGAGACTTCGCCCTTGCCGAGATAGCGGAAGTCTTTCGGGTCTTTGAGCTTCAGCCCATCGATGCTTGGCACCGGTTCCTTGGCCGCATCGGCCGCCAACTCGCCGAAGCCGATTTTTCGCCCGCTGGCATTGTGGACGACCTCGTGATTGACGGCCCTCACCTCGGTGACCGGCACGCCAAGGCGCTTGGCCGCCGCGGATTCCAGCATCGAGCGTGCGCAGGCGCCGATCTGCCGCATCGGGAGCAGATAGTGCCGCGTGCTGCGCGACCCGTCGGTATCCTGATTGCCGAATTTGACTTCGTCGCCATGGGCCTGCTGAACGTGAACGCGGGTCCAGTCGGCTTCCATTTCTTCCGCGACGACCAGAGGCAGGCTGGTCCGCACGCCCGTTCCCATTTCCGAACGATGCGCGATGATCGTCACCTTCCCGTCCGGTGCGATCGAAACGAACACGCGGGGATCGACCACGGTTCCGTGTGGCATCTTGCCGGCGCCGGTCTCGTAGGCGGCAAAGGCGGGGCGGGAGGTCAGAGGGGCTGCCAGCACGAAGCCTCCGGCGATCCCTAAGCCCTTGAGGATGTCACGTCGCGATACGTTCTCGACCTTGATCGATCGCTCGAAACCACGAAGCTTCTTGGGGTTTGCTACGATATTCATGATCACACCCCCGTCGATGCGAGATGGACGGCGTTTTCGATACGCTGGTAGCAGCCGCAGCGGCAGATATTGCCTGACATCGCCTCGCGGATCTGGTCCTGCGACGGCTTCGGGTTTTGCGTCAGCAGCGACGCCGCCTGCATGATCTGGCCGGCCTGGCAAAAGCCGCATTGCGGCACGTTGACCTGACGCCAGGCCTTTTGCACTGCATGATCGCCGGTCGGATGAAGGCCTTCGATCGTCGTGACCTCGCGATTGGCAACATCGGACATGGATGTAATGCAGGAGCGAACGGCTTCCTTGTCGAGGATGACCGTGCAGGCGCCGCAGAGCGCCTCACCGCAACCGAATTTGGTGCCGGTCAGGCCGATCTCGTCACGGATAAACCAAAGCAGGGGAAGCGCCGGGTCCCCGTCCCACGTCTGTTCCTGGCCATTTATTTTCAATTTTATCATGATCGTTTCTCCCATCTGGACTGCCGATCTTGTTCAAGCCGCAGAGCTTCGCCAAGCCGCGTCTCTTAGAGGGCCACTTTGCATCTTTGGTTTGTCAAAAACGAGACGAAGAATAAGTCGCACGCCGACGAGGCCGTGCGGACATGGGACAACAATACGTACCTCTTCCGCGTACGTTTTCATGCAGTCTTGTTGAGGGCGTTTTGGAACCATGACGCGACTCCATCGAATGGTCGACGCGAAGCTATGCCGTCGCTCGAACCGTCGATGTCGATTCCTGGTCCCATCGCCTCGGTGAGAATTCGGTTGCAATCCTATGCACGACTTCATTGTTCAAGAAACAATTTAGAGTCCCAATAGGCCGCGCGCGACTCCAAGCGAAGCTTTTCGACCGTATAGTCGTTATTCTGACAGTCGTCGCGGACTTCGCTGGAAGCGCGGCGCCAGCGCATCGAGGTCAGCCGATCGCAGGTCAATCTCACCAAATGGATGTGTCTCGTCCTGCAGGCCCTGTGCGCGTTTTTCACGATCGCCATCGTCCATAGCGAGAACAGGCTCACATCAGCCATCAGCATGGGGGCGTTTGCCACGGGCGTCCCAGCGTCCGTCCTTCTCATCCTCGCCCACGGTCGCCCCTTCGTCGGCCAGCTTGCAGTCGGCCCCGAACCGCTGCTGCAGGTCATGCCCAAGTCTTAGAGGCGGCAACATTGCGCGCCGGCGCCCTGTCTCCGATCTGATGTCCGGTTTCGGGCGCGGAGCGGACTAAGCGCGGGCTATCGTGGGAGTCTAGCAGTGGACCCACTGCTGACGTGGACTCGCGAAGGGCCGCCTGTCATTTGAAACGATCAGGACCGCGTAGGTATTTTGCGCGGCTCGATAGCAGAATAAATTGAGGCACGCAGAGCACCCCCCGCCTGTCCGCGCAGCAGAGGCGCGCAAAAAAGCCCCGAGCGATGCCGGGGCTTTAGTTCGCCGGGAAAGCCCGAGAAGATCAGTAGCGCGCCGCGACCGGGGCGCCGTAGCCACCGAAGCGGTAGTTGAACCGGACGGTGACCATATTGACGTCTGCCCTGGTATTGGTCGTGATCGAAGTAACAGGCGCCAATGCTGGCGTCAGGAAAGTCTGGCTATCGCTAACTCTCCAAAGA
>Ga0070741_10006771_pt1 | contig 24329 bp, 28 predicted proteins | sample Coa_R1_4_FD_66440 | JGI IMG/M metagenome (GOLD analysis project Ga0070741, IMG submission 66440) | Surface soil microbial communities from Centralia Pennsylvania, which are recovering from an underground coalmine fire - Coalmine... | ecosystem: Environmental > Terrestrial > Soil > Unclassified ...
ACCACGATCCGGTCCGACAGCACCCGCGTGCCGCCGGTCACCGCGCTGCGGTCACCGCCCGACTCGCGGATCACCGGTGCGGACTCCCCGGTGATCGCAGACTCGTCGATGGCGGCGATGCCTTCGATGACGTCGCCGTCGCCTGGTACGAGGTCGCCGGGATCGCACACGACCCTGTCGCCGACGTTGAGCGCGCTTGACGGTTTGTCGACGGTGGTGCCGTCAGGCTGGAGTACGTGGGCGACGGTCTCGCTCCGCGTCTTGCGGAGGGTGTCGGCCTGAGCCTTGCCCCGCCCTTCGGCGAGGGCCTCGGCGAAGTTGGCGAACAGCACCGTGAACCACAACCACAGCGACACCAGCCCGCCGAACGCACTAGTCGCCGCCGATGCCTTGCTGAGGTCGCGGAAGAACAGGACCGAGGTCCAGGCGGCGCCGATGAGGACCACGAACATGATCGGGTTGCGGGCCTCGGTGCGTGGGTTGAGCTTGAGGAACGAGTCCTTGAGTGCCCGCCGGACGATCGTGGGCTCGAACAGCGACGTCGTCTTGCGGTCCTTGGTGCGCGTGAGCTCCCGCGGCGGGGGAGGGGGTGCTTGGGTGAGGGTGGACATGGCCCGCTCCTAGAAGTGGCCGGCGAGGTGCTCGACGATGGGGCCGAGCGCGACGACCGGGAAGTAGATGAGGCCGACGATGATCACCGTCACCGCCAGCAGCATCCCGAGGAAGAGGGGCGTGTCGGTGCGGAAGGTGCCGGCGGTGGCGGGTACCACCTGCTTGCGGACGATCGACCCGCCGATGGCGAGCACCGGGATGATGGTGAAGAACCGTCCCACGAGCATCGTGATACCGAGCGTGGTGTTGTACCACTGGGTGTTGGCGCTGATGCCGGCGAACGCCGAGCCGTTGTTGTTGGCGGCGGACGAGTACGAGTAGACCATTTCGGTCAGCCCGTGCGGGCCCGACGACAACAGCGAGTTCTGAGCCGACTGGAGCACGATCGCCACACCCGCGAAGGCCAGAGTGACCAAGGGGACGGCCAGGAGGTAGACCACGACGAGCTTCATCTCCTGGGACTGGATCTTCTTGCCCAGGTACTCGGGTGTTCGGCCGACCATGAGCCCGGCGATGAACACCGCAGTGAGGACGAGGATGAGCTTGCCGTAGAGGCCCGAGCCGTCACCGCCCGGGCTCACCTCCCCCAGCATCATGTTGAGGAGTGGGACCGACCCGCCCAACGGCGTGTAGCTCTCGTGGGCCGAGCCCTGCGCCCCGGCAGAGGTCGCGGTGACGCTCATGGCGTTCAGGGTCGAGTACCCGGTCCCGAACCGCAGGTCTTTGCCCTCGAGGTTGCCTCCGGGGCTCGTGGCCGAGGCGACCTGGCTCACCCCCCCGACGTTGAGTTTGCTGTTGCCGTGACCTTCGAGCGGGTAGACGAACACCACGGCCAGGACGAACAGGATCGCCATCGAGGCGAGCACGACCATGCCCTGCTTCATCGACCCGACCGCCTTGCCGAACGTGACCGGGAAGGCGAACGGGACCATTACCACCAGCCACATGGCCAGTAGGCCGACGAGGGTGTTGGGGCCCTGGTAGGGGTGCGAAGTATTGGCGTTGAAGAACCCGCCGCCGTTGTCGCCCATGTCCTCGATGGGCTCCATCGAGGCGACGGGCCCTCCGGGAACCGTCTGGGTGGTGATGACGTTGCCCTTGCTGTCGACGCCCTGGGCAGCGACGGTCGTGACGGCGCGCGAGGTGTGGAAGTTCTGGATGACGCCTTGGCTTATGAACACGAAGGCGAACACGAAGCAGATCGGAAGCAGGATGCGGGTGGTCGAGCGCACCATGTCGACCCAGAAGTTGCCGATCGTCCGCTGCCGGCGCCGGATGATGGCCCGCGTGAAGGCCACGGCCACTGCCATGCCGACGGCGGCTGAGAGGTACTCGTGCAGCACCAGGGCCAGCATCTGGCTGAGGTGGCTCATCGTCGATTCGCCGGCGTAGGACTGCCAGTTGGTGTTGGTCAAGAAGCTGACCGCGGTGTTGAAGCTGAGCCCTGGGCTGACCGCCGACAGGTGGTCCGGGTTGAGAGGAAGGTGGCCCTGCAACCGCAGGATGAAGTACGTGAAGAGCAGGCTCACCAGGCTGAACGCGAGGAGCGACATGGCGTACCCCCGCCAGCGCTGCTCGCCCTCGGGGTCCACGCCGATGACGCGGTAGATGAGCTTCTCGACTGGGAGGAAGACCCGGTCGCCGGGTGCCTTCTCCGTGAAGAACACCCGGTACATGTAGATGCCGAGCAACGGCGTGCTGATGGCGATCAGCACGCCGAAGAGGACGAATTGGAGCCAACCAGCAGCGTCCATCTACAGCTTCTCCGGCCGGATCAACGCGTACACGAGGTATGCGGTCACGAGGATGGCGATGATCAGGCCGACGAGGTCGTCGCCCGACATCGCGAGCGCGACGAGGTTCATGCCGCCAGCCGCTCGGGTTCGGGCTCGGGCGCGAGCTCGTCCTCGCTCGCCGCTAGAGCCTCCTCGTCCGAACCGATGATCTTGTCGCACGCGATGACGAACAAGGCCGCCAGCGCAAAGAACGCGACCATGATCACCACGAAGGTGAAGTCGTTCCTCACGGTTACCTCCTCGACCGCGCCGCACGCGATCGTCGGAAGCCGTTGTAGCGGCACCGCTCGGCGCCTGGGACGCTCTTAGCGGTTTTCTAGCGGATCAGCCGGAACTTCTGCGGATTCTTAGCGGTCACGAGTTCCGCAGCGCCTCCGTATCGCGCGTTGGCGCCGTACGATGACGAGCGGAGAGCCGGGAAGCCTGGTCGGCAGAAGTCGCTTCGATGAGGTGAAGGCTTGGCATGACTGGAGTACTCGTCATCTGCGGCGTGGCCGCGATCGTTGCGCTCGCCATTGCCCCGTTCCTATTGCCGTGGCCTCAGCATCTCCGTTGGCTGGTCGCGACGCTCCAGACACCGGATGCGCTCATGGGCAGCATGTCGGCTGATGCCGATGCCCGCGAGGTCCTCGTCGAGAGCGTGACGCCTCGTGCGGGCGGGCTTCTCATTGCGGTGATCGATGGTCAGCAGCGCCGACTGCTTGAGGCACTCGCTCGAGGGGATGCGTGTGAGGCTCGCCTTCGTCGATGGATGGTCTCGGGCGTCCCCCTGCTCCAGATCGTCCATCCCGATGGTGCAATATCACTCCACGGCCCCTTGGGCAGCGCGACTGGGCTCCATCGAGCCACGAACGACGTGGGCCACGACCAAGGTGCACCGCGGCAACTTGCCCCTTGGCAGTAGGCCGCGCGTTCGGACGTCAGGGTTGGATGTCGATGACCTTGTCGACCGGCGGGGGCGGCCCGGCATTGCGGTGCGGTTGTGCCATGTCGGCGTTCCGGAGGACCCTCGCCTTGCCGAAGATCGTGCCGAACAGGAGGCGGCCGTCCTCGTCGAGCGTGATGCCTGCGCCGAGCGTGTTGAACGTCGAGTCCCCGAGGACGTAGTGGAACACCGGTTCGCCGGTGGCCCAGTCGACGCCTTCGATCGTCCAGCGGTGGTCGCGCGTCCCGCACGTGTAGACGATGCCGGAGCCCAAGGAAACGAACGGGACCGAGTTGGGCGATGACACGCTCGTGCACACCCATGCCTCGTTGAGGGTGCGTGTGGCCGCGTCCCACTCGTACTTGTGCAATCCGAGTGGCCGGTAGGCGGGGTCGTGGCCGAGGTAGAAGCACAGCGAGCGCACGGCGGCGGGCGGGAGACCGTCGGGGATCGACGCGGGCTCGTTGTTCACCGTCATCGCGCCATAGCCCGACACGGTGATGGATTGCTCCGTCTGGATCGCCGCGAGGTCAGGGTTGCCCATGTTCGCCGGCCCGAGGCCGGCGATCCGGCGCGATGGCGCGCCCGGTAGCTGCTGCCAGTCAGCTGGGATGGCGTCGCGCCAGAACACCGTGATGTTGACGACGTCGTCACCGTCGCCGATCACGACGAGGTGGTCCTCGTCGGGCCCGAAGCCCATCAGCGACGGGCTGGTACCCGAACCCCACCCGCGACCGTTGCGGTACTGCGCCGACCACGCGCCGTCGGCCTCGTCAAGCGACAGCCGCTGCCCCGTCCACACAACCTTGTGGAGATGGTCGGCCGACGGGATGTAGATGCCGTTGCGCTCGTCGACACACAGGCTCTTGCGCACCCAGCCGTAGCCCCTCCGCCCTTCGTCGACCATCCGCTGCCAATGGGCATCAGCGTGCTCGCTGGCGCCGGGCAGCTGGACGGCGTCGTAGTCGGTGAAGTCACGCGCCAGGCACACCACCCACCCGTGGTCGGTGGAGAGGACGAGCCGGCCGTCAAAGGTGATGTTGACCCCGACGAAGTCCCCTTCGATGCCTGACGGCTTGTCCCAGCGCGCTGCCTCCACGATCGGTGATGCGCGGTCGTCGGGGTCCTCGTCGCGGTAGGCGACAACGCAGGTCTTGCGCGTCAAGAACAGGGTGTTGCGGCAGTCCACCAGCGAGTACACGCCGTCGAGGCCCATGAGGTACGTCATGGCCAGCGTCAGCGCGTGGCTCACGGCCGCGGCACCGGTGAGCTCGTCCAGGCCGCGGATGGCGGCCTGCAGTTCGCTGACCGGCGTCACGGCCTGGTCGCCGGTAGGGAGGACCGCGAGCACCTCGAGGGTGTCGTAATCCAGCTTGGCGATCGTCTGGCGGCCGTTGCTCCACACGACCCGTCGCCCGTCCGGGTACGGAGCGGACGTCAACCCCCCGTAGTGCCCGGGGCCGAGCCATGCGTACTGCACGTCACCCGGGCCGAGCACCTCGCTGGGCCCCGCCGGACCGGCGACCGCACTGTTGTCCTGCTGGTCGCAGCGGCCGTGGGCGATGGGGTAGCTCGAGTCGGCCAGGTACGGGTTGCGGGGCCCGGTTCGCATGGTCCTCCCATGGTCCTGCCGGCGCGCCAGCCGACGGTGGCACATCATGCCCGCTGCGTGCACCCCGCCCTCGGACGCGCCTTATCGCTCGGATGCGGGATCGTGCATCGGTCGGACCTCGACCGCGCCGCGGGCTCCGGCGCACGGTGTCGCGGACACGAGCCTGACCGCCTCCTGCACGTCGTCGGCCTCGATGATGGAGAACCCGACGAGCGGCGCAGGCCCAGTGGCGAACGGCTCCGGTGCCGTGTGCGGCGTGCCGTCCCACGCCCTCACGACGGTGGGTTCGCCGAGCACGGCGATCGTCGCGCCCCGCCGTCGGAGCACCTCGTCGCCAGCGAGCAGCTCGTGACGCCGTTCCTCGGAGAGGGCGTTCCAATCCGCTTCTGCTCCGTACGCAAGGCATAAGAACCGCATCCGTCCTCCTCAACGTTGCTCGTCCTGAAGAAGACGGAATTGGCGCGCCGACGTCATCGCTGAGCGGGCACAGTGTCGGCCGTGGACGTCCGCCGCGCCGAGCCGCGCGATGCCGACGCGGTCGCGGGCGTGCACGTCCGGTCGTGGCAGGTCGGGTACCGGGGCCTCATCGATGACGGCGTCCTCGACGCGCTGAACACGGAAGAGCGGGCGTCGCGCTACACGTTCGGGCTCGTCGGGCCCCCGGTCACCGTTCTCGCGGAGGAGGCCGGCGCCGTGCTGGGCTTCGCCACCATCGGGGCTGCCACCGGTCCGGGCGACTCTGGCACTGGGGAGCTGCTCGCGCTGTACGTCGACCCGGCGCGCTGGCGCACCGGGGTTGGGCGGGCGCTGATCGCGTCCGCGCGCGAGCAGCTGGTCCGCTGGCGCTACACGTCCGCCGTGCTGTGGGTCCTCCAGGGCAACGAGCGCGCCCAGCGGTTCTACGCCGCCGACGGGTGGGCGGCCGATGGCAGCCGGCGCACGGCAGAGATCTGGGGCGTCACCGTTCATGAGGTCCGCTACCGGCGGCCGCTCCCGTGATGCCGTCGGTCCCGCGCGTCATCGTCGGGCGCGTCGGCGCGACGGCGCTCCCGCAAGGCGTCGCGGCGCGGAGGAGGTGACCCACGGGCCGCGGTCGCGGCGAACGCGACGCGCCCTCCCACGAGCGCGTACAGTCCGACGGCCGACGTCGGAGCGGCCCGGGAGGAGTGCGGTGACGGACGCAGGAGAGACCCGCCATGTCGTGCGCCTCGCGTGCGGCCACGAGGCGCTCCAGGTGGTCGGGGCGACCGAGGCGCCCGCGCCCGTGGGCCAGCGGTACGCGTGCCAGGAATGCGGCCGGCCGCAGGTCATCGTCGAGACCTTCGAGGTCGAGCCCTAGCCGGCAACCAGAGGGACGGCCGGGGCGTCTGGCTCAACCCAGGCGGTCGCCGGGCTCCGCGGTCGGCTCGGGGGACACGAGCAGCACCTCGTGCCCGCGGTAGGTGCCGAGGGTCAGCACCTCGGAGCGGTGCGGCCCGATCTGGCGCGGTGGGAAGTTCACGACTGCCAGGACGAGACGGCCGAGCAGCTCGTCGCGGCCGTAGTTCGTGATCTGCGCTGATGACGCTTTGACACCGATCTCCGAGCCGAAGTCGATCCGCAGCCGCCACGCCGGCCGGCGCGCCTCGGGGAACTCCTGCACGTCGACGATCCGCCCGACGCGGATGTCGACGGCCGCGAAGTCGTCGTAGGTGATCGTGCCTTGCGCGTGCGACACGGCTTCAGTGTGGCCTCGGCGTACCCGTCGGGCCCAGGGCGGCCGGCCCCGGGCGCGTGCGAGCGGTTCCCGTGGCGATGAGGGCCTGCGCGACCGTGTACGTGAGCATCACCATCGCGTCGGCGCCGGGCGGCCGCACGACGTCGAACGCGTCGAGCGCCAGCAGGCTGTCCGAGACGAGGAACGCGGCGCCTCCGGCAGCGAGCCGCGGGTCACCGGTGCCCAGCGCGGCGACCGCCATGGACGCGAGGGCGGCCCCGTAGCACAGCACCGGCACCCGGAACCTCCCCGTCCGCGGCAGCAGCACCGCGCTCAGGGTCAGCCAGGCGAGCAGGTAGAGCCCGGCCGCCGGGCTCCACCGCCGGACGCCGGCGCGCCGGCGACGCCTGAACGCCGCGATGTAGCAGCAGTGCGCGGCGAGGAAGGCGGCGAGGCCGGCGCCGAAGGCCGCCTCGCCCTCCCCGAGGAGCGCGACGTCCCCTACCCCGGACAGGGCAAGCCCGGCGAGCACCGTCGGCTCCCGCGTGTCTGCGGGCATCGCCGCGGCGATCAGCAGCGGCATCAGGAGGGGCTTGGTGCACCATCGGGCACGGCGGGAGTGCCGACCGGCGAGGACGACGTCAGCGGCGGCGACGACGCCGTAGACGGGCAGGACCGGGAGGCGCCGCACGGCCCCCACGTTGCCCCACGGCGCGTGCGGCCCGGGCTCCGACCCTCCACACCTCGCGGGAATCCGAACGTGGCCCCGCCGCCACCTCCCTAATCTCGGCGCGATGGAGCCGGAGGCGGGCGTGGACCGGGGCGGCGCGCTCGCCGGCGTGGCGGCCTACTCCCTGTGGGGGCTGTTCCCGCTCGTGTTCCACCGCCTCAGGTCGGTCAGCGCCCTCGAGATCCTGTTCCACCGGGTCGTGTGGTCGTTCTGCGTCGTGGCCCTGCTCCTGCTGGCCCGCCGCACACGCGGACGCCTTGCTCCGCTCGTCCTCAGCCGGCGCCGGTTGGGGCAGCTCGTCGGCGCCGCGGTGTTGATCGCGACCAACTGGCTCGTCTACATCTGGGCCGTCAACCACGGCCACGTCGTCGAGGCGGCGCTCGGCTACTACATCAACCCGCTCATCACCGTCGCCCTCGGCGTGTGGCTGCTCGGCGAGCGCCTCCGCCGAGCCCAGCTGACGGCGTTGGCAATCGCCTCGGTCGCCGTGGTCGTGCTCAGCGTGGCCTACGGCCGACCGCCCTGGGTCGCTCTCACGTTGGCGGGCAGCTTCGCCGGCTACGGCTTCCTGAAGAAGGCGGCGTCCCTCGAGCCCGTGGTGTCCTTGGCGGCGGAGACCTGCGTGCTGCTGCCGTGCGCCCTGATCGGCCTCGTGGTCCTCGAAGCGAGAGGGAGTGCCGCCTTCCTGCACGGCTCGGTGCTCCGCGACCTGGCGCTGCTCGGTCTCGGGGTCGTGACCGCCGTGCCGCTGCTGCTGTTCGGGGCCGCGGCACGACGGATCCCGTTGTCGCTGCTCGGGCTGCTGCAGTACCTCACCCCGACGCTGCAGCTGCTTTGCGGGCTCGTCTTCCTCGGCGAATCGCTCGACGGGGCGCGGCTCGCCGGGTTCGTCATCGTGTGGCTGGCGCTCGTCGTGCTGGCCGCCGATGCCCTCCAGTCGGGCCAGCGGCGGGCGGCCGGCCGCGCCCGGGCGCGGCTCGGCCTGGTCGCCGCACCGGTCCTCGGGGAGCCGCCCGACGACGCGGCGCCGTCGGGCGCCGCCGGCACGGGGGCGGCGACGGTCGCGCTAGAACCGGCTCATGCCGTCGCACGAGCTGACCTTCGGAGTATTCGTCCCGCAGGGGTGGAAGATGGAGCTGAGCTCGATCGACGACCCGCAGGCCAAGTGGGCGAAGGCGGTGGAGGTCGCCGAGTTCGCTGAGTCGTCGGGGCTCGATTCGCTGTGGGTGTACGACCACTTCCACAACGTGCCGAGGCCGGCCCATGAGGCGGTGTTCGAGTGCTGGACGACGCTCGCCGCCATCTCCCAGCGCACGAGCCGCGTCAAGCTCGGCCAGATGGTCGGCTGCGCCCCGTACCGCAACCCGGCCCTCCTCGCCAAGATCACGTCGAACATCGACGTCATGAGCGGCGGCCGGCTGGTGTGGGGGATCGGCGCCGGGTGGTACGAGCACGAGTTCCTGGGCTATGGGTACAAGTTCCCGGCGCCGAAGGACCGGATCCGCATGCTCCGCGAGACGGTCGAGATCGTCAAAGCCATGTGGACGCAACCAGACGTTTCCTACGACGGCACGTTCTTCACGCTGCAGGGTGCGCAGTGCGACCCCAAGCCCGTGCAGCAGCCGCACCCGGAGGTCCTGATCGGCGGCGGGGGCGAGCAGCTCACGCTGCGCGTGGTGGCGCGGCATGCCGGCGCGTCGAACTTCGGAGGCCGGCCCGATGAGTGGGCGCACAAGGCCGGCGTGCTGCAGCGCCACTGCGCCGAGGTCGGCCGCGACTACGACGAGATCCGCAAGACGATCTCACCCGAGGTGTTCATCCGGGAGAGCGAGCAGGAGGTGAGGGCCGGCGGCTCGCGCTCGCTCCGCGGAGAGGCGTTCGAGTCGTGGCAGGCGGGCAACCTGGTCGGGACGCCAGAACAGGTCGCCGAGAAGGTCCGCGCGTACATCGACCTCGGCTGCACGGGCTTCTACCCGTGGTGCAGCGACTACCCCTCGACGGAGTCGCTCCGGCTGTTCGCCAGAGTGGCCGCCGAGCTGCGGTGAGGGCTCGCGGGCACCCGCGCCGGCGAAATGCTGCGGTGGCGCGGCCGCCGCAGGGGTCCGGCCTATCGTCGACGCGGTGACGCTCGCCGGTGCCCGGCTCATCGAGCCGCCCGACCTCGGGGCCGTCGAGGCGCTCTTCGCCGACGCCCGAGCCGAGATCGCGACCGTGCGCGGCGGCCCCGAGTACCCGGTCCCGGCGCTCCCGTCGCCGGGCGACCGGGCCCGGCCGGTCTGGGTCGGCCAGGTGGGTGGTGCCGTGGTCGGGTTCCTCGCTGCCTCGACGTCGGGGACGACCGGTGTCGTCGACGCCGTCTACGTCGACGCCGGGTGCCGCGGTGTCGGCGTCGGCGCCGCCATGCTCGGCGAAGCGCTGGCATGGATGAGGTCGGCCGGCTGCGTCGCCGCCGACACGAACGTGCTCCCGGGCACCCGCCAGACGAAGAACTTCTTCGAAGAGGCGGGGTTCACGGCGCGCCTGTTGGTGGTGCACCGGCGGCTGTGAGCGCGTCGAGCAGCGCACGGCGTTGCCCGCTCGACAAGTCGCCCCACAGGGCCGAGGCCGGGACGCCGAGGGCCTCGAGCACCCGGCGGGCCTGCACCTTCCCCACACCGGGGACGGCCTCGGCGATCACGACGGTCTTCACCTCGGGGGCGCGCGGGTCGTCGTCGATGCGCGGGACGGGCAGGCCCCCGGACGCGACGTCAGCGAGCAGCGCGGCGCGGCGTTCGCGAGCTGAGGCGGCGGCGGCACGGGCTTCGTCGAGCGGCACGTGAAGGCCTCTACCAGGGGGGATGCTTGTAATTCAAGCGTGGGGTTGGAAAGCTCTGGCGGATGCCGCTGAGCTCGCGCGACCGGGCGATCCTGGACTTCGAGCGGGAGTGGTGGTCGCTCCCCGGCCCGAAGGACCAGGCGATCCGGGACCGCCTGTCGCTCTCACCGGCCCGGTACTACAAGGTCCTCTCGGAGCTGCTCGACTCCGTGGACGCGCTCGCGTACGACCCCCTCGTCGTGCGGCGGCTCCGCAAGCTCCGCGACCATCGCCGCCGGGTTCGCTGGGAGGGCCGCCCGGCTGGTGGGGGCAAGTGAGCGGCGTGGCGGGCGCCGCGAGAGGCGGAGCGTGAGCCGCGGCATGCACGCGCGCGGCGACGGCTCGTTCGCCCGCTCCGCGGGCCGCCAGACCGTCGTCGGCGCGCTGCTGATCGCCGTCGCGGTCGTCATTGGCGTCGTCCTCCTGCACACCGCTCCGGCGAGCGTCACCACGGTCAGCGCGGCGGCACACCCACCGACCACCAAGGCGCCCAAGGTCACACACCCACGGACGACCACGCCCGCCAACACCGTCCCCACGTTCGCGCCGACGACGCTGGCGCCGCAGCCGCACCAGCCGGGCCAGGTGAAGGTGGCGGTGGCCAACGGCTCGGGGGTCCCCGGGCTTGCGGGGCGGATCAGGGTCCAGCTCAACAGCGCCGGCTACAACACATCCGTGCCGGCGCTCAACACGGCGGCGACAGCGACGACCGCGGTCTACTACGTCGCCGGGTACGCCCCCGACGCGACGGCGATCGCCACTGGCCAGCTGAGCCTCACCCCGGCCGTCGTCAAGCCGATGCCGACGCCGCCGCCCGTTGCCGCCAGCCAGATCCCCGGCGTGCAGGTGCTCGTCGTCGCCGGCGCAGACATCGGTGGTGCAACGACCAACACGACCGAAGCGCCCGCCGGCAACACCATCGCCCCCTCGCCGACGGTCTCGTCGAAGGGGACGACGACCACCGTTCACACCGCGACGACCGTGCACACGCCGACGACCGTGCACACGCCGACGACCGTGCACACGACGACGACGGCCTGAGTCAGCGCGCCGCGGACCACACCGCCAAGCCCGCCAGCACGAACAGCACCACCGCGGTGACCCGGCGCACCGTCCTGATGTCCAAGCGGCGCAGCAGGCCGCGCCCGCCGATGACGGCGATGGCGGCAACGGCCCACAGGGCCAGCAGCGCGCCGAGGGCGACCGACAGCGGGTCGTGGTACCGCGCCGCCAGGTTGGCGGTCAGGACCTGCGTGAGGTCGCCCCACTCGGCCAGGAACACGACGATGAACGCGGTCGTGACCGCGCGGTGGCCCTCCTCGCGCTCGACCAGCGCGGCCTCGTGCTCGCCGCGGCTCTCGACGAGCGCGTACACGGCGCCGAAGAGGAACAACGCCGCGACCGCGCCGTCGACCGCGCGCCTCGGCAGCAAGTGGAACATGGCGACCCCGACCGTCACGGCAATGGCGACGTGGACCGTGAATGCGGCCGCGGCGCCCACCCAGACCGCGAGCGGACGGCCGCGCGTCGCCAGCAGGAGGCTGGCGAACATGGTCTTGTCCGGCAGCTCCCCGATGAAGATCACCGGGAAGGTGGAGATGATCACGCCGAGGCGCATGGGCGCCCACACGGTAGGGTGACGGCCCCGTGGCCGGCGATGCCCGCCCCCGCATCGGCCAGCTGCGGGAGTGCGCAGCAGAGGCGGCCGTGCTGCTCGACTTCGACGGGACCCTTGCCGCCATCGGGGCCGACCCGGAGCAGGCCCGCCCTGTCCCCGGCAGCGTGGAGGTGCTGCGCCGGCTCGTGCGCCGGTTCCGCCTCGTGGCGGTGATCTCCGGGCGGCCCGCCGGGTTCCTCGCCGCCCACCTCGACGTCCCCGGGCTGGCCCTGCTGGGCGCCTATGGCCTCGAGCGGGTGACCCCCGCAGGCGTCGCCGTGGCGCCCGAGGTGGCGCCCTGGCTGCCCGTCGTCGCCGAGGCCGCGGCCGCCGCCCGCCGCGCCGCGCCGCCGCGGGCGGTCGTGGAGGACAAGGGCGTGAGCATCACCCTCCACTACCGTGCCGCGCCCGAAACGGAGGCGTGGGCGCGTTCGTTCGCCGCAGCCGAATCCGCCCGCCGGGGCTTGGCCGTCTTCGACGCCCGGCGTTCCGTCGAGCTGCGGCCCCCGCTCGCCGTCGACAAAGGGACGGCTGCGGCGGCGCTCCTCGACGAGGCGGGGGCCACGGCCGCGTGCGCGACGGGCGACGACGAGGGCGACCTCCGCGCCTTCGAGGCCGTTGCCCAACTTCCCCTCTCCCTACGCGTGGCCGTGCGGAGCGACGAGGTGCCCGCCGAGCTCCTCGCCGCAGCCGACCTGGTCGTCGACGGGCCTGACGGCGTGGTGCGCCTCCTGGGCGAGCTGGCGGGCTAGCGCGTCGCGGCGGCGAGCTGGTCGTCGAGCCAGTCCTGCGGCGTGCGCGCCGCCGCGGCGGCGCGCACTGCGGCCGCGTGTCGCGCCCGTTCCCGCGGCCCCATCGACAGGGCATGCGCCAGCGCGTCGGCGGTCGCCCGGATGTCGAAGGGGTGCACGCCGAGCGCCGCTCCGCCCAGCTCGTCCCACGCGCCGGCCTCGTGCGACAGGACGAGGACGCCGTCGCGCGCGTTGAGCAACGGGCCTTCCTTGGCGACGAGGTTGAGCCCGTCGCGGACCGGGTTCACCAGTAGCACGTCGTTGTTCTGCAGGGCAGCGACCGAACGCGCCACATCGTCGGCAACGTCGAGCACGATCGGTTCCCAGCCCGGGCGCCGCCAGCGGTCGTTGATCTCGGCGACCATCGATTCGATCTCGCGCCGGTAGGCCACGTACCCGGGCAGGGTCTCGCGTGACGGGTACTCGAGCGCGAGGAACGTGACGCGCTCGACCCACTCCGGATGCCGGCGGAGGAGGTCCTCGTACGCGAGGAACCCGCGCACGATGTTCTTCGACGGCTCGATCCGGTCGACGCGCACGATCAGGCGCCGTTCGCCGTAGGAGGCATCGAGCCGCTCGGCTGCGGCGGAGCACTCCTCCGACGCGGCGATCTTCCGGAGCCGCTCGATATCTGGCGCCAACGGCGCGATGAACGTCGCTGGCGCCCGGCCCAGCACGGCACCGCACCCCCGTTCGAACGCGTCGGCCCACCGCGCCGTGTGGAACCCGCACGCCCGGTGCGCCGCCATGCCGCCCAGCAGCTCGGCCACGACGGCCGGCGGGAGTATGCCGAGCTCGCTCGGGGAGCAGAAGGGCGTGTGCGTGAAGTGGACGAGGCGCAGGTCCGGGCGGGCGACGGTGAGCGTCGCTCCGACGAGGGCGAGGTGGTAGTCCTGGACGAGGACAGCGGCGCCCTCGGGTGCCACCTCGGCGACGGCGTCGGCGAACCTGCGGTTGACGTCGCGGTACGCGTCCCACGCCTCGAACCACCCCGCATCGACCACGGGTTGGCGCGCCAGGTCGAAGAGGCGGTGGTGCAGGTTCCACAACGTCGCGTTCGACACGTCCTCGTACGCCATCCGGTACTGCTCGGGGTCCAGCGCGAGCAGTACGAGCCGATAGCCGGCCGCGTCGATCACCCCCGCCGCCGCGGCGGCCCGGTCACCCTCGTTCATGGCGGCGGCCACCCATGTCGCGCCGCTGGACGCGACGAGCGGCCCGAGGCTCGACACCAGCCCGCCTGCGCCCTCGTGGCCGACCAGGCGACCGCCGGGGCCGCGCGTGAAGCTCAGCGGCCCCCGGTTCGACACCACTACGAGGTCCACTGGCCGTCGACCTTACCGACCCGGCCCCGGGTGCGAGAACATCCATGGCGTGCCCACGCTCGTCGCCGCTCCGGACAAGTTCCGCGGCACCGCATCAGCATCACAGCTCGCCGCGGCGATGGAATGGGCCGCCCATGACGCCGGGTGGGCGTGCGACCGGGCGCCGGTGGCCGACGGCGGGGAAGGGCTCCTCGACGCGCTCGCCGACCACCTCCGGTTCAGCCGCCGCCGCACCCGGGTCACGGGGCCGCTCGGCCGGCCGGTCGAGGCCGAGTGGTTGACCGACGGGCGCACGGCCGTGATCGAGATGGCCCGCGCGTCTGGGCTCGTGCTCGCCGGCGGGCCTGACCACAACGACCCCATGGAGGCGACGACCCGCGGGACGGGGGAGCTCGTCGCCGCCGCCGTGGCCGCGGGGGCAAAGCGGGTGATCGTCGGGCTGGGAGGGTCGGCGACGACTGACGGCGGCAAGGGCGCGCTCGACGTCCTGCAGCCGGCTCGGTTGTCGGGTGTGGAGCTCGTGGTCGCCTGTGACGTCACGACGCTGTTCACCGATGCGGCGCGTGAGTTCGCGCCGCAGAAGGGCGCGTCCCCGGGCCAGGTCGCCCTGCTCACCCGCCGGCTCGAACGCCTCGCCGTCGACTACCGGGAGCGTTCGGGCATCGATGTGTCGACCATCCCGGGCGCCGGCGCGGCGGGTGGGCTGGCCGGCGCCCTGGCGACGCTCGGGGCAGAGCTCGTCCCCGGGTTCGAGCTCGTCGCCGACGTGATCGACCTGCGCGAGCGGGTGGCCGCCGCCGACCTGGTGGTGACGGGCGAGGGGCGGGTCGACGAGTGGTCGTTCCGCGGCAAGGCCGTGGGCGGCGTGGTCGAGATCGCCGACGAGGAGGGCGTCGACGTCATCGTGATCGCCGGCCAGGTCGTCGGCGAGCCGCCGCTCCCGGTGCTGAGCCTCGAGGAGCGCTTCGGCATCGACCGCGCCATGGCCGACGCGACCGGCTGCGTCGCGGAGGTGTTGGCGGAGCACCTCGCCCATATCGGCTAGCGCGCCCATGACGCGCCGTGCCACCATGGTGCCCATCATCCAGAGCGGTCGAGGGACGGGCCCGACGACACCGCGGCAACCAGTGCCAGCGCACCAGGTGCCAATGCCCGATCGATGAGGGGAGCACCGCTGTGCCGTTCGTAGATGGACTCCGTTGCCGGGAATGCGGGCGCAGTTACCCGGCCGAAGCGCTCCACGTGTGCGAGTTCTGCTTCGGGCCCCTCGAGGTGGCCTACGACTATGACGCCGTCCGCGCCGCCATGAGCCGTGAGTCGGTCGCCGCCGGCCCGCCGACCATCTGGCGGTACGCACCGCTGCTCCCCGCCGAGGCCGAAGGAGCCGTCGATCTGGGTGCGGGTTGGACGCCGCTCATGCGGGCCGACCGTCTTGCGGCCGAGCTCGGGCTGGGTGAGCTGTGGTTGAAGAACGACACGATGAACCCGACCGGTTCGTTCAAGGACCGCGTCACCTCTGTGGCGTTGACCAAGGCACGCGAGCTCGGTTTCAAGGTTGCCGCTTGCGCGTCGACTGGCAACCTGGCCAACTCGGTCGCCGCCCACGCGGCGCGGGCGGGGATGCGCAGTTTCGTGTTCATCCCCGCCGACCTCGAACAGCAGAAGATCGTGACCACGGCCGTGTACGGGTGCACGCTCATCGCCATCGAGGGCACCTACGACGACGTCAACCGCCTCTGCGCTGAACTGACGAGCGAGCACCCGAGCTGGGCGTTCGTGAACGTCAACGTGCGCACGTACTACGCGGAGGGGTCGAAGACCCTTGCGTTCGAGGTCGCCGAGCAGCTGGGGTGGCGCGCCCCCGACCACGTCGTCGTGCCGATCGCGTCGGGCAGCCAGCTCACCAAGATCCATAAGGGGTTCAAGGAGCTCGCGGAGGTCGGGCTGCTCGACGAGGTGCAGACGCGTGTGAGCGGTGCGCAGGCGTTGGGCTGCAGCCCGGTCGCGACCGCGTTCGCCCACGGCGACGACTTCGTCCGCCCCGTGCGGCCCTCGACGATCGCCAAGAGCCTCGCCATCGGCAACCCCGCCGACGGCCCGTACGCGCTCGACGCGGTGCGGGCGACGGGTGGCGCGATCGGCGCCGTTACCGACGAGGAGATCGTCGAGGCCATCCAGCTCCTCGCTCGCACCGAGGGGATCTTCGCCGAGACGGCAGGCGGGGTGACCATCGCCACGCTGGCCAAGCTCGCGGCCTCCGGCGTCGTGCGCCGGGACGAACGGGTCGTGGCCTTCATCACCGGCAACGGGCTCAAGACGCTCGACGCCGTGGCGGGCGTCGTCGGCCCCACCGCTACGATCAAACCGACGCTCGAAGCGTTCGCCGCCGCCGTCGACCCAGAGGGGCAGCCGTCATGAGCACGACCGTGCGGATCCCCACCCAGCTGCGCGTGCTCACCGGCGGGGCCGGCGAGGTGCCCGTGGAGGGATCGACGGTGCTCGAGGTCCTGAAAGCCCTCGACGCCGCACACCCCGGGATGGGGGAGCGGCTCTTCGACGAGTCGGGCCGCCTGCGGCGGTTCGTAAACGTGTTCGTCGCCGACGAGGACATCCGGTTCCTCGACGGGCTGGACACCCCGGTCACCGCGGGCCAGACCGTCTCGATCATCCCGGCGGTCGCCGGCGGCTGACGGCCCGGGTGGCGGCCCGCCCGGGTGGCGGCCCGCCCGGGTGGCCGCCCGCCCGTCGGGCGCGGCCGCGGCGCTGGGCCAACCGGCCCATAAGGTCTTTCCCGGCTCGAGCCGATACTCCCGTGCGATGCCCCGCGTGATCGTCGTTGACGACGACCCCGACATGTGCTCGGTCCTCGCTGCCGCGCTCGAGACCGACGGGTTCGAGGTCGTCAAGGCCATGGACGCCGCCGGCGCCCTCCAGGAGCTGGAGGCCGCGCCCCCGGACGCCGTGATCCTGGACGTGATGATGCCGGGGATGGACGGGTTCGAGCTGCTCGCCGCCGTGCGCCAGCGGGGGCTCGCCGTCGGGACGCGGTTCCTGGTCGTGACCTGCAGGACGTCCGAGCGGGACCACCTGCGGGGCTGGGAGCTGGGTGCCGACGACTACCTGACCAAGCCGGTCGACGTGACCACCCTTGGAGACCGGGTCCGGGCCGTGATCGCCGCCAGCGACGAGGAGCTGGCCGACCGGCGCTCCGAGGAACTCGCCAAGGCGGCGCTCCTCGACCGCCTCGAGGCGGCCATGCGCCGGCCGGCCGGGGCGCTCCGGCTGTTCTCGAGCCGTCCCTGACCCCGGGGCGCCCGGGCGGGCGCGGGCGGGAGGCGCGCGGGCGATGGGCTTGCCGGCGTGCCCCGGGCGAGGTTGGCGGGCCGGCAGGCCCCCCGGACACCCCGGGGCGGTGGGCCGCCGGGGGCCGGTTGCACTCGGCTCCCCGACGTGGTTTGCTGTTAGCACTCAAGCATCAAGAGTGCTAACTGCGGAGGGACCGAACCGCCAATGCCCAAGATCATCGCCTTCGATGAGGAAGCCCGCCGCGCCCTCGAGCGCGGGATGAACCAGCTCGCGGACGCCGTCCGCGTGACCCTCGGCCCGAAGGGCCGCAACGTCGTCCTCGAGAAGAAGTGGGGCGCCCCCACAATTACGAACGACGGCGTCTCGATCGCCAAGGAGATCGAGCTCGAGGACCCCTACGAGAAGATCGGCGCCGAGCTCGTCAAGGAGGTCGCCAAGAAGACCGACGACGTGGCCGGTGACGGCACGACGACCGCGACCGTCCTCGCCTGGGCCATGGTCCACGAGGGCCTGCGCAACGTCGCCGCCGGGGCCAACCCGATGTCGCTGAAGCGTGGGATCGAGGTTGGCGTCGAGGCAGCCGTGTCGAGCATCCACGACCTCTCCAAGGAGGTCGACTCCAAGGAGCTCATCGCCTCGGTGGCGAGCATCTCGGCCGCTGACCCCGAGGTCGGCTCCATGATCTCGGAGGCCATCGACAAGGTCGGCAAGGACGGCGTCATCACCGTCGAGGAGTCGCAGACGTTCGGCATGGACATGGAGCTCGTCGAGGGCATGCGCTTCGACAAGGGCTACATCTCGCCGTACTTCGTTACCGACCCCGAGCGGATGGAGGCGGTCCTCGAGGACCCGTACCTCCTGCTCGTCGGCTCGAAGGTCTCCGCCGTGCGGGACCTCCTGCCCGTCCTCGAGAAGGTCATGCAGTCGGGCCGTCCGCTCGTCATCGTCGCCGAGGACGTCGAGGGCGAGGCCCTCGCGACGCTCGTCGTCAACAAGATCCGCGGCACGTTCAAGAGCGTCGCCGTCAAGGCCCCTGGCTTCGGGGAGCGCCGCAAGGCGATGCTCCAGGACATGGCCATCCTGACCGGCGGCCAGGTGGTGACCGAGGAGGTCGGCCTGAAGCTCGAGAGCGTCACGCTCGACATGCTCGGCAAGGCCCGCAAGGTCGTGGTGACCAAGGACGAGACGACGCTGGTCGAAGGTGCCGGCGACGACGCCGACATCAAGGGCCGCATCAACCAGATCAAGACCGAGATCGACAACACCGACTCCGACTACGACCGTGAGAAGCTCCAGGAGCGCCTGGCGAAGCTGTCCGGCGGCGTCGCGGTGATCAAGGTGGGTGCTGCGACCGAGGTCGAGCTCAAGGAGAAGAAGCACCGCATCGAGGACGCCGTTTCGACGACCAAGGCCGCGGTCGAGGAGGGCGTCGTGCCCGGCGGTGGTGTGGCCCTCCTGCGCTCGCAGGCCCGCATCCTGGATGCCGCGGAGAAGCTCGAAGGCGACGAGGCGACCGGTGCCCGCATCGTGGCCCGCGCCGTCGAGGAGCCGCTCAAGCAGATCGCCGTCAACGCCGGCCACGAGGGCGGCGTGATCGTCGAGCGGGTCCGCAACCTCGAGGGCTCGTTCGGCCTCAATGCGGCCACCGGCGAATACGAGGACCTGTTCAAGGCCGGTGTCATCGACGCTGCCAAGGTGACGCGCTCCGCGCTGCAGAACGCCGCCTCCATCGCCGCACTGTTCCTGACGACCGAGGCCGTCATCGCCGACAAGCCGGAGGACAGGGCTCCGGCCATGCCCGGCGGCGGCGGGATGGACGACTTCTAAGCCGTCTCCTTCTCAACAGCTGTCCAGCGGGGCGCCCTCGGGCGCCCCGCTGCCGCGCCCGCCCTCCGGTCGCCGGCCCCCCGCCCGCCCTCCGGTCGCCCGCCCCGCGCCCGCCCTCCGGTCGCCCGCCCCGCGCCCGACCCGCGCCCGACCCGCGCCCGACTCGCGCCCGACTCGCCCCCCGTCCCCGTAGCATTGGCCCATGCCCGACGACGTGCAGACGATGACGGGCTGGGCAGTGCTCCACCTGTTCTGCAAGGCAGGCCCCAGCGGCGTGGACGCTGAGGCCGCGATTGGGGCGGTCAAGGCGGCCCAGGCCCACGACGTCCAGGTCGTCACCGTTGCGCTGCTCGGCCACAAAGCCGATGTGGCGGTGATGGCCCTCGGCCCCGACCTGTGGCGCCTCCGGGCGCTGCAGACCGGGCTGCAGGGAGCGGGGCTGGTCGTCGTCGACTCCTACGTGTCGTTGACCGAGGTCAGCGAGTACGCGCAGGGGATGCCCGAGGAGCTCAAGCGGCCGCGCCTGTACCCGGAGCTCCCGCCCGCGGGCAAGCCGGCGTGGTGCTTCTACCCGATGTCCAAGCGCCGCAACGCGGGCGCCAACTGGTACGAGCTGCCGTACGACGAACGCGAATCGCTCATGCAGGGCCACGGCAAGACCGGGCGGACGTTCGCCGGCCGCGTCCTGCAGTTGATCACCGGTTCGACGGGGCTGGACGACTTCGAATGGGGCGTCACCCTGTTCGCCGTCCACCCCGACGACCTGAAGGACGTGGTCTACCGGATGCGCTTCGACGAGGCGTCGGCCCGCTACGCCGAGTTCGGCCCGTTCTTCACCGGCATGGTGGCGTCGGTCGAGGACGTCCTTGCCGCGACCGTCGGGCATTGACCGACCTCGTCTACCTCCGCGACGCCTACGTCAGAGAGTTCGAGGCGACCGTCACGGCGGTGGACGGCGCGGATGTCTGCCTCGACCGCACGGCCTTCTACGCGACAGGCGGAGGCCAGCCACACGACACCGGCCGCCTCGGCGATGCCCAGGTCGTCGACGTCCGCAAGGCGGGCGACGAGGTGTGGCACCGCATCGAAGGGCCGGTGCCGGCGGTCGGCGATGTCGTGCACGGTGTGGTCGATTGGGACCGCCGGCACGCGCTGATGCGGACCCACACGGCGATGCATGTCCTCTGTGGTGTCATCTGGAACGAGTACGCCGTCCCCGTGACCGGCGGGAACATGGAACCGCTGTCAGCGCGGATGGACTTCGAGTTCGACCCCTTGCCCGAAGGCTTCGGCCCGCACATCGAGGAACTCGTCAACGCCGAACTCGAGGCGGACCGGCCCATCGAGGTCTCGTTCATCCCCCGTGACGAAGCGGTACTCGACGGCGATCTCATCCGCACGAAGGTCAGCCTCGTGCCGGAGTCTGTCAAGGAGGTGCGGGTCGTCAACATCGTGGGCCTCGACAAGCAGGCCGACGGCGGGACCCACGTCCACCGCACAGGAGAGGTTGGTCGAGTCCGCGTCGTCAAGACGGAGTCCAAGGGCAAGGGCAACAAGCGCATCCGGGTCGAGGTCGCCGATGGGTGAGGCGGCGCTGCGCGCCAAGCACGAACGTCTGGCGGAGCGTCTACGCGGGCTCGGTACGGTCGTCGTCGGGTTCAGCGGCGGTGCGGACTCCGCCCTGCTGGCCTACGTCGCCGCGTCGACTCTCACGGCCGCGCACGCCCCGGCGGTCACCGCGGTGTCGCCGTCGCTCGCACCCGAAGAGCTCGCCGACTGCGCGGCGCTGGCGTCTGAGTGGGGGCTCGACTGGCGCACGGTCGAGACCGACGAGTTGGCCGACCCGTCGTACGTGGCGAACGACCCGTTACGGTGCGCGCGCTGCAAGACCGCCCTCATGGATGCCCTCGAGGGGCTCGTCCCGGCCGCGACCGTCGTGCTGGGCGTCAACGTCGACGACCTCGGCGACCACCGGCCGGGTCAGCACGCGGCGGCAGCGAGGGGAGCCGTGTTCCCGCTCGTCGATGCCGGGCTCACCAAGGACGATGTGCGCGGCCTCTCGCACCACCTCGGGCTGCGGACATGGGACAAGCCTGCCGCCGCCTGCCTGGCGTCGCGTATCCCCCACGGCACGCCGGTGACCGTGGGGCGCCTGCGCTCCGTTGCCGTCGCGGAGTCCGCGCTGCGCAGGCTCGGGTTCCGGTCGCTCCGTGTCCGCCACTACGGCGAGACGGCCCGGCTGGAGGTGCCGATCGAGGACCTGGCCGGCGTGCTCGCGCAGCGCGAGGCCGTCGTGCGCGACGTCCGCGCCGCGGGGTTCCGGTACGTGACCCTCGACCTCGAGGGGCTGCGCTCCGGCAACCTCAACGCTGGAGCCACCACTGCGCAGTGACGAGCGGTCGCGCCGGTGATCGGGCGCGGTTGCCTCATGGGCGTGCTCGGCGTGGTCGTCGGGCTGGCCGCGGTGGGGGACGCCGCAGACATCGGAGCACGCCACCTGGCGACGGGCAAGGTCGAGCAGCGCATCCGCCAGGTGGTGCCGCATACGTCGGGTGTCCATGGCCGCATCCGGTCGTTCCCGTTCCTCGGTGCGGCCGTGAACGGGCACGTGGGAGAGGTCAGCGCCACCATCGACCACCTACCGCCCTACACCGATGTGACGGTCGCCCTCCACGGGGCACGGGTGTCGATCGGCACACTCGTGACGGCGCTGCGCGTCGATGTCACGCACGTCGATCGAGGCGCCGTCACGTTCCACCTGGCGAGCTCGGACCTCCAGAAGACCGTGCCATCGGCCGTGGCGCCCGACGTGCACGTCGCCGTCGACGGCCTCCACCGTGTCCTCGTCGTGACACCCCGGGCAGGGCCGGCGGTCGTCGTCGCCCTGCCGCCGACGAGTGTGGTGCCGTGCGTGCCGTCGGTCCAGCAGGTCACCGACGGCTACGCGCTCGGGTGCGCGTTCCGGACGGTCCCGTCGGCCTTCCGCACCGGATGACGTCAGCGGCGTCGGTCGCAGCGTCCGCGGCCACACCGACGCTGCGCCCCACGGCGCGTGGCGGCCGGTTCGTCCCGTGGTTGGCGTTTGCGGCGGCCGCACTGCCGCTGGTGGTCGCCGCCGCAGCGATCCTTGTCCGCCGCCCCGCCATCGATTGGGCGGGCGACCGTGCCCTGACGGAGCTCGGCGTGCGCGGCGTGGTGCACGGCCACCAGCTTCTCGGCATCGGCGGCCGGTTCGGGTGGCGGCACCCCGGCCCGATGTGGCTGCAGCTGCTCGTGCCCCTCTATGAACTCTCTGCGCACGCGCCGTGGTCGCTGTCCGTGGGCGCCATCGCCATCCACATCGCGATGGTCGCCGTCGCCGTCGCCGTCGTCGGTCGCGCCGCCGGCGGGCGCGGCGCTGCCGTGGTGGCCGCGGCAATCGCCGTCTACCTGTGGTCGACGGGGATGCTGTATTGGACGAACCTTTGGGCCGGGTACGCGATCGCGTGGCCGCTGCTCGCGCTGATCGCCATCGCCGCGTTCGGCAGCGCGCGGCGTGCCGCGTGGGCGCTCCCAGCCGGAGTGCTCATCGGCACGCTGCTGGTACAGACGGACGTCAGCACCGCCGTCGTCGTCGTCATGGTGACGGCCACCGCCATCGTGCTCGGGGCGACGAGGGCCGTCCGGGAGCGGTCACGCGCGACGGCCATTGGCCCGCGGCGGCCTGCCCCCGCGTCGCCATCAGCCGCCGCGCCGTCGCCGTCAGCCGCCGCGTCGCCATCAGCCGCCGCCCCGTCGCCGTCGGCCGCCCTGTTGTCGTCCCCTGGTCACGGTGCGGCGCGCCTGCGGCGGCGCCTCCTCACGGCCGGCCTCTCGGCCCTCGTCGTCGCCGCGTGGGTGCCGCCGCTGGTCCAGCAAGTCACCCACCACCCTGGGAACATCACGTTGCTCGTGCGGTTCGCTCGAAGCGGTGCCGGCGGCCACCCCCTCCGTCTGGCTGCGGCGTCAGTGGGCGCAGCATTGTCGGTGGTCCCGTTCGGGGCGCGCTGGGTCCTGCGCCCTGGTCTGGAGGAACACCTGGGCGCAGGGCCGTGGTGGGCCGTAACCGTGGCCGTTGCCGGCGTCGTGATCAGTGCCGGGATTGCGGTCATCGGGTGGAGGCGTGGCCGGGTGTTCGCCGGTGACCTGGCCCTGCTGACCTCCGTCGGCATCGTCGCGGCGGTGGTCAGCATGAGCCGGGTCGCTGGCCCGATCAACTACTACCTGCTCATCTGGGCCACCCTCCTCCCGGTGACCGGCCTGACGGCGGCGGTGCTGGTCCTGCTGCCCGACGCGCCTCGACAGGGCTGGGACGCCGTTGCCCTCGCCACGCTTGCGCTGGGGGCCGCAGTCGCCCTGATCGTGACGGTCCTCCATGGCACGGAGCACGACTGGGACCGCGTCGCCTCCCGCGACGTGGCCGCGCAGACGGCGCTCGCGGTGCGTGCGCTCGGCCCGAGCGCCCGGGGGCTGGTGCAGATGCACGTCGTCACCTCTGACACATGGCCGTACGGCGCGGGGGTCGCGCTCCAACTGGAGCGGCGCGGGGCGCGGATCGAGGTCGACGCTAGATGGGTGTTCCTGTTCGGCGACCAGTTCGCACCGACCCGTTCCGCCCCCGCCGGCGAGGTCTGGGTCGCCCGCCCGCACGAAGCGCCGGCGCTCACGGGGGTCCCGGGCATCGTCGACGCTGGCCGCGTGGATGGCGTCGACGTCTACGTCCGCCGCGACTAGCCCCATACTGGGTGCGTGGAGGAGGTCGCCGGGCCGGCACGGGAGCTCGCGGCGGCGATCGAGGCCGCGCTGCCTCGCTGGGTCGAGCGGTGCGTCGACGAGCGGTACCGGGCGTGGACCGGGGTGCCGCCGGAGCAGGTCATGGACGCGGCCAGGGCTGCCGGCGAGGCTGCGCGCGTCGAGATCGGCGCGCGCGTCCGCGAGTTGTTGGAGGCCGACATCGACGCGCAGTGGACGACGCCGCTCGCGCTGGTCCGAGAGGCCGTGCCGTACCCGACGCGAGTGCTCGCCGGCGCAGGCGTCCCACCGGTGTGGCGCGACCGGTTCGAGCAGGAGCGGTTCCCCGGCGACGCCTACAACCTCACGCCCGCGACGTTCGCCGACCTCGGCCCCGAGGTCACCGCACCGGCGATCACCTGGGGCGCCGCCAAGGCGTGGTCGCACCG
>Ga0070741_10006773_pt1 | contig 24326 bp, 22 predicted proteins | sample Coa_R1_4_FD_66440 | JGI IMG/M metagenome (GOLD analysis project Ga0070741, IMG submission 66440) | Surface soil microbial communities from Centralia Pennsylvania, which are recovering from an underground coalmine fire - Coalmine... | ecosystem: Environmental > Terrestrial > Soil > Unclassified ...
CTGCCGCCGATATCAATTTTCTTGTCATGCCCGATGAGGTGATCGGACCCATCAGCCCCTATATTTACGGCGTCAACGACGTAGACCCGGTCGATACCCACGCCACTGTGCGCCGTTTGGGGGGCAATCGAATGACCGGCTACAACTGGACCAACAACGCCTCCAATGCGGGCAATGATTGGCACCATGTCAGCGATAATTGGCTTTGCGACAGCCACAAATATACGGACTGCGACCAGCCCGGCGCCTTCGCCAAGCATTTCGTGGAAGCCGACCAAAAATACGGCGTGGAGACGCTCATGACCGTTCCCATGGCGGGTTTTGTTTCCGCGGACAAGAACGGCGAGGTGTCGGACAAGGAAACTGCGCCCAACAGCCGCTGGAAAAGGATCGAGTTCCACAAAAAAAGCCCCTATACCCTGACGCCCGACCCTAATGACCCCATTGTTTACGAGGATGAGTTCATCAATTTCCTTGTTTCCAATTTCAAGAAAGCCGATGAGGGCGGGGTGCGTTTTTATGACCTGGACAACGAGCCGGGTATTTGGCCCTCGACCCATCCCCGGCTTCATCCGGAAAAAACAAGTTATTGGGAAATGCGTAATAAGACCGAGGCCGCGGCCGAGAACATCCTCCGGGTCGACCCTTCGGCCCTCATCTTCGGGGCGGTTTGCTACGGTTGGAATGAATTCATGACCCTTCAAGACGCGCCCGAGAGCAAGGACTCCGCCATGATCCAGACCTTCCCGACCTACCTGGACTTTTATTTGGATTTCATCTCGCACCTTCAAGGAACCTACCACAAGCGGTTGGTCCATGCTCTGGACCTGCATTGGTATCCCGAGGCCCAGGGCGGGGGCAAGCGCATCACGGATAACGACGTCTCATCCGATTCCATCGAAGCGCGGGTCCAGGCGCCCCGAAGCCTTTGGGACCCGGGTTATGTGGAGAAGAGTTGGATCACCCAGTGGTCCACCAAGGGAAAGGCCATTCAACTGATCCCATGGGTGAAGGAAAAGATCGATAAGCGTTGTCCCGGGACCAAATTGGCTTTCAGCGAATATGACTACGGCGCGGGCAACCACATTTCGGGCGGCATCGCCCAAGCCGATGTATTGGGTATCTTTGGAAAGTACGGCGTCTTTATGGCGTCCTATTGGGGCGATCTGAAACCCTATAACCGCGCGGCCTTAAAGCTTTACCGCAATTACGACGGGAAGAACGCGTCCATCGGCGACACGGCCGTCTCCGCCGCCAGCGAGGACATAACCCAAACTTCCTGCTATGCCGCCACCGACAGCAAGAATCTTGGGACCTTATGGGTCGTAGTCTTGAACAAGAACCAGAAGGATTCCATCCACGGAAAATTCAAGTTCCAGGGCAAGGAAACTTACGCTTCTTACACCGCCTATTCGTTCGATTCGGGCTCGGCGGATATAAAACAGGTGAAGAAGGACAAGGTGGATAAGGACCATTTCGATTATTCCCTGCCGCCGCTCTCGGCCACTTTACTTGTTTGCCATGTCCAATGAAGCATTTATCCTCTTCCCCGCCAAATGAACTTCCAATAAGAGCTCTCTCAAAAAACCGGCAAGCGAATTAACCCTCGATCCGGTTAAACGGCTTACAAACCTTTCAAATAAAAAATCCTCCAAAAAAGTTTAAGGCTCAACTAAATCCCTTTCATCCAGATAAAAGCCCTTTCAGTAAGTAGCTCTATCCCCGGCCATGAAATCCCTTTCATGGTTTGAACTTTCAAGAATTTGGAATAAGCCTTTCGTATTGGTTTTGATCTCGAAACGAGAACCGCCCTGATAATCTTTCCATGAACATTGTAATTCAGCGCCCGAAAAGAATTTTGGTCTTCGGGTATTTCTTAAAATAAGGGAGTTTTCTTTCATGAAAAAAAAGTTCCTTGGTTTCAGCCTTTTGGTCGTCTGTTTGATGATAGGAGTCGTCGGGTGTCCCTCGAATAACAATAGCCCGTCAAGTCCTTCAGCTCCAAATCCAACGAACACATTCACCTCTATATCGACGGGTACACCGACTAGTTCTCCCACTGTCACCCCAACCGGAACGCCTTCGGCGACAGCCACCAATTCCGCGACCCCTTGCACGACTGTCGTTTTTCAAGCCACATATACATTCGACAGTTCCATCGACTGTTGGCAGGTAGATGCCAATTCGCCCTACATTACGGGTTACGGGATTTCGACCACAACGAAAAGGACCGGTACAGGGGCCTTGAACGCCTTTGTGAACAACACCTCGGGCGCTGTGACCGGCGTCCAAGTGGAAATCAACTATCCCGTCGCGCAGAACCTGAGTGGGGCTTCGGTGACATTTTACGTCAATGTGGACGCGACCCTATTGGCCAGTAACGGTTCATCGGGAATTAACGTTTTTGATATGAACACCGGTTACACCAATTACGAATCCAATAATCCCAATATCACCAAGGCACAGGGAGGGACCTGGGTTCAAGTGGTGCATAATGGCTTGACCAACGGTTCCGTGATCCAATTGGGGATCCAGTTATATAACATCCCCATTGGGGCCACCGGTAATATCTACATCGACGATCTCAGCATTACCGTTCCTGTGGGTCCCACTCCAACCCCGACTAACTCCCCAACGCCGGCTTACCAATGGACCTATGAGGACAACGGCGTGGACAACTGGTACGTCGCTTGGGGCGGAGCGACCGTACCCACAAATTCGGTCGCCGTTACCGGCTTCGGTTATTCGAGCAGTTATGGGCTTGACCTGATCTTTAACGGTTCCGCCGGGGATAATGACATTCAGGCCCAGGCAAGCAATGGTCCTGCGAATTTTCCCTTGAATTTCTCCACTCTAAACACGACAAGCGTTTCGTGTTGGGTTTGGGCCAACACCTCCGCTTACACGGGAGGTAATGGACAATATAACGTGGCCGTTTGTCCTTACCTGACGGCGGGAGCCGGAAACACCAAATACGGCGGTTGTTATAACGGATGGGCCAACCAGAATGCCCAGTTCGGGCCCGATGGTGTTGGAGGCACCTGGTTCAAGGTTACTCTTACACCCTCCGGCGGGACTTGGACCACGGACGAAACGGATGTGACCAATATTGGGGTGGAAGTCAATCTAGCCAATTCAATCGCGGCCGATTTGGTGGTCGACAACATCACCGTTTACTAAAAAACTCACAAGTCCAAAGGCCCGCCTTATCCAAGGCGGGCCTTTTTTATTTCGTTACAATGGAAAACGGCTCCAGGGGAACATCAGGCCCGTTCCCCATTCCCAAAGGGCATCGGGCAACAACCACCGCAGGGTATAAAGTATCCTGTCATCCATTTTCACCAAATAACGGCGCCGGGTCGGGCGGTCCTCCAAAACTTTCAGAATGGTCTTCACGAACACTTCCACGGGAGCGCCCTTGGCGAACCGCCCTTTTTGCCAATTTTCCATCTCAAGCGTGAATGGCGTATAAGCCGAAGTGCCCGATTTGACCTTTTTTCCCATCCTGGCGTTTTGGACCACGTTGGTCTGGACCTCTCCGGGATTGATCTCCGTGACATCCACACCCCAGGGTCGTCCCTCCATCCTCAAAGCCTCCGTCACTGAATTCACCGCGAACTTCGTGGCCGAATAAGGCCCTAGGAGTGGGGTTGCCATAAAGCCCGCGATGCTTCCGACATTGATGATCTTGCCCGACCCCTGTCGGCGCATCGCGGGCATGACCGCCCGCGTGACCCGCAGAAGGCCGAAGAGATTTGTCTGGAATTGGGCTTCGATGTCGGCTTCGGAAAGGTCCTCCCAACAGCCCGCCATGACGAAACCGGCGTTGTTCATTAGAACATCGATCCTTCCCTCTTTTTTCAGGATCTGCTTCACGGCCCGTTCCACGGAAACTTTCTTATCCACGTCCATCAAGATAGGGAACACCCTGTAGCGCTTTGAAAGCTGCCAAAGATGACCGGATTTTCGGGGGCTACGATAGGTCGCGTAGACCCGATAGCCCTTTTCGGCCAAGGCTTGCGTGGTGGCCAAACCGAACCCCGAATTGGCGCCGGTGACAAGGACAACGGAAGCGGGGTTCATGCGCTCTCCTTCCGAAATTGGGCGTACCGGGCCTTCACCACAAAGTCGTACAGAAAATCCGGCATGAACCAGCGGATCCGGGGAAGCCAGACCGCGTCCCTGCCCACGGGATAGCGAATGGCCATCCGACGGTCTTGAAGTGCTTCATGAACTTTTTCGGCCACTTGGTCCGGCCCCGGCGCGGAAGCGGGCGGGTTGTTCCCGAAAAAAAGGATCCTTTCCAATTCCTTTTGATAGACCGAGCTCTTCTCCAGGAAGACCTTGGATTTACGCCGGTTGGTTTTGAAGGGGGTTCGGATCGTTCCCGGCTCCACGAGCGCCACCTCGATATTGAAAGGCCTGACCTCGAAGCGGAGGCTTTCGGTGATGGCTTCCACGGCGTATTTGCTGGAGCAATAGAGTCCGATCCCCGCGAAGGTCATTTTCCCCGCCAGGGAGCCGATGTTGATAATGCGCCCTTGTTCCTGGCGGCGCATGATCGGCAACACGGCCCTTGTCACCCTTAAAAGGCCGAAAACATTGGTCTCATATTGGGCCTGTATTTCTTCATCCGAAAATTCTTCCATGGCGCCGAAAGCGCCCCATCCCGCGTTGTTCACCAGCACATCGATGCGGCCCGCTTTTCGAAGCACCGACGCGATCGCTTTTTTTACCGACGGGGACCTATCCACGTCCATGGGAATGATCTCCAGCGGGAGGCCGTTGGCGGCTTTTTTTAAAGCGGCGGATCTTTTCAGGTCCCGAAGGGTCGCGAAAACTCGATATCCATTTTGGCCCAAAAGGAGGGCGGTCTCATAACCGATCCCCGTGGAACAGCCTGTAATGAGCGCGACGGGATTGGACTCCATATAACTCCCAACCAGGATTTGTGCGGGATCAGTTTAACCCGGGGATGTTCCGAGGTTCATTCAAAATGCCGTTATTTCCGCCACGAACCTTCCCTTTCCGGATTGCCCATGGCCCCAAAAGAAGCTAGGATAAGCCCGATTCATCCCAATCCTTAGAGGAGATGGTCATGCGCCTTCAAACCTTTTTAGTCCTCGTGATCGGATGTTCGATCCTTCCCGCGGGAATATGGGCCGACGTGACGGTCACCTTCAATCCTTCCGACGCGATGTCAAAAAATGTCGGAAAAGCGATCGCTGAGGGCAAGGATCCTTTCACTTATCTCGACCCCTTCGCCGGTCGACAGGCCGGCGAAACCGTCTCGACCCGATACAACCTTAACGAAGCCATGGTGGAAAAGTTGGAGGGGACCATCATGGTCCAGCACGCCAACGACGCCAAACCTTCCGCCTTGCAGACCCTTAGCACCATTCAAAAGGGCGACGTCCTTTATGTCTACGATAAGAGTTGGGTCATCTTGAAGGACCATAAGGGGGACCGCATAGGCTTTAACGGGGGAACGGTCGTCATTGTGGACGAGTTTTATATCGAGGGACCCGACCGCCAAATAAGATTGCTGCTTCAAAAGGGCTCTCTGCTTTTCAGGACCAGCGGCTGCAACTCCCGCCAAAGTTTCTTTGAGATCAACTCCGGCTCGGTCGTAACGGCCATCAATGACACCCAGGCCATTTTGAGCTACGACCCCGCCGAAACCCACCTAAAGGTGCAATACCTCAGGGGAAAATTATCGGTCATCGACAAGAACAACGAACACAAGTTCGGGGTCCAACCCGTTATCGGAAGCCATGTAGTGGACGTTCGGGACAAAAAAACAGTGGCGGATTCGGAGAATGAGACCCTCGAATATATACCGGAAGGTTCGGAATATAACTGGAAAGACGGTGTCCTTGCCGATAAGGCTCCTAGTCCCATCGACGAGCTGGACGCGAACAACTTCAACCGCTTCTTCAACGGCGAGCCGCCGCTCCCCCCCTCGAACAAAAACATGCTGCTTAACGGAAGTAATTGATCCGGAAAGCTCCATGAGCGAATCCACCGTTGAGTTCGATTGTCCCTATTGCGGTTATCCCAATTTTTCCACGGTCGATCCCGTGTCCGGCCTCCAGGAATGGACCACCGATTGTGAGAATTGCTGCAGGCCCATCGCATTAAGGGTTCGCGTTAAGGGCGGCGAAGTGGAAGAGCTGGATGTGGAGCGGGAACAAGATTGAACGGCGGTCTTTGTTTTCGGCTTTAATTGAAGGCGATTTCCGTTACGCGAAAATAACAACCATTCAACATTCAAAAATTTATAAGTAGAAATTGATGCTTAACGGGGTATGAAGGGCGCGCCACCCGTATGGATGAGGTTCATGACCACCTTGCCCGCCATGAATAGATAGTAAAAAAGAAGGGATAAAGCCAAGGTCCAAGTAATGATCTTCAGGGCCTTCCGATTGAAAAGATTGCGGCTGTAATGGACCCCCATCCCCAGGCAGGAGAACCAGATCAATTCGCTGACCAACACCGCCGAGAAGAAGGACGTAGCCGCCCCGCCCGCGATATCCAAGTTCGCGGGGATCTGCATGGTGAGCTGGACCGCCCCGACCATCCCGATCCAATACATGAGGGTGAAGGGGTTGGTGGCCGCGATCAGGAAACCCATCACGAAAGAATGGTCCAACCATTGGACCTGTTTCAGGAGTTTGGGGTTATCCATGTTATCCGGGTTGTCCCGAATCTCGGTCAGCATGGAGTAAGCCAGATAAAGCAGGAAGATCGCGCACAAACCCCAGAGGATGATCTTCCAAGCGCCGGTAAACCCCACTTTTAAAAGTCCGGCGAAGACCACCCAAGCGAAGAAGGCGTCCACGAGAGCCGCGCCCGCCCCGACCCCGAATGTTTTTTGGAACCCCCCCATGATACCCCGGCGAATGGCAAGGAAATTGACCGGACCGATCAAGGCGGCGGTACAAAATCCGATGATGAGCCCTTGGGTGATGGCTTGGTAGATCAGTTTGAACATTTCAGGTGTCATAGCCCATATTTTACAGGAAGAACGGGTCATTCGAGAATAATTTCACGGCGAAGACGCAGGGCTCCAAGGAAACCTCTTGATTTCCTGATCACCGCCGCCTCTTTCCATTTTTTGAGGGGTCCCATAATCCGAATGGTTAATTTTCGATTTAAATCTGCTATTCTTTCCCCACCAAACTCAAAAGAGGTACTTATGTCCCAAAAATTTCTCGTCAATATCTTGATGGGCAGCAAATCGGACTGGGAAGTCATGAAGAACGCTTCCGACACCCTGAACCAATTTGGGGTGGCCCATGAATCCAGGGTCCTGTCGGCGCATCGAACCCCCAAGGAAACCGCCGAGTATGTCTCGGGAGCGGAAGCAAGGGGCGTGGAAGTCGTCATCGCCGCCGCCGGCGGAGCGGCCCATTTGGCCGGTGTCTGCGCGGCCCATACCCTCGTGCCCGTCTTGGGGGTGCCCATGGAAAGCAAACTCATGGGTTTGGATTCCCTGCTCTCGACCGCCCAAATGCCGGGCGGGATCCCGGTGGGCACCCTCTCCATCGGCAAAGCCGGAGCGGTCAACGCCGCTCTTTTGGCCGTCGCCATCCTTGGCAATAAGGACCCGGAGTTACGGAAAAAACTGAAGCAGTTCCGCGCCGACCAAGCGGACAAGATCCTCAAAGAGAAACTGGCTTAAAAATAAATTTAACCGCCAAGGCGCCAAGAAAGGCAAAAAGACCTAAGAAATCTCCCGTCGTTCAATGTTCAAGAAGTTCTTGGCTATTGGCGGTTAATGGCTTAGGTAACTCAAATGTTCCAGGAAGAAATCAAACCTCCCGCTAACCCCGCCGACCCCAAGGCCGACCACTATTCTTTGCCGTCGCTCGTGAACACGCTTGCCAGCACCTTGGGAAAGGTCATTTCTTTTCAGGAAGGCGACCAAGCCCTCGTCTTGGTGGAAAAGGTCCGCCATCTTGCCAAGACCCTCCGGGTTACCTCGGACCCCAAGGTCGGCGAAGAATTGGCCCAAACCGCCTCCAAGCTTTCGCTCGAAAAGTTGAACCTTTTGACCAAGGCCTTCACCCATTTCTTCGGCCTGATCAACCTGGCCGAAAAAGTGGACTTGATCCGCTCCCTGAAACGCCCTTATGAGGTCAACGGCGTTCCCCAAACCCGGCCCGGCTCTGTGGCTTCCGCCGTGAATCTTTTGGAAGAACAGGGCGTTCTCCCTAAGAAACTGCAGACCCTTTTGGACCAGGCCCAGATCAACATGGTTTTCACCGCCCATCCCACCGAGTCCAAACGCCGGACTTCCCTGACCAAATTGCACCGCATCTCCAAGGCCACGACCCGAATGGCGGTGGAGAACCTTTCTCCCGACGAAAAGGACGACGTCTTGAAATTCATTTTGGAGGAGGTCGTTTCCATCTGGCAGTCGGATGAGGTTCGCCAGGTGAAATTGACCGTATTGGACGAGATCAAAGGCAACCTTTACTATTTCGAGGACACCCTGGCCCAAGTCATTCCCCGGATCTACCACGACTTGGAAAGATCCCTGAAAAAATCCTTCCCCAAGACCACCTGGAAAGTCCCGGCCTTTTTAAGATTCGGGTCTTGGATCGGCGGGGACCGGGACGGGAATCCTTTCGTGACCCCCAAGGTCACCGTGGATGCGGCGCGGCTGCTGAGGATCGCGGCGCTGAAAATGCATATCAGCGGCATTGAGGAACTCAGCCATCGTTTGAGCTCGTCGGAGAAACAGACCCCCATTTCGCCCGAACTGGCCCAATCGCTTAAACAAGATGCTGAGCTCTTCCCCGACCTGGCGGAACAGCTTTCCCGGCACATCCCTTTCGAACGCTACCGGGAGAAATGCAATTACATCCATGAAAAGCTTTTGAAAACCCTGGAACATACCCAAGCCTTTCATTCCAATTGGACGACCCCGCCCCCGCCGCCGCCTTTGGGAACCTGGTACCTTTCCGCCAACGAACTGGTGGCCGAACTTCATATCCTCGACCGCTCCCTTCGGGCCAATAAAGGCGCCATCCTCGCCGACGGCTTCCTGAACCAGGTTACCCGCAATGCCCAGGTTTTCGGGTTCCGGATGGCGACGCTGGAGGTACGCCAGCACTCGGGCCGCCACACCCAGGCCCTGGCCGAGATCCTGAAGACCGCGGGGGTTTGTGAGGACTATGCCTCCTTGGGGGAGGAAGAAAGGATCCTTTTGCTGGAAAAGGAGCTTTCCGGAGAACGCCCGCTGATATCCCTTTCCGCGAATTTCAACGCGGAGACCGAGGATATCATCAAAACTTTCCGGGCCATCGCCGCCATCCACGACCATCTGAATCCCAAGTCCATCGACACCTATATCATTTCCATGACCCACGGCGTTTCCGATGTCTTGACCGTCCTTCTTTTCCTTCGGGAAGTGGGCCTCTACCGAAAGGACCTGTTCAGCCATTTGAATATCGTTCCCCTGTTCGAGACGCGGGACGACTTGAAACGTTCCTCCGGGATCCTGGAGCGGCTGTTGAAGAACGAATCCTATCGGGCCCATCTGAAACTTCGGGGTGACATCCAAGAGATCATGCTGGGTTACAGCGATTCCAATAAGGAGAGCGGTTATTTATCCGCCAACTGGGCGCTTTATCGGGCCCAAGCCGACTTGACCCGTTTGGCCGAGAACCAGGAGATAGGCTTGAGGCTCTTTCACGGCCGCGGAGGAAGTATCGGCCGCGGCGGGGGCCCTACCGGGCAGGCCATCTTGGCCCAGCCTCCCGGCACCCTAAAAGGCCGTATCAAGATCACCGAACAGGGCGAAGTCATCAGCGACCACTATGGCGAACCGCCGACCGCCCGCTGGCATCTGGAGCAGATCGTCAATGCCGTACTGCGCGGCTCTTTCCCGCCCCGGGAAGTCATTCCCAAGGCCGAATGGCGTCAGATCATGGACAAGTTGGCCAAGCGGTCCCTACTCATATATCGGGCATTGGTTTATGACCATCCCCGGTTCAAGGAATATTTCTATTCGGCCACTCCCATCAAGGAGATCAGCGGCCATCGGATGGGAAGCCGCCCGGCCCGGCGGGTCAGCGACGATTCCATCGAGAACTTGCGGGCCATCCCTTGGGTCTTCGCCTGGATGCAAAGCCGCCACACCCTTCCCGGTTGGTACGGCATGGGAGGCGCGGTGGAGGAATACCTGAAAACCGATCCCAAAGGCCTGGCGACTCTCCAGGAAATGTACAGCCAATGGCCTTTTTTCAAGACCGTTTTGGACAATGCCCAGATGATCTTGGCCAAGGCCGATATGGATATCGCCCGCCGTTACGCCGATCTGGTGCCGGACAAGGCTCTGGGCAAGGAGATCTTCGAGATGATCAAATCCGAGCACGACCGGACGGTCTCGACCATTTGCCAGATCGTCCAAGTCAAGGAACTCCTCGAGAAGGACCCTGACCTCTATGAGTCCATCAAACGCCGCAATCCCTACATCGATCCATTGAGCTTCGTTCAGGTGGAGCTCATCCGGCGCTTCCGCAACCACCCCAATCCCGCCGAACAGAATGACTTGGAGGACGCCATCCTCATGACCATCAACGGCATCGCCGCGGGCCTCAAAAACACCGGATAAGTCTTCACCGCAGAAACACGGCGGCACAGAGGACGGCGGGAAGAGTCCGAGGATTTTATTGTTTCTCTCTGCGTCTCAGTGCCTCTGTGGTAAATTCTTTTCATGAATGAGATCCAAAAAGCCGCCCAATTGATCCAGGAAGGCGGGCTCGTCGCTTTCCCGACTGAGACCGTCTATGGCCTCGGGGCCGACGCCCTGAACCCTTACGCCGTGGCCGAGATATTCGAGGTCAAAAACCGCCCGACTTTCGACCCCCTTATCGTGCATGTGGCCGATATGAGGCAGGCCGAGATCCTCGTCGCGAAATTCCCGGACAAGGCTTTGAGACTCATCGAGAAATTTTGGCCTGGGCCTTTGACCCTGGTCCTTCCCAAGTCCTCCCTGGTCCCGGATATCGTGACCTCTTCGCTTCCGACGGTCGCCATCAGGGTTCCCGATCATCCTATGGCTTTGGAGCTCATCCGGGAATCTGGAAGACCCATCGCGGCCCCCAGCGCCAATCTTTTTGGCCAGGTGAGCCCCACAACGGCGGAACATGTAAGGAAAACATTTGGAAATAAAATAGGGATGATCTTAGATGGAGGCCCTTGCGCCATTGGGGTGGAGTCCACGGTCGTTTCCTTTATCGGCAAGGAGCCCCTGCTCCTGCGGCCGGGCGGCGCGCCCCTGGAAGAGATCGAGGCTTTGATCGGGCTGGTGTCGGTCCAAGTGAAGTCCCTGGATAAGCCTTCGGCTCCCGGCCAACTGGAAAGCCACTATGCCCCAAAGACGCCCTTGTTCTTCGGCGTCCCCCTGGGATCTTTTCCAATCGGAAAAAAGGCCGGTCTCCTGGCCCTGGAGAAACCCCTGAACCCCGCCCCTTACGCCGTGATCGAAGTCTTGTCCGATCACGGCGACTTGAGGGAGGCGGCGGCGAATCTCTTCGCCGCCATGAGGAGGCTGGATGAGAAGAATTTGGATTTCATTTGGGCCCTTCCGGTGCCGGACCAAGGCTTGGGTCGGGCGATCAACGACCGTCTCGCCAAAGCCAGCACTAAGGCCAATTATTAATCGTCGATTTTAAATTCTTAATTCAGCTTACGGCCGGGCTTCATCGGCGGCTTCGGGCACGGGCAGCCCCAACACCCGGCGGACCGACAATTTAAGGTCGGACAAGCTCAAGGGTTTATTGAGGAACAAATTGATATTGAGACCTTTTTTGGAGAATTCCTCGACTAAGTTCACGTAGTAGCCCGACACCACGATGATGGGCATGCGGGAATGTCTTTTCCGGATTTCGGGCAAGGCTTCTAGGGCGCTCATTCCCTCCAATTTCAGGTCGGTGATCAAGAGGTCGAACTTATTCTCATGAAGCTCGGCCATCATTTGGCTCCCGCCCTCCACCATAACGATCTCGTAACCTTCTTGCTTGAAGGTCTTTTCATATAACTTGCGGGCTCCCGGATCATCCTCGGCGATCAGGATCCTAAAATCGGTGCGTTTCATATCTCTCTCCTTGATGGTTACTCATTGACGTACTCTCTAGGAGCAATGGCCATGCCAAAGCATTCCTTGAAAAAAAGGCTTTTTCGGGCCCCGGCGCCCTTCTTCACCGTGTCAAAATGACCCAACCTCTTCCCAATGACCCAATGGAAATGGCCTTTTCTGCCCTATGAAAAACATTTTCCATTGTGTAGGCTTGATCCCGCAAAAGCCAAAAACAAAGGGGAAAATCGGATGAAATACCGCAAGATGGGCCAATCGGGCGTCGAGGTTTCCGAGATCAGTCTGGGCTGTTGGACCCTCGGGGGCCTGAACTGGGTGAATGGAAGCCCCAACGGCTGGGCGGATGTGGATGCGGTCGAGGTCAAGCGGGCCATCGACTTTGCGTTGGACCAGGGCGTAAATCATTTCGATAACGCGGACGTCTACGGTAACGGGCGCGCCGAATTGATGCTTTCGGAGATCCTGGGGGCCCGGACCAAAAAATTGATCATCGCCACCAAGGTCGGGTGGTTTCCCGGCACTGCTGCCCACGCTTACGAACCGGCCCATATCCGGCACCAATGCGAACAATCCTTGATCAACCTGAAGAGGGACGTCATCGATATTTATTATTTTCACCACGGTGATTTTGGGAAAGAAGACCGATATCTGGACGGCGCCGTTCAAGTCATGAACCAATTAAAAAAAGAGGGCAAGATACGTCTCATCGGCCAGTCGGCCTATTCCAATGACGATTTCGTGAAACTGGTGCCGAGGGTAAAGCCCGATGTGCTTCAAAGTTGGGCCCATATCATGGACGACCAATTCATTCAAGAGGGTTCGCCCGTCCGCAAGCTTTTGGACGATAGGAAAATGAGCTTCGTGGCTTTTTCACCCTTGAACCAAGGCATTCTTTTGGGCAAGTTCGATCCCAAGAATCCGCCCAAATTCGACGAGGGGGATCACCGCCGGGGCGATAAGCGTTTCACCACCGAATCGCTCCTCGCCGTTGAACCCAAGATTGAGAAATTGAAGTCCCGTTTTGGCGGCGACGTGAAGGACCTGGCCCGAGTGGCCCTGCAATATCTCTTGTCCAACCCGACGGTATGCTGTGTCATTCCCGGCTTTCGCAATTTGAAACAGGTCCAAGTCAACCTGGCCGGCGAAGGCAACCCCCTTTCCGGGGAGGATATCGCGTTCATCCGCCAGGCTTTCGCTTAAAAGTGTCGGTCGTTGGCTGTCAATGTCGGCCGTGGCAAGCTGCCGGAAATATTTAAAACGACTCAAGGGGAAAACATGAAAAAAATGATCCTTGTCCTGGTCTTGTCCTGTCATGCCTTATCTCAAGTTCATGCCCAAACTGAAAACGGGGATGATCCGGGAACTCCCAAACGGCTTTCCGCTTGGTACCTGGGTATCGGCTTGGGGATCACCGCTCCTCTGCAGGATTGGGACCCCAGCTTCACCCTCGGAGGCGGAGGTATACTTTTCGCGGGCTATCAGTTGGACTCTCTTGTGGCGATCCAGGCGGACCTGAACCCCTGGTTTTATACCGGAGGCGGCAATTCCATTTACGATTACCGCACCTCCCTCGACTTACGGTTCAATATCCAAAGCCGCGGCATGACCACCTACCTCTTCCTCGGCCCCGGCTACGATGTTCAGGTGGGAAATCCCAGCGGATACAGCACATCCTCCTTAGCCGCCGTCGCGGGCTTGGGTTTTCAATTCGACCTCCACCCCGGAGAGCGTCTTTTTTTGGAAGGGCGGTACGACCTGTCCTTTTATAACAACCTGACCCAGCAGGACCTACCGATCCTTTTTGGTTTGAACGAGGATCTATAGGAACGACCGGCCGTTCATTTCGATAAAGGAAGAATTATGACACCCGAAAAAGCTTATGAAGCCTTGATCCATCGCATGAAAGAGATCGCGGTCCTCGGCAATAGCGCCGGGGTCCTGGGATGGGACCAGGAAGTCTATATGCCGTCGGCCAATGCCCCCTATCGGGCAGAACAGCTTTCCCTTTTGGCCGGGATGTGCCATCAAAAATTCGCCGATCCCGCGGTCGGGGACTGGCTTTCCAAGGCCGAATCCTCGAAATCCCTGACTTCCGATCCCCTGTCCGACAGCGCGGTCAATTTGAGGGAACTGCGCCGTTCCTATGACCGCTCCACTAAGCTACCCCAGCGGCTAGTGGAGGAAATGAGCCGGGTGACTTCCAACGCGCAGGTAGAATGGGTGGAAGCCCGAAAAGAGAATAAGTTCGCCCGTTTTCAGCCCTGGCTGGACAAGATCATTCCGCTTTGCCAAGAACAAGCCAAATGTTACGGATACCAAGACCACCCCTACGACGCGCTTTTGGAGGACTATGAACCCGGCCTGACCAGCGCCCAATTGAACAAATTGTTCCCCCCCTTGAAGGAAAGCTTATCCATCCTTGTGAGCAAGATCACTTCCTCCAAACGCCAACCCGACCTTTCCGTCCTCAAACGCAAATGCCCGATTCCCGCCCAACAGGCTTTCTGCCATCAATTGGCCGAGGGAATCGGGTTCGATTTCACCAAGGGCCGTATCGATATCGCCGCCCATCCCTTCACCACCGGTTTGGGGCCTTGGGATACCCGCATCACCACCCGTTACGAAGAAACGAATTTCGAGAATTCCTTCTTCAGCACCTTGCACGAGGCCGGCCACGGCATTTATGACCAAAACCTTCCCGGCGATCCGCATTACGGCACTCCCCGCTCCTCGGCGGTATCCTTGGGGATCCATGAGTCCCAATCCCGCATGTGGGAAAACCTGGTGGGACGAAGCCTGTCCTTTTGGAAGTATTTCTTTCCCGAGCTCAAAAAGACCTTCCCGGGAACCTTCGACGATCTTTCGTTGGAGGTTTTCTACTTTGCCATCAACCATTCGGCGCCCTCGATGATCCGCACCGAATCGGATGAGGTGACTTACAACCTGCATGTCTGCCTGCGTTACGATATTGAGTTCGCCCTCATCGGCGGGCAATTGAAGACGGCGGATATCCCCGCTGCCTGGAATGCAGCCATGAAAAAGTACTTGGGAGTAACCCCTCCTAGCGACGCCATGGGTTGTTTGCAGGATGTGCATTGGAGCCATGGAAGCTTCGGCTATTTCCCCACTTATACCTTGGGCAATCTATATTCAGCGCAGTTTTTCGCGGCGGCTGAAAAGGAAGTCGGACCTTTGGAAGGACAATTTGAAAAGGGCGATTTCAAACCCTTGAAGAAATGGCTGAATGAAAGGATCCACGCCGAAGGACAGCGCTACCGCGCCGGGGATCTGTGTAAAAAGGCGACGGGCAAGGACCTGAGCCCTGAGTACTTCTTGAACCATCTTCAAAAGAAGTTCGGTTCGCTTTACGATTTCTAGTTGTCAGCGCAAGACTTGTACGCTATTGGCCACTTTCTTGCAACGACAAAGAAACTCTAGGCCAAAATATTCTTCTTAGCTTTCAACCCAACTACCGTGACCAGGACGATCTCGATCGTTACAAAGGAGATCACGAAGGGTAATCCTCCTTTGGAAAAACCGTAGCTGTGCAAGCCCACGCCCAAAATGAAATTGACCCCATACCAGGCCATAAGGACCCCTAAGAAGGCCGAAATGACCCCGATGGTGAATCCTACCTCCCTCAGCCAGCCCGCCAAACGGCCGTGAAGGATGGCCACATAGCCCAAGAGGGCGATCAAGGCCCAGGTTTCCTTGGGGTCCCAGCCCCAGAACCGGCCCCAGGAATAATTGGCCCAAACCCCTCCCAAGATGGTCCCCGCCGCCAGTAACACCACGCCCACCTGGACCACTCGGTATAAAAGCTTTGTCTGACTTTGCAACCGGTCTTTGTCTTTGGGATGGTTCCAAAGACTCCACAGACAGACATGACCGATCCCAAGGGACAAAAGAAAAGCCGCGTAGCTCAAGGTAATGGTCAGGACATGGATGGTCAGCCAGAAGTTGCTTCGAAGAACGGGCTCGATGGGCCCGATCGATGGGTCCAGGACGGTCGGCACATTGTCCGCCAACACGAATCCCACAACTGCCAATATGGAGCCAGCCAAGGCGAAGAACCGTGTTTTAAAGATCCATTCAAAGATAAGCGCGAAAACGGTCATCCCGAAGGTCACCCATATCAGGGACTCGTACATATTGGAAACCGGCGGACGCCCCGCGATCAGGCACCGTAAGATAAACCCGTACAGACTAATGCCGATGCCCATTTCGAAAAGAAAAAGCCCCCATCTGAAAACCTTCTTGGAAAGCTCGGTTTTCCTTGAATAAAGGGAGATGCCAATGATGATCGCCGCAAAAAGATGGATGATCCAGGCCTTTCGGAAAGGTTTCAGCGCGTTGAACTGGACTTCCAGGGACATCTTGCTGGGATCGGCATAGTCTTTCCCGCCGATCTGGGCCAGTATCTGGGAAAGATTGGCGGACTCGTCGGTGAATTTGGCCGTATCCCGTTTGTCAAACCCCGCAAGGACCCCCGCGAAAGAGCTCAAAACCGCCATGGCCGCCTCGGGCACCGATGATTTATTGAGTTGATAAGCGCGGTTCAAATCCCCGATGGTGCCCCATCTTTGGGTTTTAGGGTCGGCGACGGGGATCAGCGCGAAGGCGTCCCCGGACTTGATATCCTCGAACTTTTGGAGCCTCCCAAAAACAGACAGGGCTTCTTTTTCCTGAGGGTCCAAGGCCATCTTGCGCTGCTGCTTGGTAAAGCTGCTTTTGGCATAGCTGATGAACCCCTCATGATCGACAAGAAAATGGGGGGAAACCTTCCTTTGATCGCTCGATACCCCGATCAAATTGCGCAAATCCAAGTTCTCGATCAAGATGAAATTTTTGTCTTCCCAATTGTTGGGATGGGCGGCCCAATCCAAGACCGTTTGGAGCGAATTTTGTCCCTCGAACTTCTCATGCCCGGTGACGATCCGAACGCTTTCCCGAGCGAAGGTATCCATGGGTTTCAGCCGACCGCCTTCTTGGATCGGGATCAGGGACAGGGTTCTATAGTCGAGCTCCCCCGAAAAGGCGGTTGAACCGCCCAGGCCTATGATCGCTAAAAGTGACAATTCGAAATTTAAAATTAAGGATTTAAAATTGCCTTTACGCATTGTTTTCCTTCTTCCCCCAAGCGGGATTTTTGAACCAGAACATGAAAATGATCCCCAGCACCAAAACGATCGCGCCACCGTATTTTAACCAAATGCCCGGATCGGCCCCCACCGAAAAGACGGAGGTGAATTTACCGTCCGGATCCTTTTCGTAGCTGGCCTGATAGACCGTGTATCCCATGTAGTGAAGGGGATGGTTCATGCTGATGGTCGATGGGACCTGCGTTCCTTTTTCCGGGTCGATATAAAAGACGTCGCTGGCATAAGAGGCCGGCTTATCCGTGCCGGGGTCGAACCCCACGTTGAACTTGAGGAGATGGAGGGAAAAGGGGAGTTCCTGCCTTTGGGGGCCATAGGCCACGGAAATGATCTCTCCCCCTGAAAGCGTAAAGGAAACCGGCTGGCTTTGATAGCCCAGCCAGCCGGAATATTTATCGGGGGTCCGAAGGACCTCAAAGTGCAGGGCGGGTTCCGGGTCTTTTTGATATTCCAAGGATTGGTCCTGGAAGACCTCCTCGGGAACGGCCTCGTCCAACCGGTCCGCGACCTTGAACTGCATATCCATCCAGCCGGTGGAATAATCCTGCCGGGTTTCCATGGCCTGAACGGGTCCGAAATCCCCATGATATCGGGTTTGGTACTTTAGGCTCCCGTCCGTTCCCAAGAGGATGGCCAAGGCATTGGGACTGACGTCCTTGGCCCCATGGGCCAAACGTTTTTTCCAATCCCCTTCTTTCTCAAAAAAAGCCGAGGCGGGACCCAGGTCCAAATGTCCGTAATCCGGATGGCCCAAGAAGAGCCACTGATTCTCATGCACGAAGGAACTGTTCAATAAAAGATGAACGGCGGGATAAGCCTTCTCTTTTCCTTCCGGCACCCTTCCCTGGATGGTTTTTTGGGCGTTCAGATAGAACTGATCCACCATCAAGAGCCCGCCTTCGGGCATCTGGACCATCAAAGGATGGTCCGCGTTGGGCTCTCGATAGGGAAAAGCCGCGGGAACCTTCTCGACCGCCCCATCCCCTAATTGGTAATAAAGGGTCGGTTTATCCTGCTGAAAAACATGGCCTTCCTCCCCTTCCCGAAGCCCGATCTGGCCGTCGACTCCCCATTGCTGGGTTTGAAGGGAACCTACGAGAATGAAAATGATACCCAGATGGGTGATCACAAAACCGGTTTGGTGTTTTTTCCAGGGAAATCGGGAAAAAGCCGAACAAAAGAGGTTGACGGCGAGAAGGACCAAGAAGCTCCCGAACCACCAAGTCCCATAAACGAATCGTTTAGCCACCGGTGTGGAATAGCGGGATTCCACGATGGTACCCGACGCCAAAAGGACCGCGAGGACGAGGATCATGGGCAAAGCCAACTTGACCGAGCCCAAGAACCTCAGGACCTTGTTTTCTTTGAATGGATTCAACGGTTACTCCCTCGTTAAAAGCGGGAGTATCTTACGGGGGGGACTGGGGAGTGGCAAGTGACCTAAGTCATAAAACAAAAGCCTCTCTTTCACAAGAAAGAGAGGCTTTGAATGGATGACTTGCTTTTTTACATGTTGAAGCTGAGGCCCGCGTCAATAGGGACCAAAGTAGCGGTACCCCCATTGCCAACAATAATATCAAGCCTTGCTTCCCCGAATAAGTTCATATCGCTTCCCATGGAAAGTTCAACCCCGGCGCCGCCCACCACGACCGGATCCATTCCCGAACCCGAGCTTGAACTACTTGGCTGGGCTCCATAATAGGGATCACCATTACTATAGCTATAGGTCGTCGTTGTACTGGACATCAGATCCACGAGTCCAACGCCTCCTACCAAATAGGGAACCAATCCGTTGCCATCGAATTTGTATTTCAAGGCCGCGACCACTTCCAAAGTGCCGATACTATCCGATTGGGTATCCGTTTCAGTCCCCAATTGAAAGCTTGAGTTGTAATACTGATAGGTATAAACAGAGGAATAGCCGAAGGAGTAATAATGGATCATTCCACCAAAACCTAAATTCTTGTCCATCATAAAGAAACCCGACACGCTTCCCCCGATCCCCAGCCCCTCGGAGCCGCCTGAATCGATGGCCACGCCGGGACCCACATTCAATTCAAAATTTTTGGAGGACGCTCCCGCTGAGGCGGCTGGCTTGGAAGAGACTGTGGCGGTGCTACTACCACCTGGTAACGGCGGAGCGGCCGATTGTGATTTGAGATAGGTCACGAACTGGGAAACCTGCGGGTTGTTCGGATTAAGGTCCAGGGATTTTTGGTAATTGGTCAGGGCATTCGCGTTATCCCCCTTCGCGTAATAGCACCCCCCCATTCCCTGGTAAGCTTGCCAAGAATTGGGGTTGAATTGGACCGCTGCTTGGTAATAGCGGATGGCCTGGTCATAGTTTTTTTGGGAATAGAGCGTATTTCCCGCTTGCAGATACTGGGCCGATTGATCTTGCGCGGCCGAAACCCTCGCCAAACCCAGGATGAACAAAAATACCGCGACGGCCAATCTTAGCTGTTTCATGATGGTCACCTTTTTAAAATATTGAACGGTCGGCTATTGTTTTTGAGGACCCGGATTTCAGCCCGAGTTTCAAAGAGGTTGCGAATCGATAAATAAATCGGTCCATGTCGGCAAACGATGAACCCTGAGCAAGTTCGGTAATTATATCAACAAATTTAAAGCTTCAATGTTAAAAATGACTCTTTAACGCGGAGCTATTGGGGGCGTAGACCCCAGCGGAGGCAAGGGAACCAAGGTCGGAACGGGGATTGGTGTCCATGTGGGCACAGGCGTTGGGATCGAATAGAGCCCCATTTTCGTCTTCAAAAACTGGATGAACTTGACCAGCTCACCGTTATTCGGGTTGATCTTCAATGCTTTTTCGTAATTTTTCAGGGAGTCTTTATACTTTTTTTGGAAATAGTAGCAATTGCCCAAACCCACATAGGCTTGCCAGCAATCATCTTTATCATCAATGGCCGAGTTGTAGTAATCCAACGCCAGATCGAAACTCTTGTTGGCCAGGGCCTTGTTCCCCATCTCGATGAATTGAGGATAATGATCATTTTGGGCTCGAAGCCTTCCAGCTGGCCCGATGAACAAAACCAAGATCATCGCCAAGAAAATCGACATCTTCATTTTTAACCTTTTAGAAAGTTACTTGATTATACCAATGAACCAAATTTAGTTTAACTTTGTCCCCGTGGATAAATTTGGGCTTAAAGGAATCCGGTGAAATAAAAAACCCCGCTCCACTCATGTGGGCGGGGTTTCGGTCACGTCATTGGATTAGATGTCGAAATTCACGCCGAAATCGACAGGAATGTAGGTGAAAGTCGATCCGCTGGAGATGACAATATTGGCCGTGCCTTGAAGGAACAAATTCAAGTCATCGCCGGCCGGAAATTGGATCCCAACGCCCCCGCCGATCTCCGGGTACATGGAAGACCCCGAGAAGGAGGTGCCGCTGATGGTAACGGTGCTGATGAAATCCGCCAAGCCCGCGTCGACCAAAATGTAAGGCTTGGTTTTGTCCGTTCCAAAAGCGTATTTCAACTGGGCCAAAATGCTCAGATCGGCATCGCTCCCACCGTCGGTGGAGGTTGAGCCGGTAAAACTGAAGGTATTGAATCCGATGCCCAAGCCGATCCCCATGTTCTCATCGACACGGTATAAGCCGGTCACCTGTCCGCCAAAACCCAGATCATATCCCGCGTCCGTTGCCAAAGCGATCCCGCCGTTCAATCCCAATTCGATTTTCTTCGCCGGAGCATCGGCGAACGCAGCCGAACCCACCAGCATCAATCCCGCGATCAACGCCAAAACTTTTTTCATATTCTCTCTCCTAAAATAATTAATTTTCCGCCCCATCAGGGGATAAGGCGAAAATATGTTTCCCTTATAATCGCTTTTGGGAAATGGTTCAACCGCAGTATTCGGCCAAAATGGAATTGGACCCTAAAATAAAAGGATTCGGTTGTAAAACTCCCCGACATTCACACCTTTTCACCCAAATAAGCCTGCTGGACCTTGGGATCACGCAGGACATCGGAAGCCGGACCTTCCAAAAGGACCTGTCCCGTCTCCAAAACATAAGCATAGCGGGAGGCCCTGAGGGCCAAATGGGCGTTTTGCTCGACCAATAGGATCGTGGTGCCTTGCTGGTTGATCTTTTGGATGGTCTCAAAGATGAGTTCGATGATCTGGGGCGCCAAGCCCAGGGAAGGTTCATCCAACAAGAGCAATTGAGGCCTGGCCATCAGGGCCCGTCCGATGGCCAGCATTTGCTGCTCTCCGCCCGAAAGGGTTCCCGCCGATTGTTTTTCCCTTTCTTTCAGACGGGGGAAAAGTGAAAAAACATGTTCCAAATCTTTTAGGATCTTACCGCCGTCGCGCCGGTTATAGGCGCCCAGATCCAGATTTTCCTTCACCGTTAAATTGGGAAAAATCCCCCGCCCCTCCGGGCATTGAACGATCCCTTTTTGAACTAAAAGATGGGGAGCCATCGCGGTGATCCGTTGTTCGTTGAAGACTATTTCACCCGATGTGGGTCGCTTGATGCCCGAAATAGCCCTCAAGACCGTGGACTTCCCCGCCCCATTGGCGCCGATCAAGCAAACGATGGAAGCCTTTGGAACGGACAGGTTAACGCTCTTCAAAGCTTGGATCGAGTCGTAATGAACGGTTAGATTTTTGATCTCTAAGATAGGTTGGTTCATGCTTTCTTTTTCATTCCTAAGTAGGCTTCGACAACTTTAGGATCTTCCTGGATCTCCCGGGGCGTTCCTTCGGCGATCTTGACGCCATGGTCCATCACATGGATCTTCTCGCAAATGCCCATGACCACCTTCATGTCATGCTCGATCAGAAGGACCGAAAGATCGAACTCGTCCCGGACACGCTGGATCACCCCCATCAGCCATTGGGACTCCTGCGGATTCAACCCCGCGGCGGGCTCATCCAATAGGAGGATCCTGGCGCCCGTGGCCAAGGCCCGGGCGATCTCCAATTTTTTTTGATCGCCATAGGGGAGCGCGCCGGCCAGCGCGCCTTTTCGATGTTGAAGTTCCAGCACTTCCATGAGGCGGCAGGTTTCCTCCTCAAATGCCCTTTCCACTTCCCGGAACCTTTGGGTTTGGATCAAGGCCGCTCCCATTCCATAAGGCTGGGCGTGGTGAAAGGCCACTTTGATATTGGTCTCCACTGAAAGCTCTTTGAAAAGACGGATGTTCTGGAAAGTCCGGACCAACCCGTGGTGCGTGATCTCACTGGGTTTCATGCCAAGGATGGATTTGCCGAAAACCCTGACTTCCCCCCGCTGGGGTTTATAGATGCCCGAGAGGATATTGAAAACCGTCGTTTTGCCCGCACCATTGGGGCCGATCAGTCCCGTCAATTCCCTTTCGCGTAAAACCATGGAAAAATCATCCACAGCCACCAATCCGCCGAAGGCGAGAGTGACATTTTCCACGTCCAATACCACGTTCGGCGGATGGGTCGAATTCAAATGATCCCCTATTCCATAAAGTAGGATTAGTTTAACCCGGTTCAGGGATAAGTTAAAAATTTTAAAATGAAGATATTAAATTTCAATGTGGTAGAATTCCGGCCCATGGACCTTCTCATTTTCGATTTTGACGGCCTGATCCTGGATACCGAAACCGCGGCCTTCCAAAATTGGACCGATATCTACCGTTCTTACGGAGCCGAACTGCCCCTTTCGGTCTGGGCCCGCTGCATCGGCACTTCCCACCACGCTTTCGATGTTTACGAGCACCTGGAAACCCAGGTGGGCCGAAAACTCGACCGTGCGGAATTGAAACGAAAATACAAGGAGCGCGAGCAAGAACTTCTCGAGGGCCTGGAGCCCCGGGAAGGAGTCATTGAATACCTGAAAGAAGCCCAGCGTCAAAGGATCGCCCTGGCCTTGGCTTCCAGTTCGGACCAAAATTGGGTCATGGGGCATCTGTCCCGCTTAGGGCTCGCCGAGTGCTTTCATTCCATCCGGACGTCCAATGACGTCACCCACGTCAAACCGAACCCCGAACTCTATGAATTGACCCTGACCTTCATGGGGGTCACGCCCGACCGTGCCCTGGCCTTCGAAGACTCCCCGAACGGTATCATGGCGGCGAGATCGGCGGGTATTTATTGCGTGGCGGTCCCCAATTCGGTGACGAAAAACCTTCCTTTGGATCATGCCAATGAACGGATCGAGTCCATGGGCGCCCTCAGCCTGCGGGAACTCCTTCATCGGATCGAGACCCAGCGCCGATCCGTTCCTAACGATTAGACCGCCTATCGCTCCGCGATAAGGATGTTGGTCATCCCAAAGGGCTGGCAAAAATCCAGGACTTTCATCAGTGGCAACAAAAAAACCGGCGTTTTATTGGGTACCGTCATGCCGTGAGAAAAGCTCCCGACCACCTTAAGCTTGTTTTGTTCCATTTTTTTTCTCAAGTATCCCATCGAAAAGTCCAAGGCCCTCCGCTCTTCGGGAACCAAGGCTGAAAAAAGGAACATCAAAGGATTGTTCCGGTTCGGTTCCAGAACGACGACATATTTCCGGGACACACGGCGCATTTCCCGAAGAACGGCGTCCATGTCCTCCACATGATGTAAAAGGGCGTGGCAAAAGACCACATCGAAAGCGAAGTCCTGGAAAGATAACAGGCCGGCATCCATCATGACTTTTTGGGAAACGGGGTTGAGCGCGAGCATTTTTCCGGAATAATCCGCGGCAACGGTCCGGCAAAGCCGATCGAAATAATAGGAGAAGAATCCATTGCCGCTTCCCACATCCAAAAGGCGGGTGGATCTTTCGATGGGTACCAAACGCCGCATGAGATCGATCTTGGATGTCGCATATTGTCGAACGACCGGATGATCCGGAGCCCGGCGATCGTCCAGCGCTTTTCGTTCCCAGTAATCTTTTTGAAACAAGCGGAGCTCCTTAGCGGGATTCTAAAGAAATATTTTTCAGCTCTCTGTCGGCTTTTTTCGTCCGATCCTCTTTGCCAGATCGCCTTCTTTGCGCATCATGAATAAATAAGGCCCGACGGTGGAAGACCCCGGTATCACCTCATAGCGGCTCTTGAACCATGAGAATA
>Ga0070741_10006774_pt1 | contig 24322 bp, 19 predicted proteins | sample Coa_R1_4_FD_66440 | JGI IMG/M metagenome (GOLD analysis project Ga0070741, IMG submission 66440) | Surface soil microbial communities from Centralia Pennsylvania, which are recovering from an underground coalmine fire - Coalmine... | ecosystem: Environmental > Terrestrial > Soil > Unclassified ...
GGTGCAGCGCCGTCCAGCCGGTACGCGGATCACGCCGCACCGGCAGGTCCGGGTCACGCGCCAGCTCGTCACTGAACCGCGCGGCGTCACCCAGGGCGATCGCGGTCCGGACGTCGTAGCCGGCGATCTCGGGATGCTGGCTCAGCAGTTGCCCGGCACGCCCTAGCCGTCCGTTGACGCTGAAGGTGACAAACGCCTCGGCCGCTTCGGCCAGCGGCTGGTCCGGCATCGGGTCTCCCCCCACGGCTCTCCTGGAGATCGGCTCTGCTGGAGATCCTAGGGGACCCGAGATCCTAGGGGACCCGGCGGCATCCGCTCCGGCCGGATGCCGCCGGGTCCCATCCGGAAGGGCCTAGTTGTAGCTGGTCAGGTCGGCCACGGTGCTGCCCGAGTTCACCGTGCCGCCGGTGCCGTTGATGATGTGCTGGATGGTTCCGGTGCCGCCCAGCGAGACCGTGACCATGTCGTGCCACTGCACTCCGGACGAGCTCGGCGAGGTGAGCGCGTTCGCGCTGATCTCACTTGGGTTCACGTTGAAGAAGCAGTACACGCCCAGGCCGTAGGCCGCGAAGCTGGTTACCCCGCTGGCGACCGCGATGGACGGGTAGCCGTCGGCGGATCCGTCCATCCAGGCGGACTGGCTGGGCGGGTCGTAGGGCATCTCGCTCTGGTAGAAGTAGTCGGCTCCGCCGTTGCCGTTCCACTGGACCTGCACGGCCTGGTAATGCTCGACCGCGAGTCCGTACATGGTGACGTTGGCGCCGTTGACGACCAGACCGTTGGCGGCGGTGTTGGTCGTCCAGCCGACGGTGCCGCCGTTGCCGTGGTCCGCCCGCCACAGCCACAGGTCGTCGCCAACCACGTTGGCGCTGTTGACCTGCAACGTCTGCGTGGCCTTGCCGGCGGTGGCACCGCCGATGCGAGCGAACACGTCAGACAGGACGGCCGGGTCGGCTGCGTGGCCGGCGCTGGAGCCGGACGGGCCGACCTGGACCAGGACGGAGCTGTTCGTGCTGCCAGCGTCGAAGATCAGCCCGCCGACGCGGACGCCGTCGACGTCGGCGGTTTGCAGGATCGTGTTGCCGCCGTTCGACACCAGCGTGGCCAGGCCGAGGCCGAGCACGACGCTGTCCGCCCGGGTGACGTTGATCGTGCCGTTGGCCTGGTAGACGCCGGGGGTGAACAGCAGGTCCTGTCCGCCCGCCAGCGCGGCGTTGATCTGGGCGACCGTGCTGCTCGGCGTCGCGATATAGAAGTCGCTCAACGGCAGCGAGGTCCCCGGCGTGTTCCCGCTCGCCCACGAGACGCCCGACGAGTTCGTCCGGTTCGACGGCACGAACACGTCCCAGTTCCCGGCGGAGTCGATGTACACATACGGCTTCTCGTCGACCGTCGGGGTCTGGCCCACGGTCGTGTACGGCGGGTTCGGGAAGCTCTGACCCGGCACGCCGGTGCTGCCCACGAACACCATGTTCCAGTTCGAGCCGGTCCAGCTGCCGAGCCTGTCGTTGCGCATGATGAACTGCTGCTGGGTGCCGGAGTTGACCTGGCCGGTGACGACCGAGTCGCTGATGAAGCCACCGGACGACCAGTTGCTCGTCGTGTTTCCCGAGGTGTCGTCGTCGAGCACCAGGTTTCCGTCGATGTTCACCCGGCGCATCGGGTCGGCCTGCGAAACGGCCCACTCGGTGCTGCCGGACGACGGGTCGATCGTGATGTTCTCCACGCCGCGCCAGAAGTTCGTCGTGGCGTTGCCGCCGTTCCACGCGGCGTCGGCATGGATCCCGCCGCCGGTGATCACGGTCTGGCTCGGGTTCTGGCCGAGGCCGACGACCTCGGTGTAGAACCCGACCGGGATCGAGACGTTGTAGGTGCCTGGCTCGAACATCAGCTCATAGCGCTGGGTGCCGAACTGGTTCGACTGCTGCGTCGCGTAGACCTGGTTGATGTCGTTCTGGATCGTGCTCGCCGGCATCGACGTGCTGAACACGAACACGTTCGGGCCAAGGTTGGGCGTGTTCCCCGTGGGTGTCCCGCCCGGCAGTGCCCACTGCTGATTGGCGCTGCCGGCGCAGGCCCAGATCTGGACCTGGGTGCCGGCCCCGCCGAACCCGGTGTCGTCAAGGCACTTGCCGGAGTTCGGGTTCACCAGTTCGCCGTTGGACTGCGGCTGCCAGACCTGCGCGCCGGTGCCGTTGCACGTGTAGAGGTCGACCAGGGTGCCGTTGGCCGTTCCTGCCCCGGCGACGTCGAGGCACATGCCGAGCACCTGGAGCGTGTTGCCCGACCCGACCGTCCACTGCTGCGCGTTCGTGCCGTTGCAGGTATAGACCTGAATCGGGTTGAACAGCGCGGTGCTAGCCGACCGGTCATCCAGGCACAGCCCCTGGTACCCGGTGATCGGTCCGGTGGCCCCGACGGTCGCCGCCCGCGCGTGGTGGGCGGCGGCCGTACCGACACCCGCCATGAGGGCCAGCGCCCCCAGGACGCTCAGCAGTCGTCGCGTCACGGCAGGTTCCATTGCTGGTTGGCGCTGCCGGCGCAGGCCCAGATCTGGACCTGGGTGCCGGCCCCGCCGAACCCGGTGTCGTCAAGGCACTTGCCGGAGTTCGGATTCACCAGTTCGCCGTTGGACTGGTGCTGCCAGACCTGGGCCACGGTGCCGTTGCACGGGTAGTAGTCCACCTTGGTGCCGTTGGCCGTCCCGGCGCCGGCCACGTCGAGGCAACCGCCGAGCACCTGCAGGGTGCCATTGGACTCCACGGTCCAGTTCTGCGCGTTGGTGCCGTTGCACGTGTAGACCTGCACCGGGTTGAAGTTGGCGGTGCTGGCACTGCGGTCGTCCAGGCACAGGCCCTGGTACCCGTGGATCGGTCCCGAGCCGGGCGGCGGCGGGTTGCCACCGCCGCCGGTGATCTGGTTGAAGATCGAGGAGTACTGGTAGCCGATCGGCTTGTCGTAGCCGTCGACCTCCCAGAAGGACAGTTCCGCTACGCCGTTGGACGCGGCGAAGCTCTCCAGCGACGAGGCGTTGGCGGTGGAGAAGAACGTGCCGTCGTCGTTGGTGCCGGCGATCGGCGTCAGGCCCATCATCTGGTAGGCCGCCGAGGTGGAGATCCCGTACAGCCCCGCGAGCTGGCTCGCGGTGCCCTGCGCGGCGGATTCGGCGTCGGCGAGATCGTTGGACCCGCCGCCGAAGTCCATCGTCATGATGTTGACGACGGACACCCGTACGCCCTTGGCCTTGGCGTCCTGAAGAAGCGCGAACTCCGAGCCGTTCCCGGTGGGCAGGCCTTGCGGGGAGACGCCGAGGGTGAAGTCGACCTGCACCGCCGGGTCCTGGGCCTGGAGCGCGGCGAGCGCCTGGTCACGCAGCGACGTGGCGCCGGTATCCGCCAGCGCGCTGTCCTCGATGTCGAAGTCCAGCCGGGTGACGCCGGTGGAATTCACCACGTTCTGGTAGGCGGCGGTGAGCTGCGAGACGTTCGTACAGGTCTGGTCCAGCACGGTGGCGCCCGCGCCGCCGAACGAGATGATGACGTTGCCGCCGGCCGCCTGGATGGCACTGATCTGCGAATCGAAGGTGCTGGCCCCGGAACCGGAGTTGGCCTCCCACCCGGGGGTGCAGCCGCCCTGGGAGACGAGGAAGGCCAGCGTGTAGTCCTTCAGGCCGGTTGCGGACATATCGGCGGACATGTCGCCGGCGTCCGATGAGGCGATCTGCAGGTAGGGGGCGGCGTAGTGGGCCGGGAAGGCAGGGCCGGCCGCGGCTACCTGGCCCGCGGTGGCGAGCGCGAGGCCGCCTGCTGCGACGGTGGTCGCGGCGGCCGCCAGGGCCAGCGCGGGCCGCCACGGTTTCGTGAGGTTCCTTGGTATACGCATACCGGGGAAGATCCCTTCGTCGGCCCGGCTGGAGCGGCCAGCCAGCCGGGGGCGATTGCCCGAACTGTTTCTGAAACAATTCGGAAACGATTCTGTGAGAGATTGCAGCAGCGCGTTCGTTGCCCGTCAAGATGCGTGTGCGATGTTGATGCATTGTTAATCCCTGCTGGTGAGCCGGTAGGCTAAGAGCTGATGAAACAAGAGTCCGTTTCAGATCTTGTTACCGGCACGAGCCGGGTGACGGTGCGCGACATCGCGGCCGAGACCGGGTTGTCGATCGCCACGATCTCCCGGGTGCTCAACGGCAACGGCCACGTTGCCTCGGACACCCGTGAGCGGGTGCGCCAGATCGTCGACCGGCTGGGCGACCGGGCGCCCGAGCCGCGCCGACGGCCGCACGGGCGCGCCACCCGGCCGCCCGTGTTCGTCCGGTGTCCTTATCTGCTCACCGACTACTTCGGCCACATCGTGACCTCGATCGCCGAGACGCTGGCGCTGCACGACCAGCGCATGCTGCTCGACGCGGGCGACGCGGTAGTCAAGTCCGCCGTGGTGCGCGGGCTGCCGCGCCGCGGCGACATGTACGGCGCGCTGCTGATCCTGCCTCCGGAACCACGCGCTGACCTCGAGGCACTGGCCGCACGCGGCTATCCGTTCGTGGTCGTCGACCCGCGCACCGTCGTGCCGCCTGGCTGCGTGTCGATCTCGGCGGCGCACTTCGCCGGCGCGCGGGCCATCACCCGGCACCTGACCGAGCTGGGTCACCGCCGGATCGGGGTCATCACCGGCCCGCCGTACTGGCACACCCGCGACGACCGGGACGGCGGGCACCTCGCCGCGCTGGCCGAAGCCGGGGTGCTGGGCGAACCGGGGCTGATCCGGCACGGCGAGCCGGCCGCCAAGACCGGGGTGCGGGCCGGCGGGGAACTGCTGGACCTGCGGCCGCGGCCGACGGCCGTGGTGTGCTTCAACGACAAGGTCGCGGTGGGTGTGCTGGAGGCGGCCGCGGCGCGCGGACTGCGGGTACCCGAGGACCTGTCCGTGGCCGGCTTCGACGACATCGACGTCAGCCGGGCCACCACGCCCCGCCTCACCACGGTCCGGCAGCCGCTGCAGGAGATGGGCCGCACCGCGGTCACCATGCTGATGCGCCAGCTCGACGGGCACGCCCACGAGGCGCTGAGCATAGAACTCCAGACGCGCCTGATCGTGCGCGAGAGTACCGGTCCGGCACCTCGGTCGTTAACCTGGCGCGCTGGATGAGCCGCCACACGGTGAGCGCCACGATCGCCGCGGCCACGACGGCCGCCACCACCACGAGCACGTCCGCCGGCGGCAGCTGGAGCGCGAAGATCCGGCGGCTCAGCGGGACGGCGAGCAGCAGCACCAGGCCGCCGGCCATGGCGGCGATCAGCGCGACCTTCCACGCGGTCAGCGGCCGGGCGATCAGCACGAGCACCCAGATGCCGAGCGCGAACAGCGCGAGCATGGTGGTGGTGCGCTGCTGCGTGACGCTGACGCTGGTCACGCCCCGCGCGACGCCGTAGCTCGCCAGCGCCGCCGTCCCCGCCGCGACACCGGCCGGGCCGGCGAAGGCGAGCACCCGCCGGGTGAAGCCAGGCCGGGCGCGTGGCGCGCCCGGCGCCAGCGCGAGAAAGAACCCGGGTACCCCGATGGTGAGCGTGCTGATGACCGTGAGGTGGCGCGGGAAGAACGGGTAGCCGATCCCCGCGAGGCCGACCACGACGGCGATCAGCGCCGCGTACCCGGTCTTGGTCACGAACAGCCCGGCCACCCGCTCGATGTTGGCGATGACCCGGCGGCCTTCGGCCAGCATGAGCGGGATCGCGGAGAACGTGCCGTCGAGCAGCACCACCCGGGCCACCGACCGGCTCGCCTGGCTGCCCGAACCCATCGCGATGCCCAGGTCGGCCTGCTTCAGCGCCTGCACGTCGTTGACACCGTCGCCGACCATGGCGACCACGTGTCCCGCGGCCTGAAGCGCGCGCACTCCGGCCAGCTTCTGGCCCGGCTTTACCCGGCCGAGCACGCTCGAGGCGGCCAGCGCAGCCCCCACCTCGTCGTCGTCCTCACCCATCGAGTAGCCGTCGCACGGCGGCCCGAGCACCGGGATTCCGGCACGTTCGGCGATCGCGGCCACCGAGCGCGGCGCGTCGCCGGACATCACCTTGATCGTGACGCCCTGCCCGACCAGGTATCGCACGGTCGCGGCGGTGTCGTCGCGCAACTCCTCCGCCAGCACCAGCAGCGCGGCCGGCACCAGCCCAGCCGGCAGCCCGGCCTCGTCGAGCGGGCCGTCGGCGTGCGCCAGCAGCAGCACCCGGCGGCCGGACTCCTCACGGGTGGCCACCGCGTCCGCAACCTCGCCGGCCAGCCCCGAACCGCCGACCACGCTCGGCGCACCCAGAATCCAAGATCCATGGCCACCGAACGACAAGCCGCTCCACTTCCGGGCCGACGAGAACGGCACGCGAGCTTGGACGGTCCAGCCCGGTGCGTCCGTAAAACGTTCCGCGAGAGCTTGCATAGTGCCGTTCTGAGCATCGTCTGAGGCGACCAGCGCGGCGACTGCGGTAGCGATCCCAGCCTCCGTCCAGCCGGGGAGCACCTGGGTTTCCATCACCCGCATGCCCGGCCGGGTGAGCGTGCCGGTCTTGTCCACGCACAGCACGTCGACCCTGGCCAGACCCTCGATCGCGGCGAGTTCCTGCACCAGCACCCGGCGGCGGGCCAGCCGCATCGCGCCCATCGTGAACGCCAGCGAGGTCAGCAGCACCAGCCCTTCCGGCACCATGCCGGTGACCCCGGCGGCGGATTCGCGCACCGCGTCCGGCAGCGAGTCGTGGCTGCGGAAGAACAGGCTCAGCACCAGCAGCAGCGCCACCGGCACCATCACCCACGTCATCATCCGCAGAATCTGGTTGGTGCCCTGCTGAAGCTCCGAGCGGATCAGGCTGAACCGCCTGGCCTGTGCCTGGATGCGCGCCGCGTAGGCGGCCCCGCCGACGCCGGTGGCCTGCACCCGGCCGGTCCCCGCCACCACGGCGCTGCCGGACAGCACCTTGTCGCCGTCCTGCTTCGCGACGGAGTCCGCCTCGCCGGTGAGCAGCGCCTCGTCCAGCTCCAGGCCGTCGGCGGTGAGCACAACTCCGTCCACCGGGACCTGGTCGCCGGGCCGCAGCTCGAGCACGTCGTCCTGCACGACCTCGTCGACCGGGAGGTCGCTCAGCTGGCCGTCGCGGACCACCCGGGCCCGCGCCGCGGTCAGGATCGCCAGCCGGTCCAGCGCGCGCTTCGCCCGTACCTCCTGGAAGATCCCGATCGCGGTGTTGACCACGAGCACGACGCCGAACAGCGCGTCCTGCGGCGGGCCCACGATCATTACCACGAGGAACAGCGCACCCAGGATCGCGTTGAACCGGGTGACGATGTTGGCGCGGAGAATCTGGCTGAGCGTCCGGCCGGCTTCCGGCGGCGCCTTGTTCACCTGCCCGGCCTGAATCCGGGCCTGGACCGCTGCCTGGTCCAGGCCCGTCATGGCTGGCGAGGTGACCGTCATCTCCTGGGTTTGGCCCGAACGACCTGGGGTGAAACCTCTCACTGATACCTGAGAGCCAGGCCAGGCCGGATCCGGGCGGCCCGGCGCAGCGGCCCGCGGATGACCAGCAGCGTGAGTACCAGCACCCCGGCCAGGGTGCCGAGCAGCCCGGCGGTGCTGCGGCGGCCCACGCCCCCAAATCCGGATATTTCAGCCTATGTCGGGCGTGCCGACAGGTGGGCCAGATCATTGCGGACACTTACCCCCCCAATCTGGGAGGGTAAGTGTCCGCAATAATTTCGCATCGATCTACAGAGTCAGCAGCGTCGTCGAACGTAACGGGACAGAAACGAGCATTACGGGCGCAGCGAGCGGAGGAGGTCGTCGGGAGCCTGGGCGGCACCATGCTGATACGCGGCGGCGAAAGCCGCCTCGCCGAGCGCCGCGCGGGCAGCCGAAGAGACGCGGTCGATGTCGGTCCGCTCGGACGGCGCGGCGGGCACCGACGCCGCCCGCCGCGCTGAATCGGCGGCGCCCAGCAGCCGGGCCGAGGTCTCGTGGTCGCCACCGTAACCGATGGCGCTGGCGAGTCCCTCAAACGCCATCGCGACGCCGCGGGGTCCGCCAAGCGCACGTGCGGCCCGCAGCGCTCGCAGCTGGAGTTCTCTCGCCTCGGCGGTCCTGCCACGCAGCTCGGCGACGAAGCCGAGCTCGGTGAGGACCATCGGCAGGTACAGGGGCGGCGCCTGGTCTTGCGGGCCTGCGGCGCGCACCAGGTTGGTCAGGTGCCGTTCGGCCAGGTCGAGGTCACCCTGCCGCCGGGCGGCGAACGCCACGCCGATCTCGGCGAACGTCTCCCCCATCCGGAGCCCTTGCTCGGCGGCCAGCCGCAGCGCCTGTCCGCTCAGCTCTCCCGCCCGCGGGTAGTCCGCCTGCTGCACGGCAATCCAGCCAAGCCAGGCGAGCCGTACCGAGACCTCGGTCCACAGTCCGAGTTCCCCGGCCATGCGCAGTCCCTCGCCGTGCAGCCGGGACGCGGTGACGTAGTCGCCGACCATCTCGGCCAGCCCGCCCAGCCATGCCGTGGCTTGCAGCAATCCCCATCGGTCGCCAAGCTCGCGGAACAGCTCGGCGCTCTGCTCGCCGTCTGCTTCGAGTGCCTTCAGGTCGGCGCGCAGGTACCACAGCTTGGCGCGGGTGCTCAGCACCGCGGCGGTGCCCCACCGGTCACCGGTGTCGCGGAAGATGGTCAGTGCCCGTTCGAGGCGTTCGTCTACGGCGGGCACGTCGCCGAGGTCGGTCTCCGCGTACGCCAGGAACCACTCCGCCCGCGCCCGGCTTACCGGGTCGGCCACCTCCGCGCACACCCGGCCTGCCGACGGGCTCTGCTCGCCCAGTAGCACCTCGATCCCGGCCAGCCAGGCCGCAGCCCTGGCCCGCTGCGGGCCAGCCGCGCGCCCGTCGGCCGGTTCACCGGCCCGTCCGCCGGCCGCCAGTGCCGCACGGAGCGCACGCCGGGCCTCGGTCAGCCTGCCCCGCAGGAACCAGTACCAGGTCAGCGCGCACACGAGCCGCAGGGCTAGCCCGGCGTCCGGCCGGCGTATCGCGTGATCCAGCGCGCTGCGCAGGTTGGCGGTTTCGCTGTCGAGCCGCCGCAGCCACTGGCGCTGATCGTGCCCGTACAGCCGCTCCTCGGCCCGCCCGGCCAGCTCCGCGTAGTACTGGCCGTGCCTGTCCCGCACCTGTTCCGCCTCGCCCGCCGCCGCCAGCCGGCCGGCACAGTAGGCGGCCACGGACTCAAGCAGCCGGTAGCGCGGGCCTTCGGGGCCATGGGTGACCGCGACGAGGGAGCGGTCGACCAGGCGGGCTAGCAAGCCGGGCACGTCGGCCGGATCGACCGCGCCGGAGCCGGCGCATACCGTCTCGGCCGCCGCCAGCGCGCAGCCGTCGGCGTGGACCGCCAGGCGGCGCAGCACGACGCGTTCCGGCTCGGAGAGCAGGTCCCAGCTCCAGTCGATCACCGCCATCAGCGACTGCTGCCGCTCGGGGGCGTCCCGCCGACCGGCGGCGAGCAGCCGGAACCGGTCGTCCAGCCGGGCGGCCAGCTCAGCGACGCCCAGTGCCCTGACCCGGGTCGCGGCCAGCTCCAGCGCCAGCGGTATCCCGTCGAGCCGCCGGCAGATCACCGCGACGGCCTGCGCGGTACCGGCGGTGAGCGAGAAGCCTGGCGCGGCGGCGGCCGCCCGCGTGACGAACAGCCGCACGGCCGGCGAGCCGGCCAGCTCCGCCGGATCTGGCTCGGCCGCGAGGTCGGGTACGTCGAGCGGCGGGACGGTCCAGACCACCTCCCCAGGCAGGCCGAGCGGCTCGCGGCTGGTCGCCAGGACGCGCAGGCCGGGGCAGCCACGCAGCAGCCGCCCGGCCAGCTCCGCGGCCTGGTCGATGACGTGCTCACAGTTGTCGAGGACGAGCAGCAGCCGCCGGGTGCGCAGCGCGTCGACGAGCCGGTCGGCCGCGTCGGCCGGGGTCACGTCGCGGACGGCGAGCACGGCCATCACGACGTCAGCGGGTCCGCTGGCCGACCCTGGTTCCAGCCCGCCAAGCTCCGCCAGCCACGCGCCGTCGGCGAACCCCGTCGCGGCCTCCAGCGCCAGCCGCGTCTTGCCCACCCCGCCCGGGCCGGTGAGGGTGATGAGCCGGTCAGCCGCGATCCGGGCCCGGATCGCGGCCACGGCCTCGTCCCTGCCGATAAGCTCCGAGAGCGCGGCGGGCAGGTTGGTCCGCGGCGGCTCCGGAGACTGCCGCGCCGAGGACTGCCGTGCCCGGTGGTCGAGCTCGGGATCCCTGGCGAGGACGGCCTGGTGCAGGGCTACCAGGTCGGGGCCGGGGTCCAGACCGAGTTCTTCGGTCAGCCGTACCCGCAGCTCCTCGAAGGAGTCCAGCGCCTCGCTCGGCCGTCCGGCCCGGTACAGGGCCCGCATGTGGGCCGCCCGGAGCCGTTCCCGAAGCGGATGCGCGGCCAGCAGCTCAGCGATCTCGCCGACGAGGTCCCCGCCGCCGGCCCGGGTCCCGTCGCCGGCGAGCCGCGCCTCGGCGTAGTCCTCGAACGCCGCGAGCCGCTCCTCCGTCAGCCGGGCAGCCGCGGTCCTGGCGAAGGGTTCGTCGGCGAAGTCCGCGAAGGCCGGGCCCCGCCACAGCGCCAGCGCGTCGGACAGCAGTCCGGCACGGACGCTGAGGTCACCGGTCTCCCGGGCCCGCGCGGTCAGCGCCCGGAACCGGTCGGCGTCCACCGCGTCCGGGCCGATCCGCAGGCGGTACCCGGGAGGCGGCGAGACGACCAGCCGCCGCCCGCCTGGCGTCGCGCGGTCCAGTGCCTTCCGCAGCTGGGTGACCTTGCCGGACAGCGTGCCAGCCGGGTCGCCCGGCAGTTGCTCGCCCCACAGGGCGTCGATGAGGCGCGACGCGGGTACCGCACGCCCCTCGTGCACGAGCAGCACCGCGAGCAGCGCGCGCACCTTCAGGCCGGGCACGGCGACCGGCTCGCCCCCGGCGGTCCACACCGTCACCGGGCCAAGCACCCCGAAGTACATGCAGGCACGATAACGCGTGGTGATCGCGCCACGAAGGCAGGACGGGGCAGCGGCCGGAACGGCGGAAGACCGTCGACAAACCGTCGACGCCGTTCGCCACGATGGGACCTTCGCGAACGATCAGTACCAGACCAACGGGAGGCACACAGTGGGAAAAATCGTCAACTCGACGTTCGTCAGCATCGACGGGGTCATCAACCACATGGAGGTCTGGCACTTCGCCTACATCGATGACGAGCCCGACCAGATCGCCCTGGACCAGCTGCGGGCGAGCGAGGCCCTGCTGATGGGTCGCAATACCTACGAGATCTACGCGTCCGCCTGGCCGGAGCGCGACGGCGTCTACGCCGACCTGATCAATGCCATGCCCAAGTACGTCGCCTCCACCACCTTGGACAAGGCCGACTGGAACAACACAACTGTGCTCAAGGGCGACCTGGTGACCGAGGTCGCCGCGCTGAAGCAGCGGGGCGGCGACATCCTGATGCATGGGTTCGGCCCGGTGGCGAACACGCTGATGACCAACGGGCTGCTCGACGTCCTGCACCTGTGGGTACACCCGCACTTCGCGGGTGTTGGCGGCCCTGGCGACCTGCTGCTCAAGGACGGCAACAGCACCAGGCTCGAGCTGATCGGCACCCAGGTACTCAAATCCGGCATCGTCCTGCTCTCGTACCAAGTGCCGCCCGCCGCCGAGCGATGACCGGCTTTAGCGCTCCGCGGCTTCCTCGACGGTGAGCTCCGCGGCAGGATCCGCTTCGAGACGTTCGTCCGGAATGGGCACCCCGCTCCGGACGGACGTGCCGTAGGTCCCGCTGTCCAGCCGCGCCAGGGCACGGTCCAGTGCGCCGAGCCGGTCGCGCAGGCTCTCCTCGATGGCGTCGTCCATGCCCTCGGCCTCGAGCGGCTGGGCGGCGTCGGCGATGTCGCCTGTCTCCAGCTCCGACTCACGGTCCTGCTGGCCGGCCTCCTCGGTTCCCTTCAGCAGGTCGAGGACCTCGGCACGCTCGGCCTCCAGCAGTGCCCGCGCTCGCTGCTCGTCCATTCGGCGCTCTCCCGCTCCTTCCGATCCTTTTGTTCCGATGGTCACGCTAGTGCTTGTGGACGGCATGTCCGCCCGCGGTCCCCCCGTGATCATGCGCCCCGTGATCATGCCCGGAATGATCATGCTCATCCGGCGGCCCGCCCATCATCCGCAGCATGCCCAGTCCCCCGGAGCGGAAGAATCTCACCACCAAGGCCGCGGCGAGCACGAGGAAGACGATGTTCAACCAGGTGGTGTAGTTCCAGGTCACGCCCTCGTCGAGGATCTTTTTGGTGGTAACCGCGGGCACCAGGCGCAGACCGCCGAAGACCAGCTCGATGATGTAGCCGGCGACGGCCATCGCGCCATAGAAGGTACCGAGCAGGAACAGCGCCATGCGGGCGCCGTAGTACTTCCGGTAGATGTTCAGGATCGGCGCAATGATCAAATCGGCGAAGATGAACGCGATCACGCCGCCGAAGCTGATGCCGCCCTGCCACAGCACCAGAGCGAGCGGCACGTTGCCGATCGAGCAGACGAACGAGATGATCGCAACCGCCGGTCCCACCAGCGGGCCCCAGATCTTGGCGACCAGGGGGTGGCCTGCGAAGAAGAAACCGTGCCAGAAGCTCTCCGGCACCCAGGCCGCGATCGCGCCGGCCACCAGCAGCCCCACGATGAGATCCCGGATGATCGCCGCCCACTCCATCACGAAGACGCCGGCCACCGCGGTGTAGCCGTCGCGGGACAGCAGCCGGCTGGCGAACGAGCCGTCACGCCGCACGGACATGTCCATCGCCGCGTGACCCTCCATGGAACCGGCCAGGCCCAGGTCCGCCTGGTGCCGAGCGTCAGCCAGCAGGCGATTGCTGAGCAAGCGCCGGAACAGCACGGCGAGCAGCACGATCATGACCGGCCCGCCGGCGAACTCCGCCAGCGTGAACTGCCACCCCATGAGCAGGGCGAGAATTACGCCGAGCTCGATCACCAGGTTCGTCGAGGCGATCTCGAAGGCCATCGTCGCGGTGAAGCTGGCGCCCTTGCGGAACAGCGACCTGGCCAGCGCGACCGCCGCGTAGGAGCACGACGACGATGCGGCACCCAGCCCCGCCGCGATCGCGAGCGTCCGCGGCCGGTCATCACCGAGCAGCCGGACGATCGTGGCTTTGCGGACCACCGCCTGGACGATCGCTGACAGCAGGAACCCGAGTATCAGGGCCCAGGTGATCTCCCAGGTCATCGAGCCCGCGATGGACAGCGCGTGCAAGATCGCGTGCGTCTGCGGTCACCTCCCCGTTGGCCTCTACCCCGCGTACCGCCCCGCCCTAACCACCGCGCGGCGGGCGAAATTCCGGACCTACATCAACCGGACGTCGATCCGGTGATCGTGCGCGAGGCCGTGTGGCGCACATGGCTGGCCCTCGGCACGGGGGCACATCATGGACTGTCCGACGGCGGTGGCGACGTAGAGCCGGTACGGAGCGGGCGCCTGGACCTGCGCCCGTGCCGGACGCCAGCCGCGATCACGCGACCCGGGATAGATGCCGAGCGCCCGGTCGATGTCGGCGTCGGCGACCTGACCGGCGGTCGCGGTCAGGTAGACCGCCTGGCCGGTGCCCGGGGCTACAGTCGAATCGAAGATGACCGCGCTCACCTCCGGGCATTCCGCGATGTTGCGCGAGTGCGTCGCGGTGGGCGCGGACATCCAGAAGAACTCACGGTAGTCACCGGTGGCGAAGAACACCGGGGACGCCCAGGCCCGGCCCTGAGCGTCGACGGTGGCAAGGGTCAAGTAGGCGATACGGTCGATGATCGCCCGGCCGGCGGCAACAAGGTCAGCGTCTGTCACGGCCGAGTATCTTATTGCCAGCGGAGAGGCAGCCACACGCACATGCGACCAGTCACGATCATTACCGGCGGCACCAAGGGCATCGGCGCGGCGACCGCTGTCCGCCTAGCCCACGCTGGTCACGATCTCGCGCTGACCTACCACGAGGACGACGCGGCGGCGGAGCAGGCGGCCACAGCGGTGCGCGACGCCGGAGCCCGCTGCGTGCTGGTCAAGGCCGACGTCGCCACCGAGGAAGATGTGGCGCACCTGTTCGCTACCGCGGCCGGTCAGCTAGGCGCGGTCACCGGTCTGGTGAACAACGCCGGCGCCACGATCCACATCGGTGACCTCGCCGACACCCCGGTCGACGTCATCCGCCGCGTGCTGGACGTCAACCTGCTCGGCGTGATCCTGTGCGCCCGGCAAGCCAGCGCGGTCATGCCGGCACGCCGCGGCGGGCACGGCGGCGCGATCGTCAACGTCTCCTCCGCGGCGTCGACGATCGGATCCCCGCACGAGTACGTCCACTACGCCGCCGCAAAGGCGGCCGTCGAGGCATTCACTGTCGGCCTGGCCAAGGAACTGGCGGCCGACCAGATCCGGGTCAACGCCGTGGCGCCGGGGACGGTCCGCACCACGATCCACGCGGCCGCGGGAGACCCCGGCCGGCCGGACCGGGTCGCGCAACGCATCCCGCTCGGCCGGGCTGGCGAGCCCGACGACGTGGCCCCCGCCATCGCCTGGCTGCTCGGCCCGGAGGCCGGGTACGTCACCGGCGCGGTGCTCCGCGTCGCCGGCGGCCTGTGACCCGGCTGACGCGGCTAGGCGTGCTTGAGGAACCGGAACCGGGAGGCCGCGTGGCCGACCCCGCGGATACGGAACGCCGCGGCGATCTCCATCGTGCCGAACACCAGCAGCCAGATCCCCAAGATGACGGCAAGGCCCAGCAGCGTCAGTCCCGGGAAGGCCAGCACGATGATCCCGGAGACGATGCTGAGCAGGCCCATCGCGACGACCCAGCCCCGGTCAGGCATCCCTTGATGGGCCAGTGCGGTGAACACCTCGATCGGCCCGAGCAGGCCGATTCCAAGGGTCTGTGCGCTGTCCGCCATCGTCATCGCCCCTTTCGCCTCTTTGGTTACTTGAGCATGCGGTAGTCCGATACCGTGCCGATCACGTCCGGATCACGCCGGCCCTGAGGTCGGCGGCCGCCGAACCACCGTAGACTCGCGTGCGTGAGCATCCCCTCCGCCGTGGAGATCAGCGGGCTTGTCAAGCGGTACGGCACGGCTACCGCGGTGGACGGGCTGACGCTGACCGCGGCGCGCGGCGCGGTGACCGCGATCCTCGGGCCGAATGGCGCGGGCAAGACCACGACGATCGAGATCTGCGAGGGTTACCGGCGCCCTGACCAGGGCACGGTGCGCGTGCTCGGCATGACGCCAGGCTCGGCGGCGCTGCGTCCGCGGGTGGGTGTCATGCTCCAGTCCGGCGGCATTCCGCCCTCGGTCCCGGCCGCTGACTACCTCACGCTGCTGAGCCGCTTTCATACCAGCCCCATCGACCCCGTCGCGCTGCTCGGGTTGACCGGTCTCACTAGCGTCGCACGGCTCCCGTACAAGCGGCTGTCCGGCGGGCAGCAGCAGCGCCTGTCGCTGGCGGCGGCGGTGATCGGCCGCCCCGAGCTGGTCTTCCTCGACGAACCGACGGCCGGCATGGATCCGCAAGCCAGGCATGCCACGTGGGAGCTCATTTCAGACCTGCGAATCGCTGGGGTGAGCGTGATCCTGACCACTCATTTCATGGATGAGGCAGAACGACTTTCGGATCACGTCGTGATCATCGATCACGGCCGCATGGTGGCCGAAGGCACGCCCGCGAGCCTCACCGGGACCGCTGGTCAGCTCCGCTTCCGGGCCGAGCCGGGACTGGATACCGAGGCATTGGTGGCCGCTTTGCCGGCCGGGGGCACTGCCAAGGAATCCCCTGCGGGGCACTACGTCGTTGAGGTACTCGGCGGTGCGGTGGACCCGACGCTGCTGGCCACCGTGACCGCCTGGTGCGCGGAGCGCGGCGTGCTGGCGAACAGCCTGCGGATCGAGAGCCGCACGCTGGAGGACGTGTTCCTCGAGCTCACCGGAACGGAGCTCCGGGCATGATGCCGGAGGCGTCTCAGGCAAGCACTGTGAGCGTGAGCTTCGCGCCGGCCCCGGGCGCCGCGCCGCTGCCCCGGATGATCGCGGCGCAGACCGTCGCGGAGACCCGGCAGTTGCTGCGCAACGGGGAACAGCTGCTGCTCACGCTCGTCATCCCGCTGCTGCTGCTCAGCATGCTCAGCCTGGAGCCGATCGTGAACTTCGGCACCGGGGTCAGCCGGATCGACTTCATGACGCCCGGCATCATGGCGCTGGCCGTGATGTCCACGGCATTCACCAGCCAGGCGATCGCCACCGGATTCGAGCGCCGCTACGGGGTGCTCAAGCGGCTCGGCGCCACTCCCCTGTCCCGCGGCGGCCTGATCACCGCCAAGACCCTTACCGTCGTCGCGGTCGAACTGCTTCAGGCCGTGCTGATCCTCATCACCGGGCTCATCATCGGCTGGCGCCCGCACGCCAGCGCCGCGGCCATCCTCACGGTCCCGCTGCTGCTCCTGCTCGGCACCGCCGCGTTCAGCGGACTCGCCCTGGCCATGGCGGGCTCGATCCGGGCCGAAGCCACGCTGGCCGCGGCCAACCTCGTCTGGTTCGTGCTGCTCGGCACCGGCGGGGTGGTGTTCCCGCTCACGAAGTTCCCGGACGGCGCGCGCCACTTCTTCGAGCTGCTGCCCACCGGCGCGCTGTCCACCGGCCTGCGCAGCGCCCTGGCGCACGGTGTCGCCTTCCCGGTCGGCAACACGGTCACGCTGCTGGTCTGGGCGGTCGGCGCGATCGCCGTCGCGGCCCGGGTCTTCCGCTGGGAATGAACCGCCGGACCGCCCTGCCCGGAACGACACTGCCCGCACTGCTCGTCCTCACCGGGGTGGTCTCGGTCCAGTTCGGCGCCGGGATCGCGGACAAGCTGTTCGGCACCGTGTCACCGGCCTCGGTCACCACGTTGCGGCTATGGTCCGCCGCCCTGGTGATGCTGCTCGTTGGCGGGCGCAGTGCGTGGCGCGCGGTGGCCGGCCTGGCTAAACGGCGAGCATGGCCGGACGGGATGACAGCGTTGTCGTTCGGACTGACGCTCGGAATTATGAATTTTTCCATCTATCAGGCCTTTGCCAGGATTCCGCTCGGGGTCACCGTCACCATCGAATTCCTCGGCCCGCTGGCGGTGAGCGTGGCCAGTTCGAGGCACCGCCGTGACCTGCTGTGGGCGGCGCTCGGCGCGCTCGGCGTGCTGCTGCTGACCGGTGGCGCCGGCGGGCACCTCGACCTGGCAGGGGTCGGGTTCGCCGCGCTCGCCGGCGTGTGCTGGGCCGGCTACATCCTGCTGTCGCGCGCGAACGGCCAGCGGTTTCCCGGGCCGGCCGGGCTGGTCCTGGCCATGGCGGTCGCCGCGCTGGTGGTGACGCCGCCCGGCCTGGCCGCGGCGGGCAGCCGCGCGATGTTCCGCCCGCCGGTGCTGGCCCAGGGCGCCGCGATCGGCGTGCTCTCCTCGGTGGTGCCGTACTGGCTGGAGCTCGAAGTGCTGCGGCGGATCCCGGCCCGCGTGTTCGGCGTCTGGATGAGCCTGGAGCCTGCGGTCGCCGCCCTCATCGGACTTGTCATGCTCGGCCAGCACCTGAGCATGGTGGAGTGGTTCGCGATCTGCTGCGTGATCGTCGCCTGCGCCGGCGCGGCGCGGGACGAGCGGGCATGAATTCCCGGCATCATAACGCAAAGTGTTGTCAATTTCGCTCTAAGTGAATGACGCTGCATGCGCCCGCGCCATCCCACTAGCGTCACGGCATGCCTGCCCCCGGCACGACGCCGTTACTTTGCTATTCAAGGAGAATCCCGGCCTTGCCCCAAGGACGTAGCTGTTCACCAGGCGTCACAGGCGTGCTTTCGGATGCCGGTTCGGGGGTGCGCGCGTTTCTGCGGATCGTCCCCAGCAAGACGTCGAGAGGCGGCCATCAAAACAGGGGGGTATGCGGTCCGGTTTGTCCTGCTATGTGGGCCTGCGTTCCGTCGGCTCGCGTGGCTTGTTTCATGATCATGAAGGGTTTTACGTGCTCTAGGTCATAAAACCATTCGTGATCATGAACTATATACCCCTAGAAGGTATAAAGGTCGTTCTCTAATTCGAATATCTATCTCTGTGCCTGGTGAACAGCTACCCAAGATCGTGCAACTGTGCACCAAATCGCTTATAGCTTGTCCGCGGCTGCCCCGCGGTCAGCAGCCCTCTCGCGCAGCGCAACTACGATCTAGGCTTCGCCGGGGGCGAGGCGGCGTGATGATCGTTCGCCTACCATGAGTGCGTGCTCGAACTGCTGCGACCCGTGCTGTCGCCGACGCTGCCTCAGCTGCGCCGGCTGGCGCTGGCCGGGATCGTCGCGGACGTCGTGATCATGTCCACCGGGGCGGCGGTCCGGCTGAGCGCGTCCGGGCTCGGCTGCCCGGACTGGCCGCGGTGCAGCAAGGCGGACGTGGTCGCCAGCCACAACGCGGGCCAGACTCTGCTGAACACCTGGATCGAGTTTGGCAACCGTTTGCTGAACTTTCCTCTGGTGGCCATCGCAGCCCTGATCTTCATCGCGGCCGTAAGGTATCGCCCCGCCGGGGCGCCAGGGGGGCCTGGGGGGATGGCGTCCCCCCAGACGGGGGGTCACCGGGGGGTCGGCCCCCGGGGGCTAGTACTGCTCGCAGCCATACAGCCGCTCGGGGTGATCGCGCAGGCCGTGGTCGGCGGCATCGTGGTGATCACCAAGCTCAACCCCGCGATGGTGTCGGTGCACTTCCTGCTGTCGATCGGTATCGTGGCGGCCGCCGTGCTGCTGTACGCCAGGTGCACCGTGTTCGAGGAGCCGCCTGTCCGGGGTGACCTGCGGATACTGTCCGCGCTGCTGGTGGCGGTGACCGGTGCGATGGTCGCGGCCGGGACGGTGGTGACCGGCACCGGGCCGCTGGCCGGGCACGCCGACACGCCCAGGTACCACCTGCCGCTGGCGGGTGTCACCCAGCTGCACGCCGACATCGGCTGGCTGATGAGCGGGCTGTCGGTCGCGCTGCTCATCGGCGTGCGGCTTTCGCACGCCGGGCCGCGGGCGAGGCGGGCGAGCTGGTGGGTGGTCGGCGGGCTCTTCGTCCAGGGCACGCTCGGCTATGTGCAGTACTTCAACCATCTGCCGGCCGGGCTCGTCTGGGTGCATGTCACCACCGCGGTGATGCTCTGGGTCGCGGTTCTATGGTTGTTCTTCACACTCAGTAGCGGAATACGCCTGGATACGGGGCAGGTCGCTGTACCCCAGCGGGAGCCGGAGCCGGCCGACCGCTAGGCTCGGTACCGTGAGCAATCAGTCCCAGCTTGACTGGTCGGCGGCCGACAAGCGGGCCGTCGACCTCATCCGGGTCCTCGCGATGGACGCCGTGCAGAAGACAGGAAACGGGCACCCTGGTACGGCGATGAGCCTAGCGCCGGCCGCCTACTTGCTGTTCCAGCGCGTCCTGCGCCACGACCCCGCCGACCCCGCCTGGCCGGGCCGCGACCGCTTCGTGCTGTCCTGCGGCCACTCGAGCCTGACGCTGTACTGCCAGCTCTACCTGTCCGGGTACGGGCTGAGCCTGGATGACCTGAAGGCGCTGCGCACCTGGGGCAGCCTGACCCCCGGTCATCCGGAGCACGGGCTGACGCCAGGCGTCGAGACCACCACCGGGCCGCTCGGCCAGGGGATCGCGAACGCGGTTGGTTTTGCGATGGCCGCGCGGCGCGAGCGCGGGCTGCTCGATCCGGATAGCCCGGCGGGCCAGAGCCCGTTCGATCACCACATCTACTGCTTCGCGTCCGACGGGGACATCGAGGAAGGCATCAGCCACGAGGCGTCCGCGATCGCCGGTGTCCAGCAGCTGGGCAATCTTGTCTTGCTGTATGACGACAACAACATCTCGATCGAGGACAACACGAACATCGCCAAGTCCGAGGACGTGTGCGCCCGGTACGAGGCATACGGCTGGCACGTGCAGCAGGTGAACTGGCGCGGTAGCGACGGCGAGTATCACGAGGATGTCCAGGCTCTGTACGACGCGTTCAACGCCGCCAGAGCGGAGACCGGCAGGCCCTCGTTCATCGCGTTGCGCACGATCATCGGCTGGCCGGCGCCGAACAAGCGGAACACCGGCGCGGCCCACGGCGCGGCGCTCGGCGCCGACGAGGTGGCCGCCACCAAACAGATCCTGGGATTCGACCCGGCGGTCGATTTCCCGGTGGAGGACGAGGCGCTGAACCACGCGCGGCAGGTCGCCTCCCGCGGAAAGCAAGTGCACGCCGAGTGGGAGCCGGACTTCGCGGCCTGGGCTACGGCCAACCCGGAGCGCAAGGCGCTGTTCGACCGGCTGGCCACCCGGTCGCTGCCAGCCGGGTGGGCTGACGGACTGCCGGTGTTCGATGCCGATCCGAAGGGGATCGCGACCCGCAAGGCATCCGCGGAAATCCTGACCTCGCTGGCCGCGCCGCTGCCCGAACTGTGGGGCGGGTCCGCCGACCTGGCCGAGAGCAACCTGACCACGATGAAGGGCGAGCCGTCGTTCCTGCCGCTCGACCGCCAGACCGAGATGTGGCCGGGCAACCCGTACGGGCGCACGCTGCACTTCGGCATCCGCGAGCACGCGATGGGCGCCATCTGCAACGGCATCGCGCTGCACGGCGGCACCCGGCCGTACGGCGGCACGTTCCTGGTGTTCAGCGACTACATGCGGCCGGCGGTGCGCCTGTCGGCGCTGATGCAGCTTCCGGTCACGTTCGTCTGGACGCACGACTCGATCGGCCTGGGCGAGGACGGTCCCACGCACCAGCCGGTCGAGCACCTGTGGTCGCTGCGGAACATCCCCGGCTTCAACGTGGTCCGGCCCGGTGACGCGAACGAGGCGACCGTCGCCTGGCGCACGATCCTGGAGCGGGCCGAGCCGGCCGGCCTGGCCCTGACCAGGCAGGCGCTGCCGGTACTCGACAGGTCCGCCGGGTCGGGGCTGGCCTCGGCGGAGGGCGTGGCGCGCGGCGGGTACGTGCTCGCCGACGGCTCCGACGTCATCCTCATCGCCACCGGCAGCGAGGTTCCTCTCGCGGTCGAGGCCCGGTCCCTGCTGGCGTCGTCGGGCATCTCGGCGCGCGTGGTCTCCATGCCGTGCGTGGAGTGGTTCGAGGCGCAGGACTCGGTGTACCGGAATGAGGTTCTACCACCAGATATGCGGGCACGCGTGTCCGTAGAAGCGGGCATTACGCCGCCCTGGCGGATGTTTACCGGAGATGGCGGCGCATCGGTAGGCGTCGACCATTTCGGAGCCTCCGCGGACTATAAGCGGCTGTACGCGGAGTTCGGGTTGACCGCCGAGCGGGTAGCTGCCGTCGCACGCGATGTACTCGGAAGGGAGTAACGATGTCAGGCGACGTACTCGGGGAACTGTCCGCTGCTGGGGTGTCGATATGGCTGGACGACATCAGCCGTGACCGGCTCCGCACCGGCAACCTGAAAGCCCTGATGGATGATTACCACGTCAGCGGCGTGACTTCGAACCCGACGATCTTCTCGAAGGCGGTGTCCAAGGGGAACGCCTACGACGAGCAGGTCGCGGAGCTGGCCATGCGCGGGGTCTCGGTGGAGGAGGCCATGCGGGCCATCACCACCTACGACATCCGGTGGGCCGCCGACGTGCTGCGCCCGGTCTACGACGCCACCGACGGCGTGGACGGCCGGGTCTCGATCGAGGTTGACCCCCGGCTGGCCCAGGACACCGCCAAGACCGTCGCCGAGGCGAAGGCGCTGTGGTGGATGGTGGACCGGCCGAACATGTTCATCAAGATCCCGGCCACGGCCGCGGGTATCCCCGCGATAACCGCGACGCTGGCCGAGGGCATCAGCGTGAACGTCACGCTGATCTTCTCCCTGGCGCGCTATGGCGAGGTCATCGACGCGTACCTGGCGGGCCTGGAGCAGGCGGTGGCCAACGGCCACGATGTGTCCACGATGGCCTCGGTGGCGTCATTCTTCGTCAGCCGGGTGGACTCCGAGGTGGACAACCGGCTGGACAAGATCGGCACGCCGGAGGCGGCGGCGCTGCGCGGCAAGGCGGCCATCGCCAACGCCCGGCTCGCCTACGAACTGGCCGAGCAGCGATTCAGCCAGGACAACCCCCGCTGGGTGGCGCTGCACGACAACCACCACGCGCGGATCCAGCGGCCGCTGTGGGCCTCCACGTCCACCAAGGACCCGACGTTCCCGGACACCATGTACGTGGTGGACCTGGTGGTCTCGGACACGGTGAACACGATGCCGGAGGGGACCATCAAGGCGATGGCGGACCACGGCTCGCTGCGCGGCGACGCCGTCCACGGCACCTACGACGAGGCCCGCCAGCTGTTCGCCGACCTGGAGAAGCTGGGCATCTCCTACGACGACGTGGTGCAGGTGCTCGAGGAAGAGGGCGTCTCGAAGTTCGCCGTCTCGTGGAACGAGATGGTGGAGACGATCAGGAACGAGATGGGGCGCTGAGCCTTGACCGCCGAAACAGGGGAAACCGCCGGCCTCGCGCCCGCTAACCCCGGGGTCATCGACTCGGCCGAACCGTCGGCCAATCCGCTGCGCGACCCGCGGGATCGACGCATCCCGCGGGTGGCGGGGCCGTGCGTGCTGGTGATGTTCGGGGTGACCGGCGACCTCGCCCGAAAGAAGCTGATGCCGGCCGTGTACGACCTGGCCAACCGGGGGTTGCTGCCGCCGGGATTCTCGCTGGTCGGTTACGCCCGCCGGGACTGGGCAGACGAGGACTTCGCCCAGCTCACGTACGAGTCGGTGAAGGAACACGCACGCACGCCGTTCCGCGAGAACGTGTGGCAGCAGCTGTCCGAGGGCGTCCGGTTCGTCCAGGGCGACTTCGACGACGACGCCGCGTTCGACCGGCTGGCGCAGACCGTGCGGCTGCTGGACGCCGAGCGCGGCACCGGCGGCAACTACGCGTTCTACCTGTCGATCCCGCCGAAGTTCTTCCCGGTGGTGGTGCAGCAGCTGAAGCGGTCCGGACTGTCGTCGCCGACGTGGGAGCGGGCACGGACCCCATGGCGGCGGGTGGTGATCGAGAAGCCGTTCGGCCACGACCTGGCGAGCGCGCGGGAGCTGAACTCCACGCTCGACGGGGTCTTTCCGCCGGAGTCGGTGTTCCGCATCGACCACTACCTCGGCAAGGAGACGGTGCAGAACATTCTCGCGCTGCGCTTCGCCAACGAGATGTACGAGCCGATCTGGAACCGCTCCTACATCGACCACGTGCAGATCACGATGGCCGAGGACATCGGCATCGGCGGCCGGGCCGGCTACTACGACGGCATCGGCGCGGCGCGGGACGTGATCCAGAACCACCTGCTCCAGCTGCTCGCGCTGACCGCGATGGAGGAGCCGGTCGCGTTCGACGCGGACTCGCTGCGCACCGAGAAGGAGAAGGTCCTGTCCGCGGTGCGGCTGCCGTCTGACCTGTCTGTGGGTACGGCCCGGGGCCAGTACGCGGCTGGCTGGCAGGGCGGCATCCCAGTGCCCGGGTACCTGGAGGAGGAGGGCATCCCCGCCGACTCCCGGACCGAGACCTACGCCGCACTCCGGCTTGGCGTCGACACCCGGCGCTGGGCCGGGGTGCCGTTCTACCTGCGGGCAGGCAAGCGGCTGCCGCGCCGGATGACCGAGATCGCGATGATGTTCCAGCGCGCACCGCATCTTCCCTTCGCGGCCACGGACACGAAAGAACTTGGCCAGAACGCCCTGGTGATCAGGATCCAGCCCGATGAGGGGATCACGGTGCGATTCGGCTCCAAGGTGCCTGGCACGGCCATGGAAGTGCGGGACGTGAACATGGACTTCGCGTACGGCGAGTCGTTCACCGAGTCGTCGCCAGAGGCGTACGAGCGGCTGCTGCTCGACGTGCTGATCGGCGACCCGCCGCTGTTCCCGCGACAGCAGGAGGTCGAGCTGGGCTGGCGCATCCTGGACCCGGTCGAGAACTTCTGGGCCGAGCACACCAAGCCGGAGCAGTACGCGGCCGGCTCGGCGGGCCCGGCGTCCGCGGACGCGATGATGGCCCGCGACGGTCGTGCTTGGAGAAGACTGTGACGATCGACCTGACCAACACCAGCACGGGCGCGATCCACGACGCGCTGACGCAGGTGCGCCGGCGGATGGGCGGGCCGGCCTCCGGCATGGTGCTGACGCTGATCATCGTCACCAACGAGGAAGCGCAGTACGACGCCGTCCGGGCCGCCGCGCAGGCCGGCCG
>Ga0070741_10006775_pt1 | contig 24320 bp, 24 predicted proteins | sample Coa_R1_4_FD_66440 | JGI IMG/M metagenome (GOLD analysis project Ga0070741, IMG submission 66440) | Surface soil microbial communities from Centralia Pennsylvania, which are recovering from an underground coalmine fire - Coalmine... | ecosystem: Environmental > Terrestrial > Soil > Unclassified ...
AAACACATTGCATTGTCGTAACTCTGGAAACATACGGTCGAAATATTGACGCAGCCGTTGCACAAGGTGCTTTCGGCTTGTGAGCCCTGGCAGCGCGATTCGCAGACCGGGCAGATGTAAAGACAAGCGCCGCATTGGCGGCACAGCTCGCTGGTCTTATCGAAGGGCCGAGTGACGCTGCGATCCAGGCCGCGGCCGGAGAAGCCAATGGCGCCGGCCATCATTTGCTGCTCGCAGGTGCGGACGCACAGCCCGCACTGGATGCAGGTTTCGTCCTTACGCTCGTAGCGGCACTGGCGCACTCCCATCGCGGAGGCCATGTCCTGAATGCGCTTCGACTGCGGGCAGACTGCGACGTACATCTCGATCAGCAGTTTGCGTGCTTGTTCCACCCGGGCGGAGTGCGTGAGCACCTTCAGTCCGTCCTCTGCGGGCAGGCAACAGGACGCCTGGAGGCTTTTCTTCCGCCCGTTGTCCACTTCCACCAGGCACAACCTGCAGGCCCCGTATGGAGTAAGCCCGTCCTCGTGACAAAGCGTAGGGATTGGAATGCCCAGGAAGCGCGCCGCTTCGAGCACAGTGGTTCCGCGTTCGACTTCAACGTCGATGCCATTAATCTTCAGCGTGGGCACGGCACTCTCCTTTATTCCACCAGCACGGCTTTGGGTTGACAGACTTCAATACAAGCGCCGCACTTGATGCACTTGGCCGAATCGATCTCGTGCGGATTGTTTTTCTCGCCCAGGATTGCGTCCGAAGCGCACACCCGCACGCAGGCATGACAGCCATCGCAAATCGTCTCGTCAATTTCGTAGAGGATCAGTTCACGGCAAACCTTCGCGGGACAGCGTTTCTCACGAATATGCGCAAGGTATTCATCTTTGAAGTAGCGCAAGGTCGAGAGCACCGGGTTGGGAGCGGTTTGGCCCAGCCCGCATAATGAAGTGTTCTTGATCATCCAACCCGCATCTTCCAGCAGCTCGAGATCCGCCTCTTCGCCTTTGCCCTGGGAAATCCGATTGAGAATCGCTTTTAGTTGTTGCGTGCCCTCGCGGCAAGGGAAGCACTTTCCGCAAGACTCTTCTTCCAGAAACTCCATGAAGTAACGAGCCACATCGACCATGCAGGTGTCTTCGTCCATCACCACCATGCCACCCGAGCCCATCATCGAGCCTGCGGTGGTGAGAGCTTCGTAGTCGATGGGAAGATCGAGCATGCTGGCAGGAATGCACCCGCCGGAAGGCCCGCCGATCTGGATAGCTTTCAACTTCTTGTCTTTGGGAATGCCGCCGCCAATGTCGTAAATCATTTCGCGCAGCGTAATGCCCATCGGGACTTCGACTAGGCCGGTGTTGTTGATCTTGCCGACCAACGAAAACACCATCGTGCCCTTGCTGCCATTGGTACCGATGCCGGCATACCAGTCGGCGCCCCGAGAGATAATCACGGGGACACTGGCCCAGGTTTTTACGTTGTTGATAACGGTGGGCTTGCCCCAGAGGCCTTTCTGCACGGGGTAGGGAGGGCGAGGATGCGGTTCCCCGACCCGACCCTCGATCGAGGCGATCAGCGCGGTTTCTTCTCCACAAACGAACGCTCCCGCACCCTGAACGACGTGAATGCGGAAGTTGAGCCCGGAGCCAAGAATGTTTTCACCCAGCAGGCCTGATTTTTCCGCCTGCTCGATGGCGATACTCAGATGTTCCACGGCGAGAGGATATTCAGCGCGCACATAAACGTACGCTTCTTCCGCCTCCAGCGCGTATCCACCGATGATGATCCCTTCAATGACGCTGTGCGGATTTCCTTCCAGCAGACTTCGATCCATGAACGCGCCTGGATCGCCTTCATCAGCGTTGCAAACGATATAGCGAGGCTTGGTCGGACTTTTGCGCAGCGCCTCCCATTTCACGCCCGTGGGAAAACCGGCGCCCCCACGTCCGCGAAGGCCGGAACGCTTGACGGCAGCCACTACCTGCTCGCGCGAAAAGTCCGTCAAGACATGAGACAGCGCCGTGTAGCCGCCCACCTTGATGTAGTCACGAATGTCTTTGGGATCGAGCTTGCCGTTGTTTCCGAAGAGGATGCGCGTTTGCATCGCGTAAAACGGCACTTCGTCTTCATGAACGATGCGCTCGCCGGTTCGCGGATCTTTGTAGAGAAGCTTCTCCACGGGCTTATGGCCGTTGCTGACGCTTTTGACGATGTCCTTCGCGTCGCTCTGGCTTACCCCGTTGTAAAAAGTCTTTTCCGGCCACACGATCATGACCGGGCCTTTTTCACAGAACCCGTGACAACCGGTGCTCTTGACGTCAATGCTGCCGGAGAGGCCGCGCGCTTCTAGTTCTTTGTGCAGTGACGCTAGAACGTTGTCGGCCCCCGATGCTTTGCATCCGCTCCCGGCGCAAACCGAGATGCAGGGCCGCGCGGTTTCGAAAGCCTCCAGGCACAGCCGCATTTCTTTGAGATCGTGGTGCGACTTAAGCTTTTGCATGGCTTGCCTCGTCCGTGATCACGGCCTTGTGCTCATCCTTGTCGGCATACTTTTTCAGCAAGCCTCCGACTTTCGCCTGCGTGAGGTGAGGATGAGTATTGGTGTTGTCGACCCGAGCGACCGGCGCGAGCCCACAGCAGCCGATGCAGCGCACAGTTTCCACCGTGAACTGCAAGTCCGCGCTGGTTCCGGGAGCAGCCATCTTCAGGTCGCGCAGTATGCGGTCGAGCACTCGCGGGGCTCCGCGCACATGGCACGCTGTTCCCAGGCAGACCTGGATGACGTGCTTGCCACGTGGGACCAGGCTGAAGCAGCGGTAGAACGTCGCTACCTGGTAAACCTCGGTTAAGGGGACGCGCAGCTTCTGGGAAATCCGTCGAAGCACTTCCTGCGGAAGGTAGCGGTAGGTTTCCTGCACTTCCTGAAGAACGGGGATGAGGTTACTTTGACGGTCTTCGTACTGCTCGAGCAGCGGTTCCACTTTCTGCATATCAACGGATGGCATGGTGGCAGCCTTTACGTGATGCTCATAACCGGATCACTCCTTCGGGCTTCTGCGCCAGATGGCGAGCTGAGGATTCCAGCTATGAACCTCTTTTTGAAAATCGCGATGTGGGGCGACTTCTTTTGCCGGCGATACGGGTTGATCGACTTCGGGAGCGGTGGCGTAAGCCGCCAGCAGTTTCTCAATCGACTGCTGAAGGGCTCCACTTTTCGCGAATTCGCGTAGTTCGGAAAGCGAAACCTGTGAATGCCCGTGGCAGAGGGGGCACTGCAAAACTTCCGGTTGTGCCATGGCTTGCTCCCGCGCGTAGCGCCCGCGTGGACTCGAGCACGCGGGCCTTCCAGAACGCTTCGATTAAAACCGGTCTCGCAAATAACGGCAGTGACTCTAGCCACTTCTGCTCGTGAGGCCGCTCACATGAAGTTGTGCGCCGATGCCCGGGCCGCTAGAACACTTTCCCATCCGCATGCCCTCGAATTGCATCTTTAAAGTCGGAGAAACCGCAAGCATGAAGGCGCTACGTTTTCAGCATTTCGGATTGGAAAATCTAAGATTGGAGGAAGTTCCGAAACCGCAACCCGGAACTGGAGAGGTTCTGGTCAGGGTAGTGGCAGCTTCCATCAATCCCAGCGACGTGAAAAACGTGCAAGGCATGATGCGTGAGCAGACGATTCTGCCGCGAATTCCCGGGCGCGATTTTGCCGGAGTGGTCGAGCAGGGTTCGGAGAACTGCATCAACCAGGAGGTCTGGGGCTGTGGCGGCGGAGACCTCGGATTCACTCGCGACGGATCGCACGCCGAATACGTCGTAGTTCCGGAGACTGCCATTGCGCCGAAGCCGAAAAATTTATCTTTCGCTCAGGCGGCAGCCGCTGGTCTGGGCATTGTCACCGCGTGGAACGGGCTCTTCGATCGCGCCGGATTGAAGAAAGGCGAAACACTTCTCGTGACCGGCGCTAACGGAACCGTCGGCGGGGCTGCGGCCCAGCTCGGGGCATGGGCCGGTGCGCGAGTGATCGGAGTAGATCGAACCGGCCAAAATCAGAGCGGAGTCGATGTGATGTTGAGTTCGGACTCCCCGAACTTCGCGCAGGAACTAAACGATGCGGCCGGCGATGGCGTCAATGTAGTGTTCGATGCAGTGGGCGGTCCGCTGTTTCCGGTTGCGCTGAAGACTTTGGCGCGACGCGGACGCATGGTCGTGATTACGGTGCAGGGCAAGGGACCGACGGAAATCGATTTGCTGTATCTCTATCGTAACGACCTCCATCTGGTCGGATTGAATACCTTGCACCTTTCCGCCTCCGACGCGGCGGCAACTTTGCAGGAAGCAACTCGGCCTTTCGAATTGGAGTGGCTGAAACCCAGGGAGGTAAACACACGCCCGTTAGCCTCAGGAGTTGAGGCCTATCACGAAGCGCTCAAAGGTGGGCGGAAATTCGTGCTGACAATTTAGCTGAGGAGCCGAAAGTCCAGTATTGACAGGTCAGACAGAAAGAATTAGCTTTTCTTCAAAGTGGGATTCTTATGAGCCGCTGGCGCTGGGCGCTACTCATTTTCGAGTTGGTGCTGTTTGCCGTGATCCTGATTCTGCCGCAGGTAGAACTGCCAGATTTCACGTTTCACGGGGGAACTGCTCCGGTCGTGATGAAGACCCGATTGGCTTCGGGAACAGCGCGCGCCGACGTGGTAAACCCTGTTCAATTGCCAACGCCGGTTCCGGTTTTTGATTGCCAGATTGTGGTCCACGATCCTCCGTCAGGCACCGACGCAGATACCCGTCTCTCCTTGCTTTGTACGTTGACTTGCTAAGTTCCCTCTCTCTGAACTCTTAATCACCCTGTCATTTATTCACCCTGTTGATTGACAAGTTTGCTCCGCGCTGGGCGTGCCTGCTTTTTGCGGGTGCGCGGAGCCCGAGGCAGCTGATCCGGTCGCATCATGGGTTTTGAGCAGAGGACCCGTCGCGCAACCGTCGAGCGGCTGCCTCGTTTTATTCGGATTCCGAAGCTATCGGGCTCTGGCGAGCACCAGTGTTACATCGTCGGGCTGCTCGTTAGCCCCAATCCAGTCATCCACGGACGCAGTAATGATTTCGCTTATCCGTGCGAGGGGCAGATCGCGGTTTTCGCGCAGTAAGTCAATGAGGCGCGATTCGCCGAACTCCCCGAAGTCATTCTCCGGTTCGGTTACGCCGTCGCTGTAAGCCACAAACATTTCGCCCTTTCGCAACTGCACCGAGCTCTGCTCGTACGACATTTTGTCAAACAAGCCAACCACGGTTCCGCCACAATCCAGCCTGCGGATCGATCCGTCTTCACTCATCACGATGGGAGGCAGGTGCCCGCCATTGCTGTAGGTGAATTTGCGTGACAATCCGTCGTAGATTCCGAGAAAAAGCGTGGCGTATTTTTCAGTCGGAGTGCTCTCATAAAGCTGGTGGTTCAACAACGCCAGCAGGGTTGAGGGGGAGGCGTCGGACCCGGAGAATCGGGACGCAACCATCAGACGGTTACCCGTGGACGCGCCGACTGCCGCCATTTCGTTAATGACTGTAGTTTCTTCCAGACTATAAGCGCGGACGGCGGAGTGAATTGTGGCCATCAGCAAGGCGGCGGAAATTCCCTTGCCGCTAATGTCGCCGACCGCAAGCAACATCTTGTCGGAGTTGATGGTGAGGAAATCGTAGTAGTCTCCGCTAACAGTTCGTGCGGGACGGCAGAAACCATGCACTTCAAGCGAGGCAAGCTGCGATATCTGGCGGGGGAACAGCTGCGCCTGTACTTCCTGTGCGATCACCAATTCGTTTTCCAGTCGCTGCTTTTCCTTTTGTTCCTCAATCAGCTTCTCCAGAGACGCGGTCATCGAGTTGAACGAGTTGGCGAGGGTCGCTAACTGGTCCGAGGACTGCACCGGAATGCGATGCCGGAAATCTCCGCGATTGATGTGCTTGGTGGCATCGTAAAGATGTGCGATGGCTTTGGTGATGGTGCGAGTCAGGCGCGTGCCAATGAATAAGGCCGTGAGCTCGATCAACCCGAAGATGCCGGCGACTACGACGAGCAAGACTTCGGCAGTTGGTGCGAAATCTCCCAAGGAATCGAATAACCGGTCGTACAGCTTGGATAATCGGGTCTGCACGCTGATCGCTACCGGTTGCGAAGTGTCACCGGTCTGCCAATTCATTACGGCAACAGTCGTGGGAAATGTGACCTGATGATCCAAGGCGCGCGCCTGGGGCGGGATAGAACCCGCCGTGTAGGTGGGTACCGGACCATTCCTTCCGGTGTCCAGCACATAATCCCCCTCTGGTTTGCGTATGCTGATTGAGCTGTGGCCTTGGTCGCGCGCAGCTTTGTCGACAGTTACGCCGATGTTCTCCCGCTGCGATTTGTCGACTTTGCTCAGGGTAAGGCCGGAGTACAGAGTGACTTCCCCGAGGTTGCTGGCGACATTTTGCAGGAAGCGCTGGTCCAGAGGTTCACTCGACAACACCACCAGGGTTCCACCCGGAACCGGAATCTGTTCAATCGCTCGTAAGGACAAATCTGACTGGTCGCGAGTAATGCCTTGAATGGAGTCTTTTAGATAAGTTGGCAAGGCTGGCACTCGAAAGCTGCCGCTCTCGGGCGCGCTGTTCAAGATGAGCTTTCCATTCATCCAAGCATAAACCTGGCGGTTGGCCCAGGATTGGTTGGCGCTGCGCAAGCCTGCTAACGCCGCAGTCTCAGAAGATGTTCCTCCCTTGAGGCGGGCCGCGAGTTCATGACCAATGGCGGAATTCGCAGCCTGGAGGCTTTCGAGTTCAGACTTTATCTCGGAGGTGACAATGAAAGTTGCGAACTGCCCGGCAAACAAGTACAGCGAGCCCAGCGCTAGCGCCACCAGCAAAACCACCGGCGTGACGCCGATGAACACATAGGTCACGATGAGCCGGTTTCGTAGCCGCCACAACACTCTCGCCTTCAGCCAGCGATAGGCCACAAAACAGAAGAGGACAATGGCAGTAATAGCGAAAAGTTTGGACCATCCCGCCAAAGTTTCGCCCAGCCCGGGTTTCCAGAAGTGCAGAATTTTCTGGAGAACAAAAGCCCCGATACTGAGACCGAGGAAGAAGGTGGCGACACGCGACAGCCTGCTTTCGGGCAGCAAGTGACGCCGGCCCAGCCACACACGAAGCTTCAGGAAGGAGCGCTGCATTAGTTCAGCACCGATTATAGATGGCACCAATGTGGTCGCGGTTTCGGCAAAGTCCGGCCTTCTAATGCCGCATCAGATCTCCGGGTAAAAATCGAAAAAGGCATCCAGGCTGGTTTTGAGCTGCTTCTCGATTTGTTCCCGGCTGCCTTCGAGCACATGCATGGTGACATGGGCTTCGCGCCCGTTCTTCAGTTTGAGGGTTGCATCGCCGACTTCTTCTACCTCCTCGGAGGGCAGAAGCCGCATTCCGTAGACGAGTGTCAGGTTAGCCATATCATGATTTTATTCCGGTTGTGAGCTCGATACCTCGGTTTCACACAGAAGTTCGGAGGCAAGTAGCACCTGCTAGAATCTTTGCGTGATCCGGAACTTTCTACGCGCAACGGCTTGCTTTGCGGTGGCTTTGACTGCGCTGGGGCAACAGGACTCCAAACCGCAGGTGAAGGTCAACATGCTCAATGTTTGCAGCCCTTCGCCCGAGGAAAAACAGGAGATCGTGTCCGCGCTGGCGAAAATTCCGAGGGCTCCGGCATTTGGCCCGGATTTCGAAGTGGCACGCGGCCGAACCACGTTGGAGCAGAGTCCAGAGTTTCTCCAGGCCACCCCCGGGGCACAAATGACGTCGTCCAGCGGTGAGTCGGCCAAATGGGTTCGCATGCGGCGAGAGTTCACCGCCCAAAGCATGTTCTCAACCGTACAGTATTCCTTTTCGACCGATCCGAAGACCATGATTGAAACTCTAGTTTTTCGGGTGCGCGATCCCAAGGACCTGCTGCAGGTGTCTGTCGAAGACAGCGCTTCCGCGGTGACATCGGCGGCAGCCATGCTCGATACGAACACGCCGGCCAGCCGGATCAAGCTGGGGCGTTTCGGTAAATCGTCTGTCGTGCTGGCGCGATGTTCCGCCTCTGAGGCCGGACCAGCTCCCGACCAGAGCGCCTACGAAGCCCTGTTTCAGACCGCATCCACGATTGTGAGCGATTATCGGAAGCTGTTGCGCGCTTCGCAGACCGTTCCAGACGAGTTGGCGCGGCTTGGGGGCAATAGCAGGGCAAAGGCAAAGCATGAACCGGGGGAGAAGGCGTCGTCGCAACCCAAGTAGATTCAACGGAAGCCGGCGGTTGCATCCAAATCAGACGTTCGCAATCTAAGATAAGTCCGAAAGCATGGAAAACATACGAAATGTCGTAGTGATGGGTTCGGGCTGCTCCGGCCACACCGCTGCTCTTTATACCGCTCGCGCCAATCTGAAGCCGCTCGTCATCGAGGGACACGAACCGGGAGGCCAACTCTCACTAACCACCCTGGTCGAGAATTTCCCCGGCTTTCCAGAAGGCATACAGGGACCCGAGCTGATCGAGAACATGCGCAAGCAGGCGTCGCGCTTCGGCGCCGAGTATCAACTCGGACACGTCAGCAAAGTCGACCTCAGCAAGCGGCCGTTCACTCTTCAGGTTGGAAAAGAGACGATTCAGACGCGCACTCTAATCATCGCGAGCGGCGCCTCTGCGCGGTGGCTGGGATTACCTCATGAACAAGCCTTGATTGGGCACGGAGTTTCCTCTTGCGCAACCTGTGACGGGTTCTTCTTTTCAGGTAAACCGATTACCGTGATTGGCGGTGGTGATTCGGCGATGGAAGAAGCCCTGTTTCTCACCCGCTTTGCCACAAAGGTCACGCTGATTCATCGTCGCGAGCAGTTCCGCGCTTCCAAGATTATGTTGGAACGCGCCCAACAAAATCCGAAAATTGATTTCCTGACCAACACCGTAGTCGAGGATGTCTACGACATCCACGCCAAGGAAGTGACGGGGCTGAAACTCCGCAATCTGAAGAGCAACGAGACTTGGGATTTTCCAACCAGCGCGCTGTTTCTGGGAATCGGGCATATCCCCAACGCCAAGATGTTCGAAGGCCAACTTGATGCCGACCAGGACGGATATCTGAAGACAACGGACTACGTTTTCACGCGCGTCCCTGGTGTCTACGCTTGCGGAGATGTGCAGGATCGCAGGTACCGGCAGGCGATTACCGCCGCGGGATCGGGCTGCATGGCGGCTCTCGAGGTCGAGAAATTTCTAGAAGAAGAAGGGCGCTAAGCGATACGTTTCTGATCCTTCAGCGCCTCCGCTTCAATGAAGATGCGCTTTACGGTTGGTTCCTCGGATTGAATTCGCCGCTCCAGGCGATCGATTGTGGCTTCGAGATCCCGCACGCTGGGTCCATGGTGAAACCGAATAGCGACCGCCAGAAGCACTTGGTCCGGAGATAACTGCATAGTCAGAATGTCTCCTACCTGATCAACAGCCGGCTCGGATTGAATGATCTTGCGTATCTTTTCGACCTTGCCTGGGCTCGCACTCTCGCCCACAAGAAGCGCCCCACTTTCTCTCGCGAGAAACAGTCCCATGGTTCCGACGAGGACGCCGATCAATATCGACGAGGCTGCGTCGTAATACGGGCTGTGCAATACCCGAGACAAGAGTATTCCGAGGAAGGCGATCGTGCTTCCCAGCATCCCGGCTGAGTCCTCAAGAAAGACCGTGAACACGGTTGGATCCTTACTCTTCCGAATCACATCCCATACCCCCTCGTCGGGGTTACGTTTGGCAAATAGTTGGCGGCTGGAAACTTTCCAGGAATAGAAATCCAGAACAAAGGCGGCGGCCAGGACCACGTAATTCCAGACGCTGGATCTGACCTGCTCCGGCTTCAGGATTCGTGAGAGGCCCTCGTAAAAGCCGAGGGTTCCGCCGACGCCGAAGATGAAGACCGCGACAAGCAGCGACCAGAAGTACAGTACTTTTCCATGGCCGAAGGGATGTAAGGCATCGGGACCCCGTTCACTGCGCTTTATTCCTATCCACAGCAGGATTTCATTGCCGGTGTCGGCGGCGGAATGAAATGCTTCGGCAAGCATCGCGGAACTGCCGCTAACGAAGGCTGCAATAAACTTGCAGACAGCGATCGCCAGGTTCGTAATGACCGCGACCAGAACCACTTTCCGTGAAGACTGCGACGCCATCGCATTCCGACGCTGGCTGGTACTGCGAGGATGCCTGGCCCAGGAGCATCAATTTTTGCATCCCGTTTGACGGGTTGAGCGTCGAAAGGCATTGATGAATGGAGGCAAGAAATGGCCCAAGGCACCTGTACACATTTGAACGAGATCCGATCGGTAACCCCGAGCGGGAAGGGCTGCAAAGAATGCCTGGAGATGGGCGATCGATGGGTTCATCTTCGCGAATGCCTGATTTGCGGGCACGTGGGCTGTTGCGATTCGTCGAAGAACAAGCATGCCACCAAGCACTTTCACGCCACGAAACATCCGATCATCAAATCTTTTGAGCCGGGGGAGAACTGGCGTTGGTGCTACATCGATGAGACGTTCATTCCCTAGCTCCGCCCGATCCCAAAAGGTAACTGACCCGGAAGTCCGGATTCACCTCCCCCTGTGATTGCGGTCACGGCTCAGAACCCGGGCAGTTGTGATACAAATTTCTGTTACCTTCATGGACTTGCTACGCATTCATAGACAGACAAATCTGGGCCGCCCGTGCTGAGAGCTCTCTTCATTTCTTTATCGGAGAGCCATACCCTGCGCGGAATCGCCGAGAGATCGGCGATCGGGCAGCGCTTCTCTGGCCGCTTTGTGGCCGGTACGCAAGTGGAGGACGTGCTCCGCGCCACACAGGCGGTGAACCAGGCAGGCCTTACCGTTTCCATCGACAACTTAGGCGAAAACGTCACCAATGCCGAGGAAGCGAAGGCAAGCGCGCAGCTCTATCACCAGTTGCTAGACGAAATTGCAGCTCGCAAGCTGAACGCGAACATCAGTCTTAAACTTACCCACATGGGGTTGGATGTGGATGAGAAGCTTGCCACTGACCAGGTCACATGCCTGGTAAAGAAGGCGGCTTCGATGTCACCGCCAAACTTCGTGCGAGTGGATATGGAAGGGTCGCCTTACACGCAGCGAACGCTGGATTTTGTGCACCACCTTCACAGCATTCCAGGAAATCGAGGCTGCGTCGGCGCGGTGATTCAGTCTTACATGCGCCGTTCCGAGAGCGATATCGAGAAGCTTCTCGCGGAAGGCATTCGCATCCGGCTCTGTAAGGGAGCTTATAAAGAACCGCCAGAGATTGCGTTCCAGAAGAAGACCGAAGTGGACGACAACTACATCAAGCTCATGAAAATGCTGATGAAAAGCGAGGTCTACCACGGGCTGGCAACGCATGACGAGCAGATCATTCGCGAGGCTCAGGCCTTTGCCACGCGCGAAAACATTCCTCGCGACCACTTTGAATTTCAGATGCTCTACGGAATTCGGAGAGACTTGCAGCAACAACTGGTCCGTGAAGGTTGGAAGTGCCGTGTTTACATCCCGTTCGGGACAGAGTGGTATCCCTACCTGATGCGGCGTCTGGCCGAGCGTCCTGCCAATGCGCTCTTTATCGCAAAGAACCTCTTCCGTCGTTAGGCTTTCGTGGCATGTCTACTCCCACCCGCAACTCCCCTTTCTGCTAGCATTTGATTATGAGTGGAAGCAACAATCTGGAAGTAGTGGATGCGTTTGCCGCTCTAGTCGGTCCGGCGATAGAAGACGAAAGCATCGACTTGGTTCGCGCAGCCCTCACCATCGCCCGAACCGAATATCCAGACCTGAATCTTTCGTACTACGTCGAACAGATCGACAGGTTCGCTGAGCAGGCGGCTTCGTTGATCTCAGAACCAGGCGATGTTTCCGAAACCGTGGCGGCGCTGAACCAAACTTTATTCCAGCACAATGGTTTACAGGGGAACCGAGAGGAATATTACGATCCGCGCAATTCCTACCTCAATGAGGTTCTGGATCGCCGCTTGGGCATTCCGATCACGCTAGCACTGATTTATATGGAGGTCGGCCGGAGGCTCGGGTTTCCTCTATTTGGCGTCGGTATGCCAGGTCACTTCCTGTTGAAACATTACGATATTGATGGGCGCGAAACCCTGATTGATTGCTTCAACGGCGGCGACATTCTCAGTCAACAGGACTGTCAGAAGCGCCTGGACGAGATTTATTCCGGCCAGATGACCCTTAGGCCGGAATTTCTGTTCGCCGTCAGTCGCCGTCAGATGTTGACCCGTATCCTGAACAATCTGAAGTCCATTCACATGACGGCTCGCAATTTCCGCAAAGCCCTGCCCATGGCCGAGTTGGTGCTGGTGCTCTATCCCCGGTCGCCGGAAGATGTGAAACAACGCGCTTTGCTGCGCTACAACCTCGGGCAAACCCGCGCTGCCGCGGAGGATCTTGAGGAGTATCTGAAAATGTCGCCGGACGCCTCAGATGCCGACGAAGTGCGCCAGACTGCCCTTTCCATACGCCGTATGCTTGCCTTACGTAACTAAAGCACCCTTTTTACGCAGAGTTTTACGATTTTCCCTGCTACTCGTCCCACCAAATCAGCGTTTGGCGCGCACTCTGGCCAACAGCCCAGCTACTTGCCTCATCTGAGGAGCACAGGTTTATGCGGGTCAATCATGAATTTCGGATACAGGCTGTTTGCGCCAGCGGCGTGTGTTCTGCCACTTATTTTCGCCCTTGTCGGTTGCGGCGGTGGAAGCAACCCTAACTCAGAAAACCAGAACCCCCAAAGCCTCCCCCTTGCGGTAACCATCTCTGGATCTGGAGCTGGAACGGTTTCAAGCACGCCCTCCGGCATCAATTGCGGAAAGACGTGTAGCTCGGATTTTCCTTCGGGCACGTCGGTGAGTCTGGCCGCCAGCCCAGCAGCAGGGTCGGTCTTCGCCGGGTGGGGTGGAGCTTGCTCCGGAACCGAAGCTTGTTCTGTCACGATGGGTGCCAACAACAACGATTCAGTAACGGCCACCTTCAATTTGGCGGTGCAGACGTTTGCGCTTACCGTTTCTCTGGCCGGTAACGGAGCCGGAAGCGTCTCCAGTACACCTTCCGGAATCAATTGTGGGACTACATGTTCTGCCAATTTCTCAGGCGGAACCGTGGTTCAATTAGCCGCGACGCCCGCCGCCGGTTCGGTGTTCGCAGGGTGGTCTGGAGCCTGTTCTGGCACGGCTGCTTGTTCGGTGACTGTGAATGCGGTGAGCTCGGTGACCGCTACCTTCAACACGTCGAACTCAGGCGTGCCGTTAACTGTAGCCCTGGCGGGCACTGGGTCTGGCACTGTATCGAGTGCTCCTTCCGGCATCAACTGCGGACAGACTTGCAGTGCGAATTTCACGAGCGGCACGGTTGTGCAGTTGAGCGCGACACCTGCCACCGGGTCCAAGTTCACTGGCTGGAGCGGCGCTTGTTCAGGCACAGCGGCTTGTAGCGTCACGTTGAGTGCAGGCGCAACGGTGACCGCCACGTTCGACGCCTACAGCCTGCAATCCATCAATCACATCATCGTGATGGCCCAGGAAAATCGGGGCTTCGATCATTACTTCGGGGCCATGCGCCAGTATTGGGCCGATCACGGGTATCCTGATCAGCCTTTCGACGGACTGCCGCAGTTCCCGACAAATTCGCCATCGGGACCTGCTCCGACCAATCCCGGTTGCGATCCAGCATTCCCTGAACCCGCGGATTGCACCATCGACTCATCAAGCCCCGCGGTGGCGTCCTATCACCTGATCACCATGTGCCTGGAAAATCCCAGCCCCTCGTGGAATGAGGCGCATGTCGCATGGAATCTCGCCAATCCCGTCTCGCCCACCGCAACCCTCGACGGATTCGTGTGGCCGGCTGCGCACGACGGGCGCAACCTTGGCTACTATGACGCAAACGGGGTGCGCGCCATCGGTTACTACGATGGAAACGACCTGAACTACTACTACTACATGGCTACTCAGTTTGCGACATCGGATAGATGGTTCTCTCCGGTCATGTCGCGAACCGCTCTCAATCGCATGTATCTGCTGGCCGGTACTTCGCATGGCCACGCGTATCCCATCAACACGTCGGGAAGTCCCCAACTGTCGGACCCGATCATTTTCCAGATACTTCAGCAGAACGGCATCAGCTGGAAAATCTACGTCCATCCCGGGCCGGACGGAGCGACCGATCCCACGTCGCTCTACATGCAGAGCTACATTCAGAATTTCACCTACGGAAACACGATTTTGAAAACGTACCCGCAGAATATCGTGCCGATCTCGCAGTATTACCTCGATGTTCAGAACGGGACCTTGCCGCAGGTGGGATTGATCGAACCGGCCTCCGAAGTTGCTCTGGATGAGCATCCTTCCGACACCGACACTTCCATGCCTCCCCAGATTCAGGCTGGAGCCCAGTATGTCTCCACCCTGATTAACGCGCTGATGACGAGTTCATCGTGGCAGGATTCGGCGTTCATCCTGACCTACGACGAGTACGGAGGCTTCTACGATCACGTGGCGCCGCAACCGACCGTAAGTCCGGATGGAATTCCGCCCAGCGACTTACTGCCCGGGGATGTCTGTACCAAGGTGACGGGACCAACCTGCGACTTTATCTACACGGGATATCGTGTGCCGTTGATCGTGGTCTCGCCATTCACCAAGAAAAATTATGTCTCCCACACTGTGGCGGATTACACCGCCATTCTGAAACTTATCGAAACGCGGTTCAGCTTGCCAAGTTTGACGGCCCGCGATGCCGCGCAAATGGATATGACGGAGTTCTTTGACTTCACAAATCCAGCATGGCTCGTGCCACCGACCCCACCGAATCAGGTGACGAACGGGGCGTGCTATCTGGATCATTTGCCGTAGAGCGGCAACATTTAACTGGTTAGAGACGCAGCGCGGGCTGCGTCTCTTTTTTTGGCGGGAATCCACGAGAGCGGAGTTACCAAGAAAATTGGGAAAGGTGGAAAAAAGACCTACGGCTGTGTGGAGAGCGAAGTGTCTAACGTCTAAGAGCTGACGTCATCGCTCTTCGTCGGGTGCTTCTTCATGCGCCTCAGGCGCCAACGGCAGCTGCGATGCGTTATTTAGCAACCCGCGCTCCTGCGGGGAGAAGTTTCTGAAACGGTCCGACTGCAGCGCTTGTTGACGCTGCTCGGGGGGCATATTGCGGAGATCGCGAATGGCGCTCTCCATCGTCTGCCGCCGCTCAGGAGGCATTTGCTGCAATTGCTGGAACAACTGCCGGGCGTTCTGCTTCTGATCGGGAGTTAGGTGCTCCCAGGTTTCCATGCGGTTCAGTACACGTTGTTGCTGCTGGGGGGGCAGGCTGTTGAACCGTTGCAGACGTTGCCGCAATTGCTGCTGACGCTCCGGCGGCAGATTGCGGAACTGGGGATCGTTCTCGAGGGCCTTTTGCTGCTGCTGCGGAGGCACGTCTTTGTACCGGCGCAGCCAGTCGCCGGCATGATGCTGCTGTTGTTGCTGCTGCCGGTTCTGGCGCTGTTCGTTTCGGTCGCGGCGATTCTGAGCTAGACCGGGGGAGGCGCTTGAAAATAGCAGCGCCAAGTCGGCCAGAGCCGCCACCATCAGCTTCTTATGTAGCCTTGCCACTTCCTCCCCCCGTTCCCCGTAGTTTACGGATTCGCAGTGACGTCCTGCTGTACTTGCAGATCGTCGAGTACGTCAAAATCCGAAAACAATTCGTCGTTCTTATCCAAAGCTTGCAGATCGCTCACGGCGCTACCCGGCTCGATGATCTTGGCCGCCTCGGTTGCAGGCTTTGCCGAATTCTTACCCGTGTAGACCAACGTGACGCTTGCCACCATCAAGACTGCAAACGAGAGCGCTAATACCGGTTTGCGGAACCATTGCATGATTCCCGGCTGGCGGCGCATTTCTTCGCGCAGGCGAGCTTGCAGTCGGGTGTCGAAGAATGGAGAAGGCTCCGGCGCTTCCCATTCGTCGAGCAATGCCATGGTCTGGCGGAACTCATTCAGCGTGCTCTCGCATTCGCCGCAACCTTGCAGATGTTCCCTTACATCGGTCGTGACCTCGCCAAATCCGGCGGCCAGGTCCGGCAACATTTCGCGAATATCATGGCAAGTCATATCTAACCTCACACAAACTCTTTCAGCTGCGTCCGCAAGGTCTCATAGGCCCGGAACAGCAGCGACTTCGTGGCGGACTCACTCAGCTTCAACACATCGGCAATCTGGCGGTAATCCATCTGCTGATACTTATGCATGATGACCGCAATTTTCTGCCGTTCCGGCAGCGAGTACACCCGGTTACGGATGGCGGCCATCCGTTCCCTTTTCACGATGTTCTCTTCGGCGGAAAGCGAGTCGTCGGGAACGTCCATCGTCATTCCCGTCTCCTGGTCCGGCTCATCCAGGCTTACCTGGTTCTCGGGACGCTCGTGGCGCGTGTCGCGAGCATGATTCACCGCCAGGTTCGTCGCAATCCGATACAACCAGGTCGTAAACTTTGCGCTGGCTTCGTAGCTCTCGCGTGAACGGTAAACGCGCAAGAAAACTTCCTGCGCCAGATCCTCCGCTACCGCCGAGTTGTGACTCATGCGGTACATGAAATTCACCATCGGCTTGCGGTATTTCTGCACCAGGTACTCGAAAGCAGACTCGTCGCCAGCCTTGGCGCGCAGCATCACCTCGGCATCGGTCATGCCCGTGCCGGAGTGCTCGGCTTCGATGGCTTGGGGGGGGGCGCTGGCCATCGCGAGCAACCCACGATCCATGGCTACGCTGCTCACATCAGATTGAACCCGTTCGGGGACAGAAAGTTGCGCTTCGCGGGCCTTCGAGGGGCCACTGTTCGGGGGGATCTCCGGCTTTCGGAATAGCTTGGGTCCTAAGGGCATGAAAGCCTTTCTCGAAGCTGGGGCGAGGACTTCCGGCCCTACGCGCAGGCTAAGGCTACCACGCCCGGAACTCACGCGAAAGTGGTTCGTTTGCTACGATATAGGAACGTTCCGCCTCCTGAGTACCCACCCGCGCGGTCTCCCCTGGGTCCAACCTACGGGGGAACTGGTGTCCGCGGTGTGCAGCCCCGCAGTTTCCGGGGAGACCCTGGCGACATGACCTCCGTAATGTCCCGTCGCCCCTTTCGACTTCGAGGGCTCGCAAGCCAAAACGAAACATTCTGGTAGTCTTTGCCGTACCAGGCTCAGAACCAAGGCCTAGCGAATCTCCGCGAGGGTATCCATGAAAACCACCGGTAACCCGGGCAGAGTCGCCGGATTCTGGTATCTGCTCGTCATTTTGGCCGGACCCCTCCGCCTTATCTACATTCCCAACAAGCTGTTCGTCGACGGGGATGCTGCCGCAACCGTGAACAATATTGCCGCTCACGAGTGGCTGTTTCGTTTGGGGATCGCGAGCGAGTTGGTGGGCGCAGTGCTGCTGGTCTACTTGACTCTTGCCTTGTACCGATTATTCGCGCAAGTGGACCAGAAACTCGCCGCAGAGGTCGTGATTTTCGGCGGGCTGATGCCTGCCGTGCTTTACTTCGTGAACGTTACCACCGACGCGGGAGCGCTGATGATCGTGCGCGGCGCCAGTTTCCTGTCCGTGTTCGACAAGGTCCAGCAGAACGCGTTAGTCGTGCTGCTATTGCGTCTGCACAGCCATCAATTCACTGCCACGTTGTTGCTGGCGGGGATTTGGCTTTTTCCGTTGGGAACTCTTGTCTACAGGTCGGGCTTCCTGCCCCGTTTTCTCGGCGTCTGGCTGGTCATCGGCGGCTGCGCTTGGTTGATCCTCTGCCTCACCGCATACTTGGCGCCGCAGTTTCAAGACCGGGAGTTCACTTTCTTCCAACCAGTATTTTTCGGCGAGATCGCGTTCATGCTCTGGCTGGTGATCAAGGGCGCACAGCCGAAGGAGATCAAGGCCAAGCCGTGAAGACTCTCAACCGCGGGTTGCATTTTGCATGCCTGCTCAACCTCGGTACTGCTCCTCGCTGACCTGCTCCATCCACTCCACCACTTTGCCATCTTTCTTTTCCTGAATGGCGATGTGTGTCATGGCCGTGGTTGGAGCGGCGCCATGCCAGTGTTTCTCTTCCGGGGCGAACCAGACTACGTCGCCAGGGCGGAGCTCCTCGATGGGGCCTCCCCAGCGCTGTGCGCGGCCACATCCGGCGGTGACGATCAGAGTTTGGCCCAGCGGATGGGTGTGCCATGCGGTCCGCGCACCCGGCTCGAACGTTACACTTGCCCCTTGCACAAATGCCGGGTCAGGCGCCTGAAACAGCGGATCGATTCGTACCGTGCCCGTGAACCACTCCGACGGTCCTTTGGTGGATGCTTGCGACCCTGCTCGTTTGATTTCCATTCGATGAATCCTACCGTCGCTCTTGGATGCGGCACTTTCTTTACCAGTACGCCTCCCATCACGTAGCATCACCGATGCAACGGCTGGACACTATCCCGCAAAAACGATAGAGTACCCAAGTGGTGGACACCTCCCATCACGCTATCTGATTGCAATGCAACGACGGTGGGTCGGCCAACCTGCTCGGAGTCACGGGCGCTTAACTCAGCGGTAGAGTGCCATCTTCACACGGTGGAAGTCATAGGTTCGAATCCTATAGCGCCCACCATCTTCCCTCGCTCCAACGACGGATCCGGCAGGGCGATTCAGCCTAACGGCGTCAACCCAATTTCTTTTACCAGCGAACGGTAGCGGGGATCGTTGTGCAGAAAATCAAATTGGGCTTGAGTCTGAAGTAGGACGAGAGCGGGGGTATGTTCGCGGTATGCGGCTTCGAGATACTTCAACGTTTCCTCTTTGTTGCCGGCGTAGGCGTATGCAGTAGCCATGTCGACGGGCGAAACGTATCCTTTGCGCGCGCGGATTTTGGTGTCCTCGATCGCCCATTGCGCGGCGGCCTTCGCGCCGCCTTCCTCAAAGGCACGATGCACCGCAGCGGCAGCCTCCTGGCGACCGGACAGTTTAAGCGCTTTTTGAAATTCCTCGCTTGATTTCTTGTGCTCGCCCTTAAGCCAGTACGCATCGGACAGGACGTAACGTACCGTGGCGTTGTCGGGGTGCAATTGCGCCTGCATGCGGAGTTCATCAATCGCGGCGTCGAACCGGCGTAGAGCAATGAGACATTGTCCTAAGCCGTGGTTTCGGGCAAAAGGATCGAGTTCCACGGCGCGCTTCTCTTCCTGCAAGGACTCCTCAGGCCGATTCAGTACTTCAAGAATGAGATGGCGAAAGAAGTGCGCCTCGGCGTATGTGGGATTCAGCTCGATGGCTCTACGGCTTTCCGTGTCAGCCTGAAGCGGGTTCCAGCTCCACATATACCAGGCAGCCATGGAAAGATGGGCTTCTGCCAAGGAGTCGTCGAGCTCTACCGCCTTACGCGCCGTCTCTCCAGCCTTCGCGAGATCCTCCTTCGGCGGGACGCCCCCAAATACTCCGCGAAGAGCATAGGTGTCGGAGAGCCCAGCCCAGGCGGCGGCATAGTCAGGCTGAAGCTGGATCGCCTTCTGAAATAACGACAGGGTGCTGGGAATATCGCCTGAGAACCAGAAATAGCGACCTCGCAAGTACGCGTCATGGGCTTCGGGATTGATGTGGCGCTGCGGCACATCCGGCGATGTCGCGCTTTTTACTTCTCTTGCGACGCTCTGTGACAGTTCTTCGGGAATGGAAATCGCCTGATCCAGATCGCGGTCATAACTCTCCGCCCAAACGTGCGAATCCGTTGGGGCATAGATCAACTGCACGGTCATATGGACGCGGTTCGCGGTGCGGGACACCGAACCTTCGAGCACGCCATCGACTCCGAGTTCGCGCGCGATATCGCGAACCGGGCGTTGCACGCCTTTAAATTGCATCGCGGATGTGCGCGAGACCACCCGAAGAGAGTGATTCTGGGCGAGTGCGGTAATGAGTTCGTCCGTCATCCCGTCGGCAAAGTACTCTTGAGACGAGTCACCGGAAAGGTTAGCCAGCGGAAGCACGGCGATGGAGTGGATACGGGCGGCATGGTCTGACGGGAAAAGACGATTCCGGACTGCGCCGGCGTGGGAGGCGATCCATCCCGCAGCGAAAAAGAACAGGACCAGGGTCGCGACAATCAACCACCAGCGCCTGGGTCCGAAGACAATTCGTCTTGGCGGGAGAACCTGGTTGGAAGACTCGGCCGAAGTCTCGTCTAAGACAACGCCTGTCTCGGCAATTGTTTTCTCTTCAGAGCGACGGTCGTTTTGGATACTTTCGGAGATTTCGCCGCTTTGCTCGGACGATTTTAGTTCCTCAGTCCTTTCCGCGACGAAACAATAACCCTTGCCAGTTACGGTTCGAACGAAGCGGGGCTGCTGGGGGTCATCACGCAACACCTGGCGAATTTTTCTAACTGCTGTGTTGATGCCGTGCTCGGTGTCGACGAAAACATCCTTGCCCCAAAGACGCTCGACGATGTCCTGGCGGCTAACGACGACGCCTTCTTTTTCAGCTAGCAGGATCAGCAAATCCAGGGGAATGCGTTCTAACTTCAGAGCGCGGCCGTTCTTCCGCAATTCGAAACGGGAGGGATCCAGCTCAAAGTCGCCAAACTTATAAATGCAGGAAGGCACATCCAACCTCTGGCGGTGGGCCAAACTATAGCATCTACTTTCGCCCTTTGCATCCAACGAGCTCTGCTTGCAATCACTTACGGCTTTACCTCTCTTCATCCATTCTTCACCTAGGCTCCATTGTGCCGAAGCGGCTTTGCGGGCATGTTGCCTCGCACGAAGGAGGCTGTATGAAAATCAGGAATTTGAAATTCAACTTATTCGCAACCTGCTTGGTCTTGGTAGTGGGACTGAGTGCAAGCACATTTGCGTCCTGCGGCGATTCTATGTCGGCCATGGCAGCAGCCGTCGCCGAGAAATCCCGTCCAGCGCAACCAGCCACTCGTTCTTCAGAACAGAACTCCGGGGGCTCGTCCATGGTCGGCCTTTGGTACGTCGAATTCACCTCAAACGACGTTGTGATCCAGTCCGCATATCAGAACTGGAATGCCGGTGGAACCGAAGTACACAACCCAAATGTCGACCCGAGAGCAGGCAACGTCTGCCTCGGAGTGTGGAAATCTGTCGGGAACGGTACGTACAAGCTCGCTCACCGCGTATGGAACTACGACACCAACGGAAACTTCCTGGGAACCATTCACCTCAGTGAGACAACTACTCTGGGCAAGGGGGGAAGTACGCACAGCGGTACCTTTGCCTTGGATTTCTATGATCCTGCCGGCAATTTCCTCACGGAAGTGGCCGGTACGGTCTCAGGAACGCGCATTTCGGTGGACTGAAGACTGAGTTGAGGCTGATTCGAGATGATGGGAGACTGGAGATAGACGGGACGTTCGTCGCGATAGCTATGACCGAACTCCCGTCCTCCCCGGTGTAGAAGAGACATAGTCTCAAGCCAGAGGATCAGTCTTCCGCTTGAGGACCCTGCGGCGCCCGTCATAGACCCATGTAGTTGAAACTGCGTATCGAGAAAATTCGAATCCTGCAACGCCACCATCCCAGGCTGATTACAAAGGTACCAAGGCTCGCGATTTTCCGGGGCGATCTCAAGCTTCGCCCAACGAATGACGATGATCATAGGGTGAGTTCGCCATCTGCTGCGCCCTCGTCTAATTCGAAGTCCATCCGCTACGTAGCCCGCCAGCCGATCCTGACTCGAGAGGAGCAGGTATTCGGTTACGAGCTGCTGTTTCGCGATGGCGTGGAAACCTACTTTTGTGCCAATGATCCCAACGCCGCAGCACGCAGCACCCTGAACAGCTCGCTGTTGATGGGCCTGGACACATTGTGCGATGGGAAACGCGCTTTCGTGAACTGTACGCGCGAGGTGCTGCTCAAGGATTATGTAACGCTGCTGCCCTCATCGCAGGTGGTGGTTGAAGTTCTCGAGACCGTGGAAGCGGATTCGCTGGTGGAAGCCGCCTGCATGCGTCTGAAAGAGGCGGGCTACCTGATCGCGCTGGATGACTTTGCGCCGGCCGATCCGCGGGAATGCCTTACCCAGTTTGCCGACATCATCAAGGTGGACATGCGGGCGACCACTCCTCCGCAGCGGGCGGAGATGGTCAAGCGATACGGACCGTGGAAATCGCGCATGCTCGCGGAAAAGGTAGAAACCCGGGAAGAGTTTGTGGAAGCCAAGGCTATGGGCTTTCTCTACTTTCAGGGATACTTCTTCCGCAAGCCGGAGATTCTGAGCGCGCATGACATCCCGGAGAATCGCCTGAATTACATGCGCATGTTGCAGGAGGTTTCGCGCGCGGAACTGGATTCTCGTGCGATCGAGAAACTAATCAAGAGTGAAGCTTCGTTATGTTATCGGCTGTTACGCTATCTGAACTCGGCTGTATTTGGCTTCAGCTCTGAGATCCATTCGGTGCGGCATGCACTCTCGATTTTGGGCGAGCGTGAAGTCCGGCGCTGGATCCGTCTGGTGGCTACACTGGGCGCAGGCCAGGAACGATCGAGCGAAGTGGTGATCTCGGCGCTGGTCAGGGCGCGTTTCTGCGAGTTGCTGTCTCCGAAAATCAACCATGGTGATTCGGATCTGTTCCTGATGGGATTACTCTCGTTGATGGACGCGATCCTGGAAATCCCCATTGCCGACGTAGTCAGCAAAATCGCGCTTGACCAGGAGACGCGGTCCGTTCTGCTTGGGGGCGCCAGCCGTTTGCGTCCGTTGTACCAGTTGATGCTGGCGCAGGAATCGGGAGAGTGGGATCAGGCGGGAGCGCTTGCGCAAACTCTGCATCTGCACGAGTCCGATGCCGCTGAGGCCTATTGGCAAGCCATGCAGTGGGCGCGAGAGGTGAGCAAAGGAGCTTAGAATCTCCGGCCCGAAGGACAGAGAAGACGCCCAGTTACTCCTGTGCAAAAGTACTTTGAGTTTGCACTTGCGCGAAATCGGCCATGGGCGGTACGATCAGTGTGTTCCCAGTGGCCACGCTCCCTAGCGGGCCCTCCGCGCCCACCGGCTCCAGGCGCCTAACGGACAAAGAGATCATTCAAGAGTTCCAGTCGCAATGGTATACCTGCACGTCCAGTGTTCGTGCGCGTGGCGGAACTTGCAGTACAGCGAAGCTTAGAAACACGAACGAGAAGTCTACCCTTCGGACAAATTGAATAACAGCGACGTAACGAGAATCCTATGAATGTTGGACCCGGACATCCCTCCGGCGGTGGTGGAGGAGGGAGAAACAGACGTCGGCGCGGCCGCCGTCCGCCCAATCGTGGCGGACAACCTGGTGGTCGCGACCGGCAACAGCATGGCGGGATTTACACCGCCCCCATGGATCACAACTATCGCTCCTCGCAACAGGGTGGAGGCGGAGCTCGACAAGGGCGTGGAGGCCGTGCCGGTTTCGGTCCTTCCTACTCCCCGCTCGAGCCGGAGCCGCTTCCGCATCGCGAGGATGCCACTTCACGAATTTTTGCCTTCGTTGACGACCTGTTTTTTCTGGCCAAGATCCAGGAAACGGCGCGCAAGCTGAACGTCAAAGTCGAGTTCGTGAAGACGGAAAAAGAGCTCATGGAGAAGATGAAGCAGAATGGCGAAGAAAAGCCTTCTCTGATTATTTTCGACCTGAACAACGTCAACGCCAAGCCGCTCACGCTGATTCCCAAGCTCAAGACCAAGCTGAAGAAAGGGACCTCAATCATCGGGTTCCTATCGCATGTGCAGGGAGACTTGAAGCAAAAGGCGCACGAGGTGGGTTGCGACATGGTATTGCCGCGTTCGGCATTTTCGCAAAATCTGCCGCAGTTGCTGCGCCGGCATGGCGCTTCGGAAGACGAAGCTGTCGTGTAGCGAACTAGCCGGGCGGCCACGCCATATGTCGTCCGCCAATTAGGTGGACGTGCAGGTGAAAAACCGACTGTCCCGCGCCTGGTCCCACATTGAGCACCGTGCGATACCCGTCTTCAATGCTGCGCTGTCGGGCAATCTTCGCCGCCGTGAGATGGCAAAGTCCGACAGCTTCCGCATCTTCTCCAGTCGCTTCTTTTAGCCCACGGATATGTTTCTTGGGCACAATCAGCACGTGAGTAGGGCCTTGCGGATTGATGTCTTCGAAGGCGTAGGTGTGCTCATCTTCGTAGACTTTTTTGGAAGGAATTTCTCCCTGAATGATTCGGCAGAACAGGCAGTCTTTGATCGCGCTCACAGCGCACTAATATACGCC
>Ga0070741_10006776_pt1 | contig 24316 bp, 10 predicted proteins | sample Coa_R1_4_FD_66440 | JGI IMG/M metagenome (GOLD analysis project Ga0070741, IMG submission 66440) | Surface soil microbial communities from Centralia Pennsylvania, which are recovering from an underground coalmine fire - Coalmine... | ecosystem: Environmental > Terrestrial > Soil > Unclassified ...
CCGATAGTAAGATTTTCGTTCCCTGTCTTCTGGAACCTCTTTTTACATGTTGCCAGATCTGCATAAGCGAAAACACCTCAGCAGGCGAGTGATTATAAGGGAGATAAATATGCCGAAAACAATGTTTGAAAAGATTTGGGAAGAACATGTCGTGCGTGATGCCCCTGGTGAACCTACGATGCTCTACATCGACCGCCACCTTACTCATGAAGCTACTTCACCACAGGCATTCGCTGGCTTACGAACGAGGCGACTGCGGCTCCGCAGCCCCCAGACAACAATCGCGGTGCTCGATCACAATGTTCCCACACAACGAGGACGGCGAATGATTGATGTTGTGGATCGGGAAAGCGCGTTGTGTATTACCACAATGCAACAGAATGCACACGACTTTGGCATAACGTTCTTTGATATGACAGATATGCGACAGGGCATTGTACATGTGATTGGACCAGAACTCGGCCTGACGCTACCTGGCATGACCCTGGTCTGTGGAGACTCCCACACCTCGACACATGGCGCACTGGGCGTATTTGCTATCGGGATCGGTACGAGTGAGGTTGAACACGTTCTAGCAACACAATGCCTTCTCCAAAAAAAGCCGAAAACGATGAATATACGTATCGAAGGGACCTTCTCATCAGGAGTTACAGCCAAAGATCTCGCGTTAGCGCTCATTGGCACGTTGGGAACAAGCGTAGGCACAGGTCATGTCATCGAATTTAGTGGTTCTACCGTGCGCAACCTTTCTATAGAAGGACGTATGACCCTCTGTAACATGGCCATCGAGGCTGGTGCGCGGGCTGGTATGGTTGCTCCAGATGAAACAACATTCAATTACATTCAAGGCCGTCCTTTCGCCCCACAAGGAGAGCTTTTTGAGCGTGCAGTTGAACAATGGAAACATTTGCCCAGCGATGCTAATGCATCCTTTGATGCGATATATGACTTTAATGTTGATGGTTTGGCACCGCAGGTGACATGGGGAACCAATCCTGGGATGGTTAGCGATGTTACAGGCTCTGTACCCAATCCAGCGAAAGAAAAAGATCTAGCAACACGAAAAAGCTACGAACAGGCATTGCAGTATATGGGACTGCGCCCAGGCCAGAAAATTCAGGATATCCCCATCGATACGGTCTTTATTGGCTCCTGTACGAATTCGCGTCTGGAAGATCTGAGAATAGCCGCTCAATACATTGAGGGCAAACGGGTCTCTCATCGAGTACGAGCCATCGTAGTGCCTGGCTCAACGCAAGTTCATCGTCTTGCAGAAGAAGAGGGTCTTGCCGATATCTTCCGTGAAGCGGGTTTTGAATGGCGCGAGGCTGGCTGTAGTATGTGTATCGCTCTCAATGGTGACCATCTCTCTGCAGGAGAGCGTTGTGCTTCAACAAGCAATCGCAATTTTGAAGGTCGCCAGGGACTTGGTGGACGTACACATCTCGTTAGCCCGGCGATGGCCGCGGCTGCAGCTATTGCGGGTCATTTCGTCGATGTACGCCATATGTAAAATGAGGAGAAAGCAGGCATGGAACCATTTATTACTCACGTTGGTAAAGTCATCCCTCTTAATCGTTCAAATATTAATACAGATGACATCATTCCAGCTCGTTTCTTGAAAACCATTCAACGTACTGGTTTTGCTGACAAACTGTTTGCAAACTGGCGTTTTCTAGACGATACGTCAACTCCCAACCCAGGATTCCCCTTAAATCAACCACGCTATGCTCAAGGAAACATCTTACTCACTGGCGATAACTTCGGTTGTGGTTCCTCGCGTGAGCATGCTCCCTGGGCTCTACGCGACTATGGGTTTCGCAGCATTATCGCTTCCAGCTTCGCCGACATCTTTTACAATAATTGTTTCAACAATGGCATACTCCCCATTATACTAGCAAAAGATGTTATCGATTTTCTCTTTCAAGAGGAGCAGAAGCAGTGCCCTTATGTACTGATCATAGATCTCGCTTCACAGCAAATTACCACACCGACTCGACAAATCATCCCGTTTACTATCGATACGTATCGCAAGGATGCTCTGCTCAAAGGACTGGACACCGTTGAGTGGATACTTTCTCACTCTGAAGAGATAGCTGTCTATGAGGAGCAGCACAAGCGGAAAACTCCCTGGGTCATTCTCCCAGCCGAGTATCAAAAACCAGTAGCTGAAAAGTTCAACGAGGCTCGCACATAAATGATCAGGCCAATTTGAGAAAGGCTTTGAGGCCAGTACAGAATATCTGCATGTGTCAAAGCGGGATAACAAGGAGAAAAACACGTGGGCAAATATACTATTACAGTATTACCCGGCGACGGCGTAGGCCCGGAAGTGACAGAGCAGGCAGTAGCTGTTCTGGAAGCTATTGGAGAGATGTACCAACATGCATTCACATTGCACAAAAGGCTTGTTGGTATGGCTGCCATCGAAGCTGAGCATACGGCCATTTCTGATGCTACTTTTGAACTCTGCGCACAGAGTGATGCTATTCTGTTCGGTGCTATTGGCAGTTTGCCCGCTCATATCAGCCTTGATGCACAGATCAAACCGGAACAAGCTCTTTTTCGATTACGCAAGGGCTTTCAGTTTTTCGCTAATCTTCGCCCTGTACGTTCTTTTGAAAGCCTTCTGAACGCTTCAACGCTCAAGCCTCAGTATTTGCGAGGAACAGATTTGATCGTTGTGCGTGAATTGATGGCAGGTCTCTACTATGGATACTTTGATTCCACCCCTGCCAAGCCCAGTGAAATTCGCCGCACATCACAGGGCGAAGAAGCTATAGATACGCTCCTGTATACAGATACTCAGATTGAGCGTATTGTTCGCTTTGCCTTCGATATCGCACGCGAACGTAGAAAAAAAGTTACTTCGGTCGATAAAGCAAACGTGCTCAGCTCTTCTCTCTTATGGAGACACATTGTCGAGCGAATTGCTCCCGATTATCCAGACGTTGCCTATGAGCATCTCCTGGTAGACGCCTGTGCAATGCATCTGCTTCGTCGCCCTGCAGATTTTGATGTGATTGTCACCGAGAATCTCTTCGGTGACATTCTGACCGATGAAGCCTCTATGCTCGCCGGTTCAATTGGCATGTTGCCTTCCGCCAGCCTGGGAACCAGGCAGACAGAGTATGGCTTCTTTGGCCTCTACGAACCTATTCATGGATCAGCTCCAGATATCTCCGGACTGGATAAAGCCAATCCCATCGCCGCAATTTTGTCTGTCGCACTGTTACTGCGTTATTCGCTTGGACTATACCAGGAGTCATTTGCGGTAGAAAGAGCGGTAGAACAGACCATTGCCACAGGTTACCGTACTGTGGATATTGGAGAAGAGGGAGCCCAGATCGTAGGTACAAAAGAAATGGGTAGACTTATTATAGATGCTCTCTCTTATCAATAACGTTCTTTGCCTGCCCAAAGGACGATTTATCTCACTTAGTGGGCTGCGAACAATGGCAGGGACTCCAGCAAGCCAGTTTCCCGTGATCATTGTTGATCGTGCAGGACTAATATTTATTTCTGGCTCTCGCCTCCTGGCCAGCACATATACCGTCGTAGCCCATAAAGTAATGGAAGAGCCTCAGATTGGCGTATGATCCGACGCACTTCACCGAAGACAACGATGTGACTGCCAACCGTTTTACTGTAGACCACCTCGCAATCGGCAATGACGTGAGCCGCATCCAGGAGATGCGGCCCCTTGCAAGCTGTTGACATGTGCCAGGACACCCGAGAGAAGCGATCTGGTGCGCCTGATGCAAAGAGTTCTGCTGTAGGACGAGCACCATCGTGCAGCAGGTTCAGCGCAAACGCACCAGAGGCAAGCACAGCCCCGAGAGTTGGGCTTTCTCGGCGAAGGCAGGCAAGGATCGTTGGTGGTTCCAGGGTCACGCTACAGATCGATGTGCAGGTCATACCCCAGGGATGCCCATCAATCTCCATTGCCGTAATCACACCGACGCCGGTGGGGAAGGTCGCCATGAGCGCCCGTATGTCTACGGGGGCTATATCGTCTGGCGGTTCGTCAGCAATAATTTCTGGCATCTCTCGACGTTGTTGGAGCGTCGTTCCAGACGATGCAACGCGAGGCGAGGGGTAAGCTTGAAGGGCCGTTGATATACCTTCTCCCCTCTCGGCATCTGCGTGAGAGACTCGTTCCTCCCTGTGAACATCGCGGCCATTGTGATCGATCTGTGCCATTTTGTCTACCCCTTGCCTGTTCGGCCATTTTTGAGTGAGCGCAGTCTGTTGCGATCACCTGTCTGAGCACCCAATAGCTACATTGAACTCATTTGCCATGCAGCTGGCAGAGATACTCGTAATTGGTTGGTAACGTCCTGGTCAGCTCCCGTTGTTGCCGTTTGATCTGCTCGAAAAGTGGCTCAGCGCTTTGGATCGATGCTTGCTGGTAGGTCAACATCGGCAGAGGGTGATCAGGGAGGAAGCCCAGGCCAGCGAAGATGCAGTAGTAGTTGCTATTGTTCCAGAAGTTGCGGAACTCGGCATCGAAGTTACCATAGTAGGTGCTTTCATCGGTAACGGGCAGGTTGACGGGCATTCCTGCCTTGTACATAGCGATTTTCTCGCGGATGTCGTCTGCCAGATGAAGCTCTTTATTGGCCTTCCAAAATGGGGTGTCAACGCGTGGTGAAAAGTAGAAGTGCGCCTGCAGGAAGTCGCGCGAGTCGTCGAACATCACTTCGATCTCCCGATTAAAGCGGTCAATAAGGATTTGGTCGAAGCGTTTGTCGGGAAAGTGCTTGACCATCTGGTAGATGGCGGCGGTGATGAAGTAAATGCCGGTTGACTCCAATGGTTCCAAGAAGCATGAGGAAAGTCCGATGCTAATACAGTTCTTCACCCATGTACGTCGATTACGGCCGACGCGGAACCGAACGTGGTTGAGTGGGGTTCTGTCCGGGTCCAGGTTCCAGAGCTGACAGAAGTCCCTCGTGGCCTCATCCTTGCTGGCGAACCTGCTGGAGTAAACATAGCCAGTGCCAAACCGTGTGAGCATGGGAATCTTCCATGTCCAACCCGACTTCATAGCGATGGAGGAAGTATAGGGTTCCACCCCATTCTCCTCATCATTGTGGGGTACAGCCGTAGCTACAGCGCGATCACAGAGTAGATGGTCGCTCATATCCAGGAATGGTTCTCGCATTGCCTGGTTGATCAGCAAACCTCGGAACCCGGAGCAGTCCACAAAGAGGTCTCCCTCCAAAAGGCGGCCAGCCTTGGTTCGCAGGGCGGTAATGAAGCCGCGCTCGTCGAAGAGGACCTCGGTCATCTCGTCCTCGATATGCAGGACATCCAACTTCTGCGTCGCGAAGCGACGTAAGAAATCGGCAACCAGATTGGCGTCAAAGTGCCAGGCATAGTTTGTCCATCGTTTTCCATCCAGCCAACGTGGCGCTAGCTTCGCATCGAGGGCTGGTGGCTCCTTATAGCAGGCGTAATCGAAGGGTTCGTGAGTATGACCTTGCTGTTTTTTATAGAACCAGTACTGCGAGAGGGGAAGTTGTTCGTGATTGGGAAGCAGACCGAATAGGTGATAATAGTGATCCGTCGATTCTCCGCGCACACGTGGGTCAGGGACACCTGGGCCAGCTGTACGCCAGTTGATGAACTTGATACCCATCTTAAAGCTTGCGTTGCACTCGCGCATCCACTCCTCTTCAGAGAGACCTAAAGATGCGAAGAAGGTCTTGTGCAGGTTGGGCACGGTAGCTTCCCCTACCCCGATCTTCGGGATGGAAGGGGCCTCCAAAACGGTGACGGTGACTGATCCTTGGAGCGCTTTGGCAAGATAGGAGGCGCTCATCCATCCTGCTGTCCCGCCTCCGAGAATGACGACACTCTTGATACGTTGATCCATAATTCTAACTCCTAATACTAGTTCAGGCTGAGTTTGAGGATATCTACATTTCAGTGTCAGGAAGTTGACATTTCTAGTGTTCTGCAAATGCACTACGCTTTTTATCGTAGGTTAAGTATATCTCTCATTGTCTGCCCTCTATTTAACAATTTCAAATAGTCCAGAAAATGTTTGAAGATAGTAGAAAGTTCTTAGATCATCGATAATAGTACCTTATGAAAATTAGCAAATACAATAATCTCCCGGGGTATTTTTACTACATAAAACAGTTTACAGATTGTAATCCATTCATATATCTTCTACCTTATGGTCTACACCTAAATGTATCTTTTCTCCCCCAAAGATACCCTTCAAATTGCCTCTCTGATTGATTGTGTTCGCAAATATGGAAGGTTATACTATCTATTGCTTAGCCCATGATTGTATGATCAAGCTGAGAACAAAGCTTATGCATTGATGGATGCTCTTGCTATTAAATTAAAATATTACTGAGATTTTCTTCAATAAAGCCTGAAATCTCTTGTAGGAGCTTTGTCCGTTAGGTGGTATATACGCCGGAGAGCCTCACAATCATCTCATTGTTCTCCAGTACATATTGTGCTGGAATGGCGGAGCTTGTTTAGATTTATCTTTCAGACATTCTTCAACTGCATCTCCAGATTCTTCAAGACGTGCGTATCGGGTACCTACTCCCTGAAGCCCCAAAGATATTCCTAAAGAGGCTATGTGCGCTGTGAGGTACCATTCTTTTTCGTGTAAAAGGAGTCAATTGATATGTTGACAGGACAAATCTTACTTCAGTTAATCGTCATTTTATTGGTTGTACAATTGTTCGGCTACTTGACCAGACGAATTGGTCAACAGTGAGTGATTGGTGAAATACTTGCCGGAATTGCATTAGGTCCATCTTTGCTAGGGGCTATATTGCCTGGCGTTAAGCTATTCTTATTTCCTGCCAGTACATTGCCTGCATTACAAACATTGGGAGATATTGGTCTTATTCTCTACATGTTCACATTAGGGGCCCGTCTGGATACACATCTCATGCTACAGCAGAGTCGTAATGCCATAGTGGTCTCCTTAAGCGGTATTTTCTTACCCATGCTCTTAGGCGGAGCCCTGGCATTTTTCTTATATCCTCAACTAGCAGGGGTAAATGCGACTCTTTTTTCATTTGTCCTGATGTTGGGAACGTCTATGGCAATTACTGCATTTCCCGTATTAGCTCGGCTTCTTACAGAAAAGGGTATGTTAGGGACAAAGATTGGTATGCTCGCATTGACATGTGCCTCAGTCGATGATGTTGTTGCATGGTGTTGCTTAGCTTTTGTTGTGGCTATTATTCGTGCACAAGGACCGTTCTCTATAGTTCTCACAGTTGGACTAACCATCCTTTTTGCTGCCATCATGCTATTAATAGTACGTCCGCTATTTTCTTACGTTGTAAGACGCATACAATCACAGTATGTACTACTCGTGATCAGTGTTATTTTGCTTTTGATGTCATCATTTACGACGAATGCCATAGGAATACATCCTGTTTTCGGCGCTTTTCTTACAGGTGTCATTTTACCACGTAATGTTGCCTTTACTGCACAGATTCGTAGTGTTAATCAGATTAATGTTGTATTGTTTCTCCCTCTTTTCTTTGTTTTTAGTGGACTACAAACACAAATCGGGCTGCTTCAGAACCCATTCCTCTGGCTCATTTGTCTGCTAGTTCTGGCCGTAGCTTGTCTGGGCAAAATCTTTGGGGGCACTATTTCGGCACGTTTTCTAGGAGAAACATGGAAGGATGCATTGAGCCTGGGTGTGCTAATGAACACACGGGGACTGGTAGAGTTGATCGTTCTGAACATCGGCTTGCAACTGAGGATTTTGTCACCAACATTATTTGCTATGCTTGTTGTCATGGCCATACTGACTACGATGATGGCCTCCCCGCTATTGCCTTTATTTGGATATCGTTCACACAGTAATGAGACCTCTTCCAGGGAAGTGGTAGAACAAACCACATTATGAGAGCACCCGACGATACACATGTGTCGAATGGAGAGAAGTTAGAGGAAAAGAATGATGCAAACAACTCGACGAGAATCAATAGCTATCATTGGGATGGGATGCCGTTTCCCAGGTGCTTCTACTATCCAAGAATTCTGGAAGCTTCTTTCAACAGGGAAAGACGCTATTCGTGAGGTTCCGGTCGAGAGATGGAAAGTAGACGAGCTTTATGATCCAGATCCTACGCAGCCCGGAAAAATGGTGAGCCGTTGGGGAGGATTCATCGATCAGTTTGACCAATTCGATTGGCGTACTCTTCGTATACACCCTCGTGAAGCCAGGTATATGGATCCCCAACATCGCTTGTTGCTTGAAGTTGCCTGGGAGGCCTTAGAGGATGCGGGCCTGCCTCTTCCACAACTCGTAGGGAGCAAGGTTGGTGTCTATGTTGGTATCGGGTGGAGTGATTACCTGCGATTACAGGCACGTAACTGGTCGCAACTCGATGGATACACTGCCATGGGCAGTGCGAACTGTTTTGCCGCCAATCGTCTCTCCTATATCTTTGGATTGAAAGGACCCAGCATATCTCTCGATGTTGGCTGCACCTCTTCGTTGGCTACAATTTACCTGGCCTGCCAGAGCTTATGGAGTGGAGAAGCAAGCATGGCTCTAGCGGGTGGCGTAAGTCTGATGTTGTCGCCTGACAGCACTATCATGGTGTCAAAGGCAGGATTGCTCTCTCCTGATGGACGTTGTAAAACGCTTGATGCCCAGGCCAATGGTTTTGTACGCGGAGAGGGTGCAGGCATCATCGTCTTAAAACCACTTTCGCAGGTAAAGCCATCAGATCGCGTATACGCTTGCATTGATGGTATTACTATGAATCATAACGGGCATAATGAGTGGATTATTGCCGCCAATCAAGAAGCACAAGAGATGCTCCTACAGGACACCTATCGTAGCGCTATGATTGATCCGGGTGAGGTAGACTATGTAGAGCTGCATGGCACGGGTTTTCTACGTGGTGATGCCATCGAGGTAAATGCTCTGGCCCGAGTCCTTGGTAGCAGGCCTACGCGTAAGCATTCCTGCATGATAGGATCTGTGAAAACTAATATTGGTCATCTGGAGGCCGCCGCCGGGGTTGCCAGCGTAATCAAGGTCTCTTTATCGCTCTATCATCGTCAGATCCCCCCAACACTTCATCTACAAACGCCCAATCCGAATATACCTCTGCAGGATCTTAATCTGGCCGCCCCTAGAGTTGCTTGCTGCTGGCCGGAAAAGGAGGGCACTCTCTTTGCAGGTGTGACCACGCTTTCTTTCACTGGAGCGAATGCTCATGCCATAATGTCCTCTGCGCCCTTGCTGACGAATGAAAGGCCTTCCGAACAGAGGGGATGTGATGGTGGGATACGATCTACCCAACTGCTCACTCTTTCTGCTCGCAGCGAGCAGGCCCTGTATGCCCAGGCCGTCGCTTTCAGAAATTTCCTTGTTGATGAGGAAACGACATCGAAATATACCTGGCGGGATATATGCTATAGCGCCAGTGTACGTAGAACGCATCACGAACGGCGTCTGGCTGTTGTTGGTAACTCTGCGCAGGAAGCAGCGACCGCCCTGGATGTCTTTATAGACAAGCATGATCTTGCTAAAGGCAAAACAAGTGAAAACAGCGCTGAAGCGAGAAAACGACCGGCCTTCCTATTTGCTCACCAGGAGTTTCAATGGTTTCTCAAAGAGAATGAGTCCTTTTTACAGGAACCATCTGTGCGAATCTTCCTTGAAGAGGGGAATAGCATATATCGGCAGTTTGCAGGAATGCCACTGTTTTACCAGCTTGCAGAGAATGCAGTTCCTCGCTCTGAGCACTGTACGCATTTTTCTGTAGCACATGTTGTGTTACAAATAGCTCTGGCTAACTTATGGCGTTCTTGGGGGATTGAGCCAGTGGCGGTCTTTGGCGAGGGTCTAGGAGAAATCGCCGCTGCCTATACGGCTGGAATAATTACCTTGAAGGATGCCATTGTAATTGTTCTTCAGCAAACAGAAGATCTTGCCATTCAGAATAATAATCACATAGCAGAACACACGGGTCACACAGCACCACAGTTCAGGGCAGCACAAATACCAGCCTATCTATTGGCGGCTGGTGTCATTGCCCGGGGCACAAGCCTTGCAACTGCCCCCTGGAAAAAACTAGCAGATGTACCAGATCTATCCGTGACAATGGTTGATCAATTCATCGCCGATAAGTACACGACATGCATAGAGCTAGGGCTGCCCTCAGCGCTGTCTGGTGCTATTATGGCTCGTTTCCTACATCATGGTCAAACAGGAACGATGCTTGCGTCGTTCCGCAGAGAACAGGATGCATCTGCAGTATTGTTGGAGGCTCTGGGTGCCCTTTATACTCAAGGCCATGAGATAAATTGGTATGTTTTGTATGATGAAAACTGTCGGTATGTCGGTCTACCTACCTATTCATGGCAGCGTGAGCGTGTCTGGCTAGATTGGTTAGATCTGGAAGAGGTAAGTACTGCACCAGAGAAGAGAATTGCTGCTAGCAACGAGGCTGGAAGGCCGGTGCAAACTCACCTGACTGAGGAAAGCCAGAAAGATGAGCCTGGGAGTTTGCTCTACGATCTGGAGCATGCTCCAGTGGAGAGACGGCGAGATATATTGCGCGCTTATGTGACATCGCAGGTAGTGGAGCTGTTAGAACTCGATCCAGCATCTGCTCCAAAGAGGGAGCAAAAGTTGTTTGCCTTTGGCATGAACTCTATTACTGCTACGCAGTTAGTCGCACGTCTACAAGCAGATCTCAAGCATCCTCTGCCGACCATCTTGATATTTAACTATCCTACAATTGAGAGTCTGACAAACCATCTTTTGTCTGAGGTATTATCTCTTGACGGATTTTTGGATACGTCTGCAAGAGCTGTAGCCGGTGTGGGTAAATCCACTGAACAAAATAATCAATATGCATCACATATTCCAAATCTGGAGGCGTTGTCTGAGGAGGAGGCTGCAACATTATTGATGGAGAAATTGGCTTCCCTTGAGCAGGCGCTGCTGAATGATAATTAGTGTCTGACGCTTTACGTTTCCTGTTGAATACATGCAGAGAAACAAGCGCTATACCCAATAACAAATTCATCTGGCAGTCATCTTGCCAATATATCCTTTCCTCAAGGAATGTGCATCGGACTACAAGGATTGTAAATACTTCATCTTGAAGCAATGTGTAGTCTGTTATGAAACGTCACTGAAGAAAAGTTGAGGAGATTTGTATGAAAGACAAGCAACAGAGGAAACAGCGACAGATTTTGTTCGTGATAGGTGGGAGCATTATTCTTGTTATCGCGATCTTATCCATTGTCTTTTTACTCCAACAAAATAGTGGAGGTAAAGTTACTAGCATTTATAAGGACCCTACCTATGTCTCCCCTTTTGTCGATGAGGTCGCTCAGAATTTGCATCTATCAAGTAGTCAGCTAAAAAGTCAGGCCATAGCAGGGAAAAGTATGGTAGATATTGCAGCCGCGCAGGGTATATCAGCTGCTCAATTGCATGTCATCGAGCTAAATGCATTTCAGCACTTGTTTGACAAAGGCGTTCAGCGCGGCGATGTGCCTCAACAGAACGAGAGCCAAACACTGCAGACATATCGTACTGATACACAACTGTTAGACAGCAAGACATTCCAACTGATAACTGGTACTTCTCATTAAGAATTCGTTTTACGCACCGTTTGACTGCCCTCATGTTTTTGATGATTTTTTCTCTGCGTAGAAAAAGACGCGGGTAGGGAAACTACAAACTACTTTATTGACAGACAATGCAGTAACCGGCTCGTATAGCTATATTAGGCGAAAGCTAATATAGCGATACGAGCCATGTTATTGCTGTATTTTATATAAAAGCTAATAGAAGGAGACTTTGCATGAGTGATGTATCGAGCTATATTGAGCAATTATCTCCGCTGAAACAAGCTCTTCTTGCTCTGGAACGATTGCAGGCAAAACTTGATACACTAGAACAAGCAAAGCATGAGCCTATTGCTATTATTGGTCTGGGGTGCCGATTTCCCGGTGGAGCTTCTAATGCAGAGGACTTCTGGCAAATGTTGTGCGACGAGGTCGATGCAATAACCGAAATACCTGCCGATAGATGGGATCGTGAGGCGTTCTATGATGCCAATCCTCATGAACCTGGTAAGATGCATACACGTTATGGTGGATTCTTGCCCGAAGTAGATAAATTTGACCCATCCTTTTTCGGTATTAGCCCTCGCGAAGCTATACACATGGACCCTCAGCAAAGACTTCTTCTTGAAGTGGCTTGGGAGGCTCTGGAAGACGCCGGGCAGGTCAATGAACAACTTGTTGGGAGCAAGACGGGTGTGTTCATTGGTATGATGTCGAAGGACTACGCAAAGTTTGCCGAGCGTTCTGATAATTTGTCTCTGATTGATGCTTACTACTGTACAGGCAACGATTTCAGTTTTGCTCCTGGTCGCTTATCGTATGTGTTTGGATTGCATGGACCAAGCGTAGCACTGGATACTGCCTGTTCTTCGTCACTGGTTGCAGTTCATCTTGCCTGCCAAAGTTTGCGTAACGGCGAGTGTGAGATGGCACTGGCCGGTGGGGTTAGTTTGATGCTTTCGCCAGAGCTAAATATTTTCCTATCAAAGGCTGGAGCTATGGCACCCGATGGCCGATGTAAAACCTTTGATGCCTCTGCCAATGGCATGGGGCGAGGTGAGGGGTGTGGCGTGGTAATACTTAAACGCTTGTCGGCGGCACGGAGGGATGGAGATAGAGTTCTGGCGCTTATTCGTGGTTCGGCCATGAATCATGATGGTCCAAGCGGCGGATTAACCGTGCCCAATGGGCTAGCTCAGCAACAACTTCTCCGTCAGGCTCTAACCAATGCAGGGGTAGAACCAGCCCAGGTGGACTATGTAGAAGCACATGGAACAGGAACTATTCTAGGGGACCCGATTGAATTACATGCATTAAACGAGATATACAGCAAAGGACGTACTCCGGATCATCCTCTCATTGTAAGTTCCGTTAAGACCAATATCGGGCATCTTGATCCTGCTGCTGGCATCGCCGGATTGATTAAAACAGTGCTCATGCTGCAAAAAAGAGCCGTTCCGCGACATCTTCATTTACGAGAACTCAACCCTCGCGTTTCGTGGAGTGATATGCTGCTGGAAGTTCCTACACAATATCGTAGTTGGGAGGCGAAGGATGGTGTACGTCGCGCTGGAGTAAGCTCGTTTGGACTGAGCGGTGTCAATGCACACATTGTGCTACAAGAGGCTGTTCGGCCCTCAACAGATTTACAGGGAGAAGGTGAAAGCAGGGAGCATGCTTATCTTCTCACCCTATCTGCACATAATAAAGAAACCCTTTCTGCATTAGCTCATACGTATACGAAATTTCTCACTAGTAGTGCAGGAGAACAGGAGCTACTAGCTGACATCTGCTATACAGCCAGCGTCCGGCGTTCACATCATGACTATCGTATAGCGGTGGCAGGAAGATCACACGCCGAATTGGCGACTGGCCTGGAGGCCTTCTTACAAGGAGATACACTACGCAGCCTTGTGCATGGACAAAAATATCCTGGGCAGAAACTGCGTCTTATTTTTGTCTTCCCTGGTCAGGGTGCGCAATGGTTTGGTATGGGACGGCAGTTGCTCAAACAAGAGAGCATTTTTCGCCAGGTGCTAGAGCGCTGCGATGAGTGCTTGCGTCTATATACCGGTTGGTCTTTGTTGGATGAGTTGCTGGCTGATGAGCAAGCCTCTCGCCTCGACCAGACGCAAGTTGCTCAGCCCTTGCTGTTTGCCATCGAAATTGCATTGGCTGAGTTGTGGCGGTCCTGGGGGATTGTACCAGATGCCGTGGTAGGACATAGCCTGGGTGAATTGGCAGCGGCGTATGTTGCTGGCATTCTTAGCCTCGAAGACGCGATACGTATTGTGTTTCACCGCAGCCGCCTCATGCAGCAAGTCACTGGTTACGGAAAGATGGTGCTTGTGCATCTTCCACATATCCAGGTGGAACGCCTCCTAAATGAATATCCTGGCGACCTTTCTATTGGCGCGATTAACAGTCCCACGACAACTGTTTTGTCTGGAGCAATAGAGGCAATGGATACGATGCTTCAGATACTGCAAGAACGGGGGGTTGCCTACCAGCCCTTACGGGTAAACTATGCCTTCCATAGCAGTCAGATGGAGCCATTCCGCAATGAATTGGTCGATGCTTTACAAGGGTTGTCCCTCCACCCTGGCAGCATTCCAGTTATTTCTACTGTTACCGGTCAGGTTCATCCGTGGAACGAATTTGATGCGGCTTATTGGGCACGCAATATGCGGGAGACGGTGCGATTTGCTACCGCGATTGGAACAGCATTAGAAGCAGCGGCAGACGACGATTACAGCGCGTTTCTTGAACTTTCTCCGCATCCTGTGTTGAGTATGGATATTACAGCTTGCATACAGAAGGAGCATGCCATAGGTAGCGTGTTGCCCTGCATGCGTCGCAATCAGGATGAGCGTGTGGAGTTACTATCCTCGCTTGGTGCGCTGTATTGTCTGGGCTATCCGGCGCAATGGTTGTCTTTGTTTCCTTCTCCGCGTCGTTGTATCGCACTGCCTCAGTATCCCTGGCAGCGTGAGCGGTACTGGATTACAGACCACGGATATGTATCTCGTCCTACATTGACCGTGCAAAAGCAACAAGTTACCGTCGAACAAGTTCCTACGCATGCGATGGCATCACCAGAAGATCATATTGTGGCACGAGAGCAACTTCTGCAAGCTCCGCGTGAAGAACAACAGCGCCTGCTGCGGGATTATGTACGGAGTCAGGTAGCCAGGGTGCTGCGATTGGCGAAGGATAAGGTTGATGAACGACGATCCCTGCAAAAGATGGGTATGGATTCATTGACCGCCGTGGAACTGAAGAACCGTATTGAGCTTGACCTGGGAGTTGTAATATCACTTGTACATTTGCTACAAGGTCCTAGCGTAACACAATTGAGCGATCATATTTCTGAACAGTTGCTCGAAGCAGCTTCTTCCGTATCTTCCGAGGAGAATCCCTTCGCTTTACCTGAGTTGTCTGCTTTAGCTGCTCAGGAGTTGCATCTTCCTGCGATTACACCGCTGAAGCGAGATAAGCATACACCGTTATCTTTTGCTCAACAGCGCTTGTGGTTTCTAGACCAGCTGGCTACTCATAGGGCTGCATACAATGAATTTATTGCGCTCAGGCTGCAAGGGAACCTGAATAGAGCAGCGCTTGAGCAAAGCCTGGGCGAAATTATTCGTCGCCACGAAGTTTTGAGGACCAACATTGTGACCGTAGGCGAGGAGGCCGTTCAGGTTATAGCCCCTGTCCAACCTTTCAGGCTACAACAGATAGATCTACAAGATTATCCGCTGTCAGAGCGTGAAGAGCGAGCTGTAGAACTGACTCGTATGGAGGTCCAGCGATTATTCTCTCTTGAACATGATTCTTTATTACGTATGCAATTGTATTGTCTTGATTCCCAGGATCATATTCTGTGCGTAGTATTTCACCACATCATCTGTGATGGCTGGTCGGTTGAGGTATTCTTCAAAGAGCTGGCGGTGCTCTATGCTGCTTTCCTGCAAGGAGAGCCGTCGCCCCTGCCCGATCTGCCCATTCAATATGCAGATTATGTTATCTGGCAACGCCGTTTGTTCCAGGAAGCGGTATTCTCATCTCAGCTCGATTACTGGAAGCACAAGCTTGGTGGAGGTGTTCCCATCTCGGAATTACCCACAGATCACCCGCGCCCTGCTGTGCTAAAGTACAGTGGTGCTCGCTATTATTTCCACCTTTCTCAAACACTGACGGCTGCGCTTAAAGAGTTGAGCCGGGATGAAAATGTAACGCTCTTCATGACGCTTCTTGCAGCCTTCCAGACGCTGTTGTACCGGTATAGCGGCCAGGACGATGTTGTTGTGGGTTCGCCAATCAGTAATCGTAACCGCGCGGAGACAGAACTGCTTATCGGTTTTATGGTAAACATGCTGGTGTTACGTACGGATCTAGCGGGTAATCCTAGTTTTCGGGATTTGTTGGCGCGGGTGCGCCAGGTGGCTCTAGAGGCATATACCCATCAACATGTGCCTTTTGAAAAATTGGTCGAGGAACTTCAGCCGGAACGCCAACTGAATCGCTATCCGTTAGTTCAGGTTGCGTTTGTGCTGCAAGGTGCTATGACTGCTGAGGTACAGTTGCAGGGTCTCTCTATCTCCACGATGGACCTACAAAATAATGTCACCAGATCGGACCTGGAATTGCAAATGTGGGAGGTTGAGGAAGCATTGAAGGGCCAGGTAACCTATAGTACAGAACTCTTTGAGCCATCGACTATTGAGCGTATGATGGCGCATTTCACAACTCTGCTCGAATGTATTGTAGAGAATCGTGCGCTGCGCATTGATGCTATTCCCCTCTTAACTGAGGCGGAGATGCAACAAATGTTGCTGGAGAGAAATACTTGCGGTGCAGCACAAACCGATGGTCTGTGTGTCCATCAAGAAATCGCGCGGTATGCAGCTTCGACGCCAGATGCCGTTGCCCTCGTTTGCCGCGACATGGCGATAACATACCAGGAGTTGAATCAGCGGGCGAATCAGGTAGCGCACTTCCTTGGCTCTTGCGGGGTTGGGGCCGACGTGTTAGTCGGGGTGTGCATGGAGCGCTCCTTAGAGATGTTGGTGTGCATGCTGGGCATCCTCAAGAGCGGAGGGGCCTATGTCCCGCTAAACCCGGCTTATCCACAGGAACGTTTGCAGTTCCTGATCCAGGATAGTCAGTTACAGGTGATCTTGACACAAGAACGCCTGCAGGGTCGGCTCTCTACCGAGTCAAGACAACTGGTGTGTCTGGATCGTGATTGGGGGATGCTGAGCCAGGAGGCGGTGAGCGATCCACTCGTGGAAGTTTCCCCCAACCAACTGGCTTATGTCATCTATACCTCTGGCTCGACAGGAACCCCCAAAGGCTGCATGGTGACCCATCGTGGGGTGCTCAACCTGGTGCAAGCTCTGGCTGCCACTTATGAGGTCACAGCCAGCAGCCGGGTGCTGCAGTTTGTCTCTCCCAGTTTTGATGCCTCCGTAGGGGATATTTTTCCCTCCTTGTGCACAGGGGCCACCCTGGAACTGGTCCCAGAGGAAAGTATGAGCCAGCAGGAGGAAATCGCAACCCTCTTATGGAACCATGCGATCACGCAGGCCAGGATTCCTCATACTATGTTGGCAGCACTTGATACCCAGGACCTGCCTTGCCTGCAGACGATTGCGACGGGGGGAGAAGCCCTATCGGCCAAACTAGTGAGCCGCTGGAGTATGGGGAGGCGTTTCTACAACGAGTATGGACCCACAGAAACGAGCGTGAGTGCAAGTGTGAGTCACTGCCTACCTGATGGCAAGCCTCCGACGATTGGTCATCCTCTGACCAATGTCTCGATCTATCTGCTGGACGCCGATCTGCATCCGGTGCCTGTGGGGGTACGAGGGGAACTTTACATCGGAGGTGTGGGAGTAGGGCGTGGGTATTGGGGGCGGCCTGACCTGACAGCGGAGCGCTTTGTGCCTGACCCCTACAGTCAAGAAGCGGGAGCGCGTTTCTACAAAACGGGGGACCAGGGTCGCTACTTGTCTGATGGCAGCATTGAGTTTCTAGGACGACTGGATCAACAGGTCAAACTGCGAGGCTACCGTATCGAGGTGGGAGAGATCGAGGAGATGCTAAACCTGCATCCTGAGGTGCAAGCAGCAGCGGTTGTACTCCGAGAAGATGAGGTGCGCGGTCAGTTCCTCGTCGCCTACGTGGTAAGCAATCAGATGCATCCGACTTCGTCGTCTGCATTACGCGACTTTTTACATGATAGATTACCTGAGTACATGGTGCCCTCCAATTTTGTCCAATTAGACCATCTACCAATGGCAGGAAACGGCAAGATAGATCGTAAAGCACTCCAGTCCGCACCTATGAAAGATTTTGAGGAGTCTCACACCGTTACAATGCCGAGGGGACCAATTGAGGAAATGCTTGTGGCCATCTGGACGCAGCTATTGGGGATAAAGCGCATATCTGTCTATGACAATTTCTTCTCGTTAGGAGGTCATTCCCTCCTGGCTACCCAGTTTATCTCACGTGTGCGTACGCAACTGCATGTAGAACTGCCTTTGCGCAGTGTTTGGGAAGAAGGCACTATTGCCAGTCTGGCTTCGCGAGTCGAAGAGCAACTGCGTGGAGACGATCAGGGGCGGACCTTAGCAATGGTACCTCTGAGGCGGGATCATCTGCCCAGACTATCATTCGCGCAACAGCGCCTCTGGTTCCTTGAGCAATTGGAAGCGGGGAATCCTTTGTATAATATGACGGGCGCGCTGCGCCTGCAGGGTCCCCTGGTCGTGCAGGTGTTAGAACAGTGCCTGCAAGAACTGGTTCAGCGTCAAGAGTCACTACGGACGACGTTCGGGATGGAGTTGGGCCATCCTGTCCAGATAATTGCCCCTGCTTTAATTAGCTCTCTCCCTATCTACGATATCTCCAGGCTTCCCGAAGGGGTCAGAGACGAAAAAGTCGTTGTTGTTGCCAATACAGAGGCGTCTCGCCTCTTTGACCTGGCACAAGGTCCGCTTTTCCGCTGGATGCTGGTACGGCTGGATCAAAATGATCATCTTTTGCTTGTGACCATGCACCATATTATTACTGATGGTTGGTCGATGAATACTCTGATCAAGGAGCTGATGGAGCTTTATGGCGCTCTGATCTCTGGACAAACGTCTCCTCTGCACCCACTTCCCTTGCAATATGCAGACTTTGCTCATTGGCAGCGAGAAGAGTGGAGTGAAGAAAGATTAGAGGAACAACTTGTCTACTGGCGTAATCAGCTTGGTGGAGAGCTGCCTACTATTGAGCTACCTACTGACCATCCTCGTCCTGCGGTTCAATCCTATCGCGGGGCGCGCAAACATATTTTTCTGCCCGAGTCTCTCACTGAAGAACTACGAGCGCTCAGTCAGCAGGAGGGTGTAACCCTTTTCATGTTACTACTGGCTGCTTTCCAAACGCTGCTGTATCGTTATTCTGGGCAGGAAGATATTCTTGTTGGTACACCTGTGGCCGGGCGCAATCGCTCAGAAATTGAGCACATCATTGGCTTCTTTGTGAATACGCTGGTCATACATACGCATCTGACCGATCATCTTTCTTTCCGTGAACTGCTGCAGCAAGTGCGTGAGGCGGCACTTGGAGCGTATGCGCACCAGGATCTGCCTTTTGAGAAACTAGTGGAAGTGCTCCAACCAACCCGTGATATGAGTCGTTCACCGCTGTTTCAGGTGATGTTTAGTATGCAAGATGTGTCTCATATAGATTACACATCTGCCGGATTGACTCTGCATCCGCAGGATGCCGGATATAATGGCACGGCTAAATTCGACCTGGCGTTATTGGTGAGGGACGTTGGGCAAACACTGCGTGTTGATGTCGAATACTGTGTCGATCTGTTTGAGGCTGCAACTGTGAGCAGATGGCTAGAGCACTGGCAGCAATTACTCATGGGAATAGTAGCCTCTCCTGCACAATGTCTGTGTGATCTCCCCCTTTTATCAGAGGCAGAGCAGCAGTTGATTGTTGAGTGGAATGCCACGTCTCTAGATTACTCGCCCTGGGAGTGTGTGCATCGCTCTTTTGAGAGGCAGGTAGAGCAAGCGCCAGATGCGGTAGCGCTGGTGTTTGAGGGAGCAGAGGTTACCTACCATGTTTTAAACCAACGAGCTAATCAGTTGGCTAGTTACCTGCGCACGCTAGGCGTCGGGCCGGATATGCTAGTGGGCATCTTTGTCGAACGCTCACTAGAGATGGTGGTGGGGCTGCTGGCCGTCCTCAAGGCAGGAGGGGCCTATGTCCCTCTCGATCCGAGATATCCCAAAGAGCGATTGGCCTTTATGGTTGCCGATACGCAGTTGTCCGTGCTGCTCACACAACAGCATCTACTGCCGGATTTGCCGGAGCATAGGGCGCGGGTCGTCTGTCTGGACGAGGATTGGCCCAGCATTGCCCTTCAGAGTAAGGAGAACCCTGGCGTGGCGGTGCAGGGAGACAATCTTGCCTACGTGATCTACACCTCTGGCTCTACAGGCAAACCCAAGGGTGTGCAGATAGTGCATCGTGCCTTGACCAACTTTTTGTACTCTATGAGGCAGCAGCCAGCACTCACTGAGCAAGATCGCCTGCTGGCCGTAACGACCTTATCTTTTGATATTGCAGGTCTCGAACTCTTTCTACCGCTCATTGCCGGGGCACAGATTGTCCTGGTTAGTCGCGAGGTGGCGGCGAACGGGTTCCAATTGTTGGAGCAGGTGGGCATCTGGGAGGCAACTGTCATGCAGGCTACCCCGGCCACCTGGCGACTCCTATTGGAAGCAGAATGGCAGGGGAGCCAACACTTGAAGATCCTCTGTGGAGGCGAAGCGCTCCCACGCTCCCTGGCCGTTCAACTCTGCGAGCGATCAAGAGAATTGTGGAACATGTATGGGCCGACAGAGACGACGATCTGGTCTGCTATCCAGCGACTGGACGTGACAAATGAGATCATCTCCATTGGTCATCCCATCGCTAACACACACATCTATCTTTTAGACCGCTCTCTGCATCTGGTGCCAATCGGTGTACATGGTGAGTTGTACATCGGAGGGACAGGGCTGGCACGGGGATATCTCAACCGAGGCGATCTGACCGCAGAGAAATTCGTCCCTAATCCCTTCAGCCAGGAGCCAGGAGCGCGCCTCTATCGCACGGGAGATCTGGCACGTTATCGTCCAGATGGTACGATCGAGTTCCTTGGCCGTATAGATCATCAGGTGAAGGTGCGTGGCTTCCGCATCGAGTTGGGTGAGATTGAGATGGCGCTGGATCAACATCCAGCGGTGCAGACGTGTACTGTGCTGCTAAGAGAAGATCATGCCGGTGACAAGCGCCTGGTAGCATATATCGTGAAAACACAAGAAGAGCACATCACTTCTGGCGAGCTGCGGCATTATCTCCAGGGTAAGCTGCCTGAGTATATGATCCCGTCATTCTTTGTATTCCTGGACGATCTTCCTAGTACACCTGCGGGTAAGCTAGATCGCAGGGCTCTGCCGCAACCTCAATCAACCAGGGAGAGACAAAGCGAAAACATCATACCTCCAAGAAATCCAGTCGAAGAGATTCTGGTAGAACTCTGGAGTGAAGTGTTGGGCGTAGACTATGTAGGTATCCACGATAACTTCTTTGAGCTTGGAGGCCACTCACTCATGGCTACACAACTCGTCTCGCGGATCAAGACGGTATTGCAAATCAACTTGCCGGTACGTAGTCTGTTTGAGGCGCCAACAATAGAACAGCTGGGTGAGAAGATTGCGGCCGCGATGGGTTCTGCATCACTTGTAGAGGAACAGCCTATCGTTGCCATTGCGCGAGATCGTGAATTCCCGCCCTCTTTTGCTCAGGAGCGGCTGTGGTTCCTTAACCAACTAGCGCCGGAAAGCTCTTCCTATAATCTTTTGCTACCCCTACAACTTGGTGGTGTTCTACACCTCGAAATTTTGGAGGACTGCCTGAGGGAGATTATCCGCCGCCACGAGGCGTTACGTACCATCTTTCCTGTTTCCGATGGAATGGCCGTACAGCGTGTTTTACCAGCATTCGGCATAAGTTTACCAGTCTTTGACATAAACGGCCTTACAGAGAGTCGGCAGGAAGAAGAGGTGTCGCGCATAGGCACAGGGGAGGCAAAGCGGATCTTTCATCTGGCAACCGGCCCACTTGTGCGAGGACTCTTGCTGCGCCTTCACGAGAATAGACACGTGCTGTTGATGACTATCCATCACACGATCTTTGATGCCTGGTCCGCTAGAGTGTTTATGCGGGAGTTGTCCGCACTCTACGAAGCTTTTCTTGCAGGAACTTCCTCACCCCTTCAGGAACTACCAGTTCAATATATTGATTTTTCGATGTGGCAACGCGAAAAACTACGCGGGGAAGTCGTAGCGAACGAAGTTGGCTACTGGCGTACCCAACTAGATGGGGCGCGGGCCCTGGTATTTCCAGATGATCCTCCACACCCTGTTGGCAGTGGCTTTCATGGAGCCGTGATGCCATTCAAGCTCTCAGCTGAATTAACAAAAGGGCTCCTTGCGCTTAGTCGAGAAGAGGGTGTCACGTTGTTTATGACCTTGCTGACCGCCTTCCAAATTCTGCTGTATCGTTACACTGATCAGCAAGATATCGTGGTGGGGACCGATATTGCCAATCGTACCAGAACCGAGACAGAGAAACTAATTGGCTTCTTTATCAATCTCCTGGTCTTACGGACGCAGATAGATGAACAGATGCAGTTTCGTGAAGTTTTGCAACGTGTGCGCGAGACAGTTCTCGGAGCTTATTCTCATCAAGAATTGCCTTTTGAAAAGCTGGTTGACGCGTTGCAATTGGAACGCAAGCCACAGCAAGTTCCTCTCGTACGAGCATTGTTTGTTCTACAGAATGTGCCTATATCCTCGCATACTATACAAAGCGCGAACTTAACACTAAGTCAAGTGGACATCAAGCGTGATACAGCGAATTTTGAGTTTGCTCTGTTTATGCGAGAGGAGCCAGAAGGGCTGATTGGAGTGGTGAACTACAGCTCGGCTTTGTTTACGAGTGCCACAATCGAGAAGCTTTTGAGCTGGTTTCAAGAACTTTTGAAGAGCATTGTAGCCTCGCCCGAGGCAAAGGTTGGCTCTCTGGAGATGCACACAGAAAAGGAGAAGCAGCACCAGCTTGTGCAAGAAGCGCTTCGCCGTAATGTCAATAGTTCCAGGATCAAAAGTGCAAAACGTGCCTCAGTTGACCTGTAGGGTGACACGATACAGCCATAGGGACAGCCTTAATGGTGTCTCCTTGAAGGCAAGATGCGTTCTTGCCTTCAATATTTGATGTTCAGGAAATGCCACATTTCAACTGCTCACGTAGATTATCCATAGCAATGAGCCTGTTTTTATGCCTAACGAAATAGCAAAATACCTTCTATGTGGCTAAGGCGTGGATGCACATAACGCCTGCTCGCCTGGCTCGTCGGAATCTTTTCTTCACCTACTCGTATGGTGTGTTATGCCATGTCCTGCGTCTTTTTTATAACAAGGAGCAACAGACAAATGCAAACGAAAGAGTCAAAAGGTTTTCTTCTTTCACTAGAACAAGTTCGTTTATGGTCGTTACTGCAGGAAAATAATGTGTATTACTCACAATGTGCTGTCCTCTTGCAGGGAACATTAGATCTGATCATGTTTCAGCAAGTTTTTCAGCAGGTAGTCGACCGGCACGAGATCTTAAGGACAGTTTTTCGTGCTATACCCGGAATGGATGTGCCTGTTCAGGTTGTCACTGACAAGAGTGATCTCGTCTGCCTGGAATATGATTCCGCGAACCTGACTCTTGAAGATAGTGCTGAACAGATACATACACTCTTCTCGACATTGCGAGCAAAATCATCAGATATCACACATGCACCTCTGCTCCATGCTTTGTTACTGCGTTTGTCTGCCCAGCAACATATATTATTGGTTAGTGCCCCAGCATTATGTGCCGATGCCTCAACGCTGAAATTTCTTATTTCCGAGGTAAGTTTGGCCTATGCGGCCTATCAACAGCAGTCCGACTATAACGATGACGAACCCTTGCAATATGCAGACGTAGCAACCTGGCAGAATGAGTTACTGCAGGATGAGAGTGCTGTTGAACAGCGAGCTTATTGGAAGAAGATGATTTCACCAGCTCTTGATATGCCGTCTCTGCCTTTTGATCCGTTCTCGATAGGAAGGGGAGAAGATCAACTGAGTGAGGGGCAACCTGGAGAGGAATTCGTGCCGGGAGTCCTCGAAATTCCTTTCGAGGCAGCGCACAGCGAACAGATTCACCTTTTAGCGCAGCGCTATGGGATCTCGCTGACAGCGTTCTGGCTTGCATGTTGGATGCTTCTCCTATGGAGAATGGATAAAGATGCATCTCGGGTCATCGGTGTAAGTTGCGATGGGCGGCACTATGATGAACTTGCCTCTGCACTAGGACCATATACACATATTGTCCCTTTTAGTGCAAATATCGCAGAGCATCAAACCTTTATCGAAGCTGCAAAGCAAATCCAGCAGATCCTTGAGAGTGCTGTGGGCTGGCAGGAATATTTTTCTTGGGAACAATTAAGCGGAGCTGTTGAGGCAATGCAGGGGCCTGCATATCTCCCCATCAGCTTTGAATATGAGCAATGGCCGACCAACGTGTCCGCTGGTGGTGTGAACTATTCGCTTCTCCAATGCTATAGCTGTAA
>Ga0070741_10006777_pt1 | contig 24314 bp, 22 predicted proteins | sample Coa_R1_4_FD_66440 | JGI IMG/M metagenome (GOLD analysis project Ga0070741, IMG submission 66440) | Surface soil microbial communities from Centralia Pennsylvania, which are recovering from an underground coalmine fire - Coalmine... | ecosystem: Environmental > Terrestrial > Soil > Unclassified ...
GTCGGCACGCACGCCAACATCGGCCCGGAGGTCGAAAAATATGTCTGCGCGAGCCTGGGATTGGGCGTCGCGCCCATCTCCACGCAGATCATCGCGCGCGACCGGCACGCGCAGTTGATGGCCGCGCTTGCCATTCTCGCCGCCTCATTGGAACGGTTCGCGACGGAGATTCGCAACCTGGCCCGGACGGAGATTCGGGAGGTTCAGGAGTATTTCGCGGAGGGGCAGAAAGGCTCGTCGGCCATGCCGCACAAACGCAATCCCTGGAACTCGGAGACGGTGACCGGGCTGGCGCGGGTGGTGCGCGGCAACCTGATCCCGATGCTGGAGAGCATGGCGACCTGGCACGAGCGCGACCTGACCAACAGCAGCGTGGAGCGCGTCGTGCTGCCGGATTCGACGACGCTGGTGGACTGGATGCTGGTCAAATTCGCCGACATTCTGGAAGGGCTGATCGTCTACCCGGAGAACATGAAGCGCAATCTGGAGCAGATGGGCGGGCTGGTCTTCTCAGAACAGATCATGCTCGCGCTCATCGCGACGGGCCTCTCGCGCGAGGAAGCCTACACGGTCGCGCAGCGCAACGCGGCCAAAGCCTGGGCCGGAGAAGATTTCCGCGCGGCGGTCGAGTCCGATCCCGTTGTTAAGGAACGCCTCTCCGCGCAGGAGATCGCCCACGCCTTCGACCTGGAATACCACCTCAAGAACCTGACGCATACCTTCGCGGCGCTGGGGATTTAACCTCTTACGGCAAATCTCCGGCGACAACGGCGGTCGCGGCTTCGGAGACTTCGTCGCGTTCCGGCTCCTGTGCCAGCACGGTCTCCTCGGCGGTCGGCGGCGCGATGCGGTCGAGCAGGATCGCCACCAGCATGTCGCTCATCACGTTGACCCCGGAACGGCAGCGCGCGATGATCCAGTCCACCGTCAGGATGAGCGGCAGCCATTGGGCGATGGCGGCTTCCGGCAGCTTCGCGGCTCCCAGCACCAGCGGCAGCATGACCAGGCCCGCCTCCGGGATGCCCGCCACGCCTGCGCCCGCCATCAGCGACGACAGTACGACGATCATCTGCTGCGAGATCGTCAGGTCGAAGCCAGTCGCCTGCGCCAGGAACAGCGCGGCCATCGCCTCGTAGAGTGTGATGCCGTCGTTGTTCAGGTTCGTGCCGATGCAGGCGGCCAGCCGCGCCGACGCCTGCGAGACTCTCATCTTCTCCGTCAGGCATTTCAGCGTGACCGGAACCGTTGCCAGGCTGCTGTTGGTGGAGAGGCCGGTGATGATCGCCTCGCTGCCCTGACCGAGATAGACGCGCGGCGGCTTCCCGCCCACCAACCAGGCCACCATCGGATAGTAGAGCAGGGAGTGGATCGCCAATCCCAGCAGCATCACCGCCAGGAACAGCCACAGCACGCTGAACACGCCCAATCCGTACTGCCCCACCACCTTCGCGACGACCCCGAACACAGCGAACGGAACCGCCTGCACGACCCATTCGAGCATCTGGATCAGAATCTCGTAGACGGCGGCGATGAACCGCTCGACTACCAGGATGCTGTCCTGCCCCAACTGCCTCTGCCGCTCCTTGACCCGCCGCAGCGCCGCCCCGCCGAGCAGTCCGGCCAGCACAATCGAGATGATATTGTTCTCCGTGAACGGGTCAAGCAGGCTCTTGGGGATGTACTGGTCTATGTTTTTGGTGAACTCCAGGCTCCCCTTGTGGGATTCTGTCAAGAGCGTGTTCGCGGCGGGCGCGGCGCTGACCCGGCCCGCGATCTCGCTGAAATGGCCGCGCCACTGCTGGCCGGGGCGCAGCGTGTTCAGGAGCGTCAGGCCGAGGCACATGGCGACGGAGACGTTGACCAGGCAGATGAGCAGCAGACGGCCCCCCTGCCGCGCGGTGATGCGCGTGCGGGCCAGCGCGTCGAGAATGGCAAAGAGGACGAGCGGGGCGGCGAGGGCTTTCAGCAGCCGGATGACCAGCATCCCCAACTGGCCCAGGTCGTCGTTTTTCAGGCCCAACAGAAAGGGGCGCTGCTGGAACAGCAGGCCGAACGCGGCCCCAAGCGCCACGCCGAAAAGCACGCGGAGATAGAGCGGCAGCGTGGGACGGCCCGGACGCCGGATATAGGTAGTATCTTCCTGCATAGCGGCAGTTTTCCTCGGTGGATGGGGCGCGTTACGATTCGGGAAGCAGAGCGCGCATTCCCTCGTATTCGAGCCAGATGTCGGTCATCGCTTCCCACTTGTGGGCGTCGTGTTCAGTGTACGTGAGGCGGAAGAAGAGGGCGTAGCGGACGTGCGGGGAGACGTTCGGGGCGGCGGAGTGCGCCAGTTCGTAGTGAACGAGGACGACCACGCGCGGCACGACGCCCGGCACCTGGATATAGCCGTCGCGATAGAACGCCTGTTTCTGCCAATGCGAGAGTTCCATGAAGCGCCTCAAAGCATGAAAGTCGGTTTGTATGATTCGCGCCCGAATGTCGGGCATTGAAATCCCCGTCTGGGAAGCCTGCGGCTAACCGTCCTGCGGACGGAGATGCCACCTATCGCCAGGCTTACGGCCTTGAACAAAGGCTAATGCTTTTGGATTGGGGCGTCCGCAGGACGCTTGGCGCGCAGCGCCTTCCAGACGGGTATTTCAATGCCCGGCTCGACGTTTTATCCCTTCATGCGAGACGGCTCATTTTCCTCCCTGATTGTCGTTTTGCGGTTTCGTATCCGAGGCGCGAAGGAGCAGTTCCGGCGGCATTTCGGTCTGCGCTGCTGGCCGTAGCAACGTCTCTCGCTGGTTTATGGATGCAGAGGAAGCGCGGAGAAGCGTGGTTGCATCTCCGAAGTCGGTAATTTCGTAAAAGTCCTGTCCGTTGATGTTGTAACGCGGCTTGAGGCCCTGCTCCTCCGCAACCCGTTGCAGTGTTGCTCCGTCCACGTTCAGTTGGGTACATAGATTTTGCATAGAAGATAGGCGGGGCAACTGCCGACGCAATCGCCAATACCTGATGCCTCCAAATACAATGTAACCAACCGGCAATATTAGGAAGGCACGGAATACTAAAGGTTCATGTTGATCTAGCAAGAGTATGGTGCCAACCGCAGGAACAAGAAAAACAAGTAGAATGGGGAGCCATATTGGCGGCGCGTCGGAAGTGCCTGAACATACAGGCACGCCGCGTATGTCCTTACCGTGATAGTTGTACTTGGTGTTCAGGAGTCTCAGCAGGCTCATTGGTTTTGCAAACCTATTCCTCCAACTCGCCGGTGAAGCCCCAGAGATGGGCTTCGACGGCGCGGACGTTGACCAGCTTGCCGATGAGCGAGTCGGCGGAGCGCGTGCCGCCTTCCGGCGCGGGGAAGTTGACCGTCTTGAGCGTGCGCGTCAGGCCGGTCAGCTTCGTGCGGTCTTTGGGACTCCAGCCCTCGACCAGCACCTCGAACGCCTGCCCGACCTGCGACTGGTTGATCTCGACCGTGATACGGTTCTGCAAGGCGATCAACTGATTGAGCCGCTCGATCTTGACCGCGTGCGGAACCTGATTTTCCAGCGCCGCCGCCTTCGTGCCGGGCCGGGGACTGTAGGCAAACATGAAGGCCGAGTCGAACCGAATCTCCTCCACGAAGCGCATCGTGTTCCAGAACTGCGCGTCGGTCTCGCCGGGATAGCCGAGCATCAGGTCGGTCGTGATGGCGATGCCGGGAACGCGGGCGCGCAGCTTTTCGACGATCTCGCGGTAGCGCGCCACCGTGTAGCCGCGATGCATCTCTGTCAGCAGTTCGTCGTCCGCCACTTGCAGGGGCAGGTGGACATGTTCACAGACCGTCCGCAAGCGCCCGATGGCCTCGATCAGATCGTCGGTGAAGTCGCGAGGATAGGGCGAGGTGAAGCGGACGCGCTGGATGCCCCGGATGGCGTCTATCTGTTCCAGCAGCGTCGCGAACGGCACGCGCCCTTCCGCCAGGTTCTTGCCGTAGGAGTTGACCGTCTGGCCGAGCAGCGTGATCTCCTTCGTACCGCCGCGCGCCAGCGCCTCGATCTCCGCCAGAATCTCCTGCGTCGGGCGGCTGCGCTCCCGGCCCCGCGTGAACGGCACGATGCAGAACGTGCAGAACTTGTCGCAGCCGTACATGATCGGCACGTGCGCCTTGAGTTTCGGCTTGCGGGCCACATTGCGGAGCGGCACGTCGGTGACGACAGCCCCTCTGCGCGGCGGCAGGTCGAGGGCGGTCAGCGCAATCAGATTCCCGGTTCTGGATTTCGGACTCTGGCAGGGAGCGGCAGCAACGGCCTCTTCCCCGGCCTTGACCTTCTCGATCAGGGTGGGAAGGGCGGCGATGTTGCCCGTGCCGACGACCATATCCACGTGCGGGGCGCGCTTCTGTATCTCCGCGCTCTCCACCTGGGCCATGCAGCCGCAGACGCCGATGATCATCTCCGGGCGCTCGCGCTTCAGGTCGCGCAGGCGACCGAGTTCGCTCCAGACCTTCTCCTCCGGCTTGGCGCGCACGGAGCAGGTGTTGAGCAGCACGACCTCGGCATCGGCGGCATCGTTGACCGCCCGGTAGCCCATCTGCTCCAGATAGAGGCCCATCTGCTCCGAGTCTTCCTCGTTCATCTGGCAGCCCCAGGTCATGATATGGTATCCGGGCCGTCGCCCGGTCACTTGGTCCGACATCGTCTTTCCCTATGGCCCCCTCCGGGGCAAATTCGTCCCTATAATATAGCACAAAGCCCCCGGAGCGGCAAGAAAATGGACAACTTCGGCGCGGTTTGTTATACTGGGGGCCAGCGACAGCAAAAGGAGAGGCAGATGCGACTGGGAGGGCCGGTATCGGGGTTCGGGACAGACCCGGAGAAATGGATCGCGGAGTTAAGGCGGCACGGCTACCGCGCGGCCTACTGTCCGGTGGACAGCAAGGCGAGCGATGACCTGGTGCAAGCGTTCGCCCAGGCGGCAAAGGAGGCGGACATCGTCATTGCCGAGGTGGGCGCGTGGAGCAATCCGCTCAGCGCGGACGAGGAGACGCGCCGCAAGGCCGTGCAGTTCTGCCAGGAGCAGTTGGCGCTGGCGGATCGCATTGGGGCGCGCTGCTGCGTCAATATCTCCGGGTCGCGGGGAGAGCAGTGGGATGGCCCCCATCCCGACAACCTGACCGAGGCGACGTTCGACCTGATCGTGGAGAGCGTGCGCAGTATTATTGATGGCGTGCAGCCGACGCGCGCCTTCTATACGCTGGAGCCGATGCCCTGGATGTACCCGGACTCACCGGAGAGCTATCTGCGGCTCATCCGGGCAGTGGATCGGAAGCAGTTCGCCGTGCATCTCGATCCGGTCAACATGATCCATAGCCCGCAGCGCCATGCCGCCAACGCCGCCTTCCTGCGGGAGTGCTTCGCCCTGCTCGGCCCCTACATCGTCAGTTGTCACGCCAAAGACAGCGCGCTCTCCGGCAAGCTGACCGTCCATCTGGACGAGGTACGCCCCGGCCTGGGCAGTCTGGATTACCGGGTCTTCTTGCAGGAACTCGACAGACTCGACCCGGATACGCCCCTGCTGGTGGAACACCTGGCGACCGCAGAAGAGTATCGGTTGGCCGCCAACCATATCCGCACGGTGGCGCGAGACCTGGGGATCGCGCTGTGACCGGGTACAGAACGTACCCGTCTCGGTGGCCTGCGGCCAAGCGTCCTGCCGGACGCGCCCGTTCAGAAAGTCTGTTCCTTCGTATGCAGATCGATGCGATACGAAGGGGCAAGCCTCAAACGGAAGCCCGTCCGAAGGACGGTTGGCCGCAGGCCCTCCAGACGGGTACGTTCTGTACCCGGAAGACTGTAGATGAAACAAATTTAAGCCGACGTTAAGGCTGTTTTAAGCTGTATGTCTCTATACTGTGGGAAAGTACCTGCCTCTCCCCGCGCTGCGGGAGAGGGGCGGGGGCGAGGGCCGCCATGTCCGAGGAGAAGAATCCAACTGCCGTGTCGCTGCCGCCGGATGTTCCGCCGGAAGCCGCCGCCTTTTTGCAGGCGATAGGCTATTTCGACGCCGACCGCCTGCGAGTCGGCGATCCGGTGCCGCGCCTGAGCCTGAAACTGCTGGAGAGCGAGGGAACGGTGTCGCTCGGCGTGCCGACCGCGCAGCCGACCGTGCTGATCTTCGGCAGCTACACCTGACCGCCGTTTCGCCGCCAGGCGGGCCGCCTGGAATCGCTCTATCAGACCTATCGCGACCGGGCCGCGTTCTACGTGGTCTATATTCGGGAGGCGCACCCGACCGACGGCTGGCAGATGGAGTCCAACCGACAAGAGGGCGTCGAGTATGCGCAGCCGCAGACCTTCGCTGCCCGGCAGGAGGTTGCCAGCGCGTGCGCGCTCGGACTGAAACTGTCCATCCCTACGCTGCTCGACGGCATGGACAACGCCGCCGACATCGCGTTCAACGGCTGGCCGGAACGTCTCTACGTCCTCTCCCCGGAAGGGCGCGTCGTCTACCAGGGCGACAAAGGCCCCTACGGTTTCGACCCGGACGAACTCGAATGCTTCCTGGCCGATTATCTATAGCACTGGAGACTGAGGAGTATGACCTGGATCAAGACGGTGCCTCCCTCCGAGGCGGATGAGAAGCTGCAGCGCGCCCTTCAAGAGCAGGCCAGACTCTATCCACCGGAGTACGCCGTCAGAGTGGAGGCGGCGGAACAGTTCAGCGAGGGCGAGGGAGCGGGCATCGTCGCCTCCCACAGCCTGCTGCCGGAGACGCTCTATCACGCCTTCGCCACCTACGGCACGCTGCTCTCGCCGGAACTGCCGCTCTCGCGCCGCCAGCACGAGATGATCGCCGCGACGGTCTCCGCCCTCAACCGGTGCTTCTACTGAATCGAATCGCACGCAGAGTTTCTGCGTCGAGTCTCGCTGGATGAAGAACTGGTCGCCGCCATTCGCCGCGACTACCGCACCGCCGACCTGGAGCCGCCGGATCGGGCCATGCTCGACTACGTCGCCAAGCTGACCCTGGAACCGGCCCGCGTGCAGCGCGAGGACGTGGAGAACCTGAAGGCGCACGGCTTCGAGGATGTCGCCATTCTTCAGATCAACCTGATCGCCTCCTGGTTCAACTATATCAACCGCGTCGCCGACGGGCTGGGCGTGGGACGGCTCTGACCACTCAGACCGCAGACGATGCGAGTTGGCAAACCCACCGCAGCGCACGTTCTGTTCGCCGCGCTGTAGACCGTATCCTGAGGAGTCTTACTGTATGAAATGGTTTCTAATGGGCCTGATGGCCTGTGCTATCGGCTGGCCCGGTAGCGCGCACGCCGTAAGCAAGGCGGAGGTCGTCTCGAGAGGGAAGCGATTCGAGATCAAGTCGGTCTTGAAGGCGGAGGGAACGACCGTCATCCTCTTCCTGCAAGATACCAGCATGATGGAGCAGCAGTTTCTCACCGATCTGGAGAAGCTGTTGCCCGACGACGAGAAGGTCGCGCTGGAAGTCGTGCGTTTGAAAGAGGTGACGGCGCCTGCGGCACAGCAATACGCTATACAGGCGACGCCGACCGCCATTGTCTACGACCGTTTCGGGCGGGAACTGGCCCGCACGTCGCAGCCGGAGCAGATTCGCGCGGCGGTCCGCAGAGGGCAACGGATGGCCCGCATCCAGTGGATTGATGAGGACGACCCGAAAGCGCCCCAGGTCTATGGCGTTCCGCCGGAGGCGCTGCAGCGCGGCTTGCCCGGCATCGTCAAGACGATGGCGCTGCGCCCGGAAGCCTATCGGATGTTCAGAATCCTATCGGAGATCCACTTCTCGGACGGCTTCCTCAAGCGGCGCGAACACGAGATGATCGCCGCGTATGTCTCTTCCCTCAACAAGTGTAAGTTTTGAGTGGGTTCGCACGCTGCCGCGTTGCGGCAGCAAGGAGTGAACCAGGACATCGTGGACGCCATTGGCACGGGGGATCTGAGCAAAGTCGCGTTGACGCCGCAGGATACAGCTCTCTTGAAATTCGTCAAGCTGCTGACGCTCAACTCCGCGCGCACCCAGGACGCCGATGTGCAGGCGATGCGTGACGCCGGCTGGACCGACGAGCAGATATGGGAAGCTGCCCTGGAAGTGGGGATATTTTCCCTGCTCAACCGGATGGCGGACGCGCATGGCCTGGACTATCCCTCTACCGGTTGGTATCCTCCCCAACTGCGCGAGAAGATGGAACAGGAAAAGCAGAGACAAAGCGCAAACTGATAAATGCCGCGCAGGATCAGCCGGGTGGATGCCACGCCTGGCTGCTTCATTCTATCGCTCTGCCTGCCACATATTCAGAGACATCGGTCTTTGCCTTTTGGCTCCTCCGCAGAGTATAATGAAGGCAGCCGTCCGCCTCATCCTTCCGCCGCCCGGACGCGCGGAACCCCGGAGGAGTTTGCGTATGCCCGCCCGCCCTGTGCTGTCAACCCTCGTCTCCCTCTTCCGTCGGAAACGTTCCTCGGCGTTCCCGGTCTGCCTGGTAGTCGCCGCCTTCCTGCTGGCGGTCAAGACCCAGTCCCAGAGACGCGGCCACTCCCTGGCGACGGCAGATACCGGCCTGCGCGTGGAAACCGGGCCGAACCGGATCGTGATCGCCTCGCTACAGTCCCGGCAGACGCGCAAGGAGTGGATCGGCGCGCAGTCCGGGCAAGAGGCTGCCGCGATCCCTCTCATAGAGCAAGCCGAATGGGAAGGCAAAACGGCCCGCCTGACGTGGGAGTTCGTCAGCAGCCGCGTCGCAAAAGGGCCGATTCAGAATCTCGAACTGACGTTTGTCTCCCGCAGTCCGGCGCTGGAACTGCGCTCTCTCTGGCAGGCGCGCACGGGGGACGGGCCGATAGAGCATCGCATCCAGATCACGAACCGCGAGAAGACGCCCGTTCAGATACCGCTTCAGCTCACGCTGGCCCTCTCGCTCCGCGCGCCTGCCAGAGAGTCGCTGGAACACTGGTGGGTGGAGAAAGGCGCGATCACGCCCACGCCCTACGGCACGCACCACGATCCGATCGCAGAAGGCTATGCCGCGAATCTCTTCTCGATACCCTACGCGCGCGAAGACGAGGAACACCGCGACGCCATTCCCTGGTCGGCCGTTCAGGATACGCAGGGCCATCAGGGTCTCTATGTCGGGATCGCGTTTTCGGGCCGCGTCCGCATTGCCGTGCGAAGGGCAGAGCAGGCCGGGCCTATCCTGCTGGAAGCCGGGCTGACTCCGGAGGAGGACGGCGCGGCTCCCTTCGTGACGCGGCTGGCTCCGGGCGAAACGTTCGAGACGCCGCCGGTCTTTCTCGGCTGCTACACCGGCGATGTGGACGACGGCGCGAACCGGCTGCATCGCTGGGTCGAGAAGGCGCTGCGCCCGCCCGTCCACGATGCCCGCTACCCGCTGCTCGTCAACAACTCGTGGGGCAGCGGGATGGCCGTAGACGAGAGACTGGCCCGCCAGATGATCGCCGATTCCGCCGATCTGGGGCTGGAGATGTTCCATCTAGACGCCGGGTGGTTCAGGGGCGTGGGAGACTGGTATCCCGATCCGGCGAAATTCCCGCAGGGGTTGGCTCCCATTGCGGACGAAGCGCACCGGAATGGGCTGCTCTTCGGCCTGTGGGTCGGCTGGACGCAGGGCGGCGCGCATACCAACCCGCCGGGCCAGCAGACCGTGCTGAGTGTCTTCGACCCGGAGATGAAGGGCTGGTTCACGCGCGACTATCCGCCCGACTGGAGACCGAGGCCGTTCACCGGCGCGGATGTCTGCCTGGGCGACCCGCGCGCAGTGGAGTGGTGTCTGCGCGAACTCCGGCGTATCGTAAAAGAGTATCCGCTGGACCTGCTGGAACATGACCAGCGCATGATCGTGGACGCCTGCGAACGGACGGATCACCGGCACACAGCCTCGGCTACGGACATCGCGTACCGGGCCGCGCAGGGCTACTATCAGGTCTACGATATGCTGCGCGCCGAGAACCCCAACCTGCTGTTCGAGAACTGCGTTGACGGCGGGCATACGGTGGACTACGGCATCGTTCAGCGCACGCACTATGTCAGCATCACCGATACCTACGACCCGCTCTCCAACCGCCGCGCCTTCTATGACGCCTCCTACGCGCTGCCGCCCGCCATGTGCGAGTGCTACGTGGCCGATCATCCGCGCAAGCGCCTGGCGGAGTTCCTCGCCATCCTGCGGAGCGGCATGATGGGCTGGTGTACCATCATGTGCGACACCTCGCAGTGGAGCCAGGAGGAGCGTGCCGCCGCCAAAGCGCAGTTCGCGCTTTACAAGGCCAGACTGCGTCCTCTCATCCAGAGCGCGAACCTCTATCACGTCTCGGAGCGGCCCGACGGCGTGCGCTGGGACGGCATCCAGTATTTCGACCCGCAGACCGGGCGGGGCGCGCTGTTCGCCTTCCGGGGAACCACGCCGGAAACGCAGCACGTCTTTACGCTGAAGGGGTTGGAAGCGGGAAAGCCGTACCGTCTCACGTTCCAGGATGGGAGCAGCGCGCTGGTCACGCGCACCGGCAAGGCGCTGATGCAGACGGGCGTGACGGTTTCGCTGCCCCTGCCGCAGACTTCGGAGATCGTTTTCCTGACCCGACAGTGAGCCGTAATCGGTCATCTCGGAGGAATAGTTTGCATGTCTGACCACGCTTGTCCCCCTAGACGGTTAATGCGCCTTCTCTGTCTTCTCGCCTGCTTCGTCGCGCTCCTGCTGTCCGGCAGAGTCGCGTCTGCTGACGATGTCAAGCAACATCTCGATAAGGCGGTCGCGCTCTACGACGGCAAAAAGCTGGACGAAGCCCTGGAAGAGTTCGAAACGGCGCGGAAGCTGGCTCCCAGCGATCCTACCATTCTCAACTGGATCGGTTTCATCCAGTTACAGCGCCAGCGGTACGCCGAAGCTCTCGAACCGCTGGAACAGGCCGTCAAACTCCAGCCCGACTCCATTCCGACGCATACCAATCTCGGCAACGTCTACTTCGGCCTCAACCGCTTTTCCGACGCGGCCCGTGAGTTCGAGGCGGTCGCGAAGCTGCAGCCGAAGTCGGCGGACGCCTACCACAACCTGAGCAACGCCTACTATAAGCTGGGCCGTCTGCCGGAAGCTGTCGCTGCCTCCCGCCGCGCCGCCGCGCTGAGGCCGAACGACGCCTACGAACAACTCAATCTCGGCTTCGTGCTGCAAGCCTCCAAAAACTACGCCGAGGCGGTCGCAGCCTATCGGAAGGCGACAAAGCGGATGCCCAACCAGGCCGAGTTCTGGCTGAATCTGGGGCTTGGAGCGCAAGACTTAGCGCGGCAGGCACAGGCGCAGCCGGGCGCAGCGGGCAAGGCCCAGGCCGCGAAAGCGCAGGAAGAGGCGCGGAGCGCCTTCGCCCGCGCCGTGCAGCTTGCGCCGAATAGCTATCAGGTGCGGGAGGTCTACGGCGAGGCGCTGGCGGACATGAACCGCCATGCCGAGGCGGCGGCGCAGTTCGAGAAAGCGGCGCAACTCGACCCGAAGCAGTTCAACCCGCTCTTCAATCTGGGCAACGCGCAGACGCGGTTGGGACGGCTCAGCCAGGCGGCGAGCGCCTATCGCCGCGCCCTGGCGATCCAGCCCAACCACCGCGAGTCGCTCAGCAATCTGGGCCTGATCGAGTTCAAGCTGGGGAAGTACGAGGAAGCGGCGCAGACCTTCAAGACACTGACGCAGGCGGCTCCGAACAACGTGAAAGCTTGGATCAATCTGAGCGCCAGCCTGCAAAGCAAGGGCGATGCCGAGGGCGCAATGGCGGCGCTGGAGGAGGCGCTGAAGCAGAACCCGACCGGGCCGGGCGCGGCAGAACTGCGGCGCGCTCTGGCCGGGCAGTATTTTCGCAAAGGCAGCCCCGACAGCCTCAAGCGCGCGGAGGAGGAGTATACCCGTTCGCTGCAAGATGCGCCGGAAAATCCGGAGGCTCTCAACGGCCTGGCGCTGGTCACGCAGAAGCAGGGTAAACTCGACGAGGCCATCGGTCTCTTCAAGCGCGCTGTCGCGCTCGATCCCCGCTATGCCGACGCGCTGAACAACCTGGGCGTGGCCTACGAACTCAAGGGAGAGACGGAACTGGCCGTCGCCAACTACCGCAAGGCGCTGCAAGCCGACCCGAAGAACGCGCTGGCCCGTAGGAACCTCGACCGCTTTGAGAAGCCGGCCCGCGCCGCCGGGAAATAGACTGCCCGCGCAAAGTATAAGGCACGGAGGAGAGCAGTATGTCTTTTCCGCTGCATTTTCTCTCGGCCCTCTCGTGCCGTGACTTTCTGGGGCGCGCGGGCGCAGTCTGCGGCGGTCTTGCGTTGACCTTTCTGCTGGCGCAGGAGGCGGAAGCAGAGCAGAAGCGCGCCGATGAAAGAGAGTTTACTCACGGAATAGCCGGTGATTGCATCCGGCGGATGTCGCGCGGGGCGGTGGCGACCGAGGCGTAGTAGAGGAGGGCGGCGACGCCGAGGAAGACGACGGCGGTCGAGGAGATGGCTGCGCTCATGGTGACGCCATGATCCATCGCGACGCCGATGGCCCAGGGGCCGAGTCCCCCGACGACCCAGCCGAGCATATTCATCAGACCGGTGGCGGTAGCGCGGCGGGCCGGGGTGATGACATCGTAGAAAGCCGCCGTGAGGTTGGAGTCGTACATGCCTTTGAACAGGCCGTAGAGCGTCATGGCGGCGACGAGCGTCCAGGGATCGCGCGTGTAACCGCAGAGGAAGACGAATGGCGCGCCGAGCAATACGGCGAGAGCTTGCAATCGGATGCGTCCTTCGGCGCGGCGCAGGCTCCAGCGATCCGCCCAGACGCCGCCGAGAATGCTGCCGACCATGCTGGCGATCTGGATAAAGATCGTCGCGCCGACACCGGCCAGCGCCAGGTCCAGGCCGAACTTGCGCGTGAGGAACGAGGGCATCCAGATCAGGAACACCAGCGAGACGAAGTTGGCTCCGGCATAGGCGGCGATAAGCAGTACCGCCGTCGGGGTGCGGCAGAAGTCGGCGAGGAAGCGGAGCATGGGAACGTGTTCCGGCTCGGCGCTTTCCGACTCGTCTCCGCGCTCCTGCCGCTCAGCCTGGTTGCGGCGCGGCTCGCGAATGAAGGCATTCAGAACGAAGCCCAGAAGGATTCCGACGATCGCCAGCGTCCAGAACGGAGACCGCCAGCCGAACTCTTTGCCCATCCAGCCCGCCAGCGCGCCCCCGGCGATGGTTCCGGCATAGACGCTCGTCGTGTGCAGCCCGATGGCCCGTGAGCGGGTCGCGGGCGTGTGGTAGTCGCTGACGAGCGCCATCGAGGCGGGCATGTAGAACGTCTCTCCCAGCCCTTCCGACCCACGCACGAGGACGAACTGCCAGACCTTCGTGCAAAGCGCGGTGAAGCCGGTGATCAGGCTCCAGATGTAGAGACCGCCCAGGATGACGGCCTTGCGCGCAAAGCGGTCGCCGACGTGTCCGGCCAGCGGCGCGGCCAGCCCGTAGACCCAGGTAAACGCCGCGCCGATCATACCGAGTTCGGAATCGGAGAAGTGGTATTGCGCCTTCAGGAGGGGAAAGACCGAGGAGATGGCGACCCGGTCGGCATAGTTGAAGAAGCAGATGAACCAGAGCATCCCGACGACCGCCCATTTGTAGGAAGGCGTTGGGCGTTGAGCGTCAGGCGGTGGAGAGGGCGGTTGTCCCTCAAGAAGCGGTGTTTGGGTGGGATTCATCAGTGGGGGCGGGCCTCCAGAAGGTGGACTGCTCGATCAGTATGCCTCTATTATAACGCAACAGTAGTAAGTTTGAACAACAGCGGTGCAGGCCATTTTAGAAAGTTTTCGCCTTTTCTTACTCGTCTGGCAGGAGAGAACGAATAGATGACGAATTGATAAGCAAGAGTGTGTGCGGCTTTTTTAGACGTGTGATATTGAACGGAAGAAGCGTGCAGTATCAGCGATCTAAAGTAGGCTGTGAATGCTGAGCAGGAGGATAGCCGATGAAATGGGCAGGATACAGATTTTCTCGGAAAGGAGTGTCGTTATGAAGTCGCGGCCTTTCCTCTGCCTGGCCGAGTCCCTCTGGCTGCTTGCCCTCCTCTGCCTGTGTCCGACCGTCAGCCGGGGACAACAGGCCGGGCCAGGTTCGCCCCTGGCGCAGACCCTGTTCACCGTCTCGCTCTATGAAGACGGCACCGGAACCATCCAGACCTGCTGCGAAGAGCCGATCCCGCTCTTCAGCTATCTCGACCCGGCCCACAGCAATGTGCCGACCTTCACGCTGCCGTTTCCGATCGTCGCGGGAGACCTGCTCATCGTAGACCAGGCCGATGGGACGGTGAGCGATCTGGTGCGTTTTCCCGATCAGGGCGACGGCACGGCCAGCGTCCTTCAGTTCTACTCGGAACTGCCCGCGAACGGAGAGACTCCGAAGGCCAGCGATGTGGGAATCCCCTCCGACCGTCAGCCCAATCTCGTCACGCTCGTGGAAGCGCTGGACGGCATCGTGACGTACCGGGTGGACGACGCGACCTACATCTTCCATAGCGATCCCGATAATGCTGTTCCCGAACCCGGCGCGCTGAGCCTGCTGGCAGGCGTCGGCGTCTGCGGATTGGGCTGGCGCTGGCATCGCGGGATCGCAGGCGTTGGGAAAAGCAGCCCCCTTCGTAAGGGGAGGGAGCCTTGAATTCTCCCCCTCCTTACGCAGGAGGGGGTTGGGGGGAGGTTTCGCGGATGAGGGCCGAAGTCGTTACGGCCCCAGCACCGTGACCCCGGCAGGGCCGAAGCAGACCGCGCCCAGAAAGGCGGCCCCGGTCGCGTCTATCAGCCCGCCCATGGCGCTGATCGCGATCTTGCCGGGGCTGCCGGTCGCCTGCAAGAGAGCGGAAGCCGCCAGCACGTTGGAGGCGGTGGAGAGTACCGTTATCCGGGCCGGAACCGACCAGCGCGCCCGGTTCGCCGCGATGAGGCCGGGGGCCGTCACCGTCAGCAGGGTATCCGTCGCGTCCGGGCTGAACGGGACAAGCGTGCTATCGGGGGCATAGATCGCGCCCGCGTCGGACGCCAGATCGGCGGCGTGGTCGGCGCGCAGGAAGGCGCGCGCTGCATAGAGCGCCCTCCTTGCCCGGATGCTCAGCCCTTCGGAGGCTCCGAGGATGGCGTCGGTGAGGTCTATGCCGCCGGTATAGACCCGGAGGCGGAGGACGCCGGCATAGGCCAGCAGCGCCGCCCCGCGCAGGTCCGCGCTCGACAGCGCGTCAAGGTACAGGCTGTTCGCTACGAGCGCCGTCGCAGGCGTGTTCCCCGTGATCTGCCCCCCGGCCCACAGCGTGATATTGTCGCCTGCCGAGAGCGAACTGTCCGTGACGGAGACATTGCGCGCGGCGGAAAGCGTGATGCCGTCGCTGCTGAGCGATCCGCCCAGCGCGGAGACGCTGCCACGCCGGGAACTTAGCCCTACGATCGTCCCCGCCAGCAGTGTGCAGCCGTTCGTCGCCCGAACGGTATCGGTCGCGCTGACCGTGACCGCCGAGGCGGGAGCGATGGCGAGCAGGCTGGCCCCGTCGAGATGCACGGCGCGCGCTGCCGCAAGGACGATGCCGGTTCCCGCCAGAAACGCAGTCGCCTGCCCCTCCGATGTCCCGGCGGCGATATTGCCGCAGGCCAGGACGCCGATATGGCTCAGCGGGTAGTCGCCGGTGGCCGTCGCTCCCGTCAGCGCCACATCGCCGCCCGCGCAGACGCCGAAGAAGGTGGCAAAATCCGTCTCCGAAAGCGTCAGGTCTATATTGCCGCCCGCCTGGAGAAAGAGGGCCGGAGCGGTCAGCTTGCCGTGAACGATCAGATGTCGCCCGGCCTGGAGCAGCAGGAACCGGGGAACGAAGAGCGTCTGCGAGGCCGGAATGACCAGGCTGGCCGCCTGGGCGGGCGCAGGATAGAACCCACTGCTGACCTGCGTATTGAAAACGCCGCCGTTCTGTATCAGGGCGTTGATGTCCACGCTCGGAGTCGAGTCGAGGCCGATGTCGCCCTCGGCGGCGGAGTAGAGGCCGTCTCCGTTGACATCCACGAAGGCGAAACCGGGATCGGCGATGCCGGAACCGGCCCGCGCGCCCTGCGCGGCCAGAAGGCCGAGCAGCATAAACAGCGCCAAGAGGCGCGAACGCAGCGCAACCATGATGTCGCCTTTCTCATCAGGCTTCCTGCCTACGTCTGTTTTCCGCGTCCGAAGGACGCTTGGCCGTAGGCCACCGAGACGGGTACTTTCAGTACCCGGCCACTTGTGCAGGAAGTCTATTACAAGACCGTCGGACAGGCCGCCTTTTCCGGCCTGCCCTCCGATGATCCGTCAAAGACTGTCTCCTATAGTCGGAGAGAACCGACAGTCTCCGCAGGCCGATTCCCCGGGGCCGCCTCCTGGAAAGCAGGAGCGCGCGGCGCTAATTGATGGGGTTGATTTCGGCCCAGTAGTTGTCGAAGCCGTAGTATCCCGTCGTGCTGGGCTGAAAGTAGCCGGCGACGTAGTGGATATGCGGATTGCCGTTCAGGGTGAACTTGTTGGCGATGACCGCGCCGTAGACATCGGGCGTGCCGTTGAAGATGACCCGCCCGCTCGAAGGGCCGTTGTAGTTGTAGATTCCGGCATCCAGTTCGCTATTGCCGTTGAAGATGACATCGTTGGTTGTCGCCACATAGATGCGAACCGGCTTGGTCGGGTCTTGCGTCATCTTCAGGGCCGCCGTGCCGCCATTGAACACGAACGTACTCGCCGTTCCACTCGGCCCGAACCAGAGGTTGATTGGCCCCTGCGTATTGTCGAAGCTGATCTTGGAGTTGCCGTTGCAGGTCAGGCTGGTCAGATAGTAGTTAGCGCCGCCGGGCTTGCCTTTGAACGTCAGCGCGCCGTTGCCGTTGAGAAGGATTTTATTGTTGCTAATCGGCGGATTGGAAAGGCCGTTGTCGTTATGTGTGGCGAGCCAGGACAGGCCGAAGGGCGGAAAGGCGGTGTTGGCGAGGCTGTCCACGGTCGGCCAGTTGACCGGGTCCGCGTTGTAGCTGACGCTGTAGTTGCCGTTGGGCGGGCTTTGCCAGTGGGCGAGCGGCCCGTTAAAGGTGACGTTGCCGTTGATGGTCGGATGTCCGTTGAAGGTGAAATAGCCGTTCGTGCCGACATCCCCATCTATGGTGGTCGCCGTGCCGTTGATGATGCCCGATTCGACGCCGTAGAGGGCGTAGTCTGCGGGCGTGGCGTAGCCTTTGCCCGCCACTTTGAGCGTGCGGGTGACGCCGTGGATGGTGCCGGTGGCGATGACATAGAGGTTGTTGGGAGCCGTCCAGATACCGCCGGTATTGCGGTCTATGCAGTAGACGGTAAACTGCCCCCCGGCCAGCGTGCCGGTATAGGGCGCGCTCGCCTGGTCGGCCTGCGCGGGGTTCTGGCTGATCTTGCGGAACTCGTAGTTCACCCCGGCCTCCGCCAGGTTGAGAACAGCGGCATAGTCGCTCTCGGCGCGCGCCCGCGCATAGTGCGAGACCGTCAGCGCGCCGATGCCCGCCAGCAGCAGCGAGACGACCACCATGAACGCCAGCGCGCTGATCAGCACGCCGCCCCGCCGCGCGGAGGCGCGACGCTCCGTCCAGCGCCGCGCGCCGGACTGCAAACCTGTATGACGCACTCCTTGCCCCCCGTTCGCTCCCACTCTCTGGAGCCACACGATGACCTGAACCGATGCCTCTGCGCCCTGCGATCTGGTCGGAAAAGCGCCGGCCTCACGCCGGATCGCAGGCCCAACCGGATGAACGCGCTTTAACTGACGTATCTTTCCACAAAGCTGTCAGTTTTGTGAAAAATAAAAGCCTTCCTGACAAAATCGGCGCGTTCTCTCTCCCCATTTCAGAAGGCAGGCCGCGTAAAGCGCACAGGGACGGGCAAAAGCGGCAGGAACCGCTCCCCCTCTCGACAAACTGAGACGTAGCTTACCTATCCGAAAGGGACCTTCCACACATGACACAGCCACGCCTGTCACACTGCGATCTGCTCGAACTCAAACGCTGGAACACGCCCACCATCTACAACGGCTGGGAACAGATCACCCGCTACGATGCGGGCAAGGACGCTTTCAATCTCGAAGAGACGCGCGATTTTATGCCGCAGATGGGGCCGATGGTCGGGTACGCCGTCACGGTGGTCATCGAGCCGAGCCGGGCCGAACACCGCGCCCATAACCCGGACGCCGTGCGAGAGTATCTCGAATATGTCGCCAGCCAGCCCGCGCCCAAGATCGTCGTCATTCAAGACCTGGACAAGCCGCAGACGTTCGGCAGCTTCTGGGGCGAGGTCAACAGCAACACCCATCGGGCGCTGGGCTGTGTGGGAACCATCGTGGATGGCGCGATCCGGGACGTGGACGAGATGACCAACGCCGGATTCAAGGCGCTGGCGCGGCGGCTGTGCGTGGGCCATGCCTATAGCTGGCCGGTAGCCTGGAACTGTGAGGTGGAGGTGTTCGGGCGCACGGTGCAACCGGGACAGCTTATCCATGCCGACAAGCACGGATTTCTGGCCGTTCCCCCGGAGGACGAGGCCCGCCTGCTGGAGGCCGCGCGCTTTATGGACTCCAACGAGTGCCGCACGGTCATTCCGGCGGCCCGCGAGACCGCCGGAAAAACCATGCCGGAGATACTCCAACAGATGAGCGAGGCGCGGGCCGCTTTCGGGAAGGCCGTGCGCGAGAAGTTCGGCGCTCAGGGAGAGTGGTAACGGCCCCTCTCCCACATGGTAGGAGAGGGACCGAGGGGGAGGAGCCGCCGCAGTTTTAGGCGCTACCGCTTCAGTTTTTCGCGATAGTGTTCCCGGAACTTGGCGACTTTCGGCGCGATGACGAACTGGCAGTAGGGCTGCCCCTGGTTCCGCGCGAAATAGTCCTGATGGTAGTTCTCCGCACGGTAGAAGTTGGTGAACGGGGTGATCTCGGTGACGATCGGATTGGGCCAGAGATGCGCCGTCTCGATCTCGCGGACGACCTGCCTGGCGGTCTCCTGCTGCGCCGGGCTATGGGTGAAGATAGCAGAGCGATACTGCGGCCCGACATCCGCGCCCTGCCGGTCTTTGGTGGTCGGGTCGTGTGTCGTGAAGAAGATATTCAGCAGGTCGTGATAGGAGATGACTTTGGGATCGAAGACGATCTGAATGGCCTCGGCGTGTCCGGTCGTTCCGGTGCAGACCTGCTCGTAGGTCGGATTGGCGACCTGTCCTCCGGCATAGCCCGGCTCGACCGTCTCCACGCCTTTGAGGTCGCGAAAGATGGCTTCGGTACACCAGAAGCAGCCTCCGGCCAGGGTCGCGATCTCCTTGCCGGGCGGTATCGAAAGGGATTGCATGGGTTCCGGTCTCCTTACGGCGTTCTCCGGTTTTGCGGCAGACCTCGGCAAAGCGCAGCCTGCCAGTAGGTACGCCAGGCCGAGCAGCCAGACGCCCAGCCACAGCGCGCGTTGCCGCGTGGATGGTCGCGCGTCGGCGTGATGTGATGTCCAGAGCAGCCTACGGTCTTTCATGTTAGGCATATACGTTCCCGGCTCCTCAGAAATTCCTGCTCGCCGCTTTCCGCGCTGAGGTCGGCCCGTATTCCCGGTCGCCTTCTCCCACATTGCGAGAGCAGGCGGGGGAGACGTTCAACGAGGAAAAGAGGAGATCGGGCGCGAATAGGGCAGAAACCTCTTCTCTTGGAGTCGTCCGTGAAGATACTGGTTCCTATCAAGCGCGTCCCAGACCCGTATGAGCGCGTGCGCCTGACCCCGAACGGTCAGCTGGACGCCAGCGACGTCAAATGGGTCATCAATCCGTTCGATGAGATCGCCCTGGAGGAGGCCGTGCGCCTCCGCGAAAGCGGCGCGTCGGTAGAGATCGTAGCGGTCGGTATCGGCGGGCCGGCCTGGGAGGAGCCGCTGCGCACGGCGCTGGCGATGGGGGCCGACCGCGCCCTCCTCATCCTGGACGAAGCGCCGACCGATCCCGGCGTCATCAGCCACCTGCTGGCTGCCGTCTGTGAGCGTGAAAAGCCCGACCTGATCCTGATGGGCAAGCAGGCTATTGACGATGATCTCAACCAGACCGGCCAGCGCCTTGCCGCGCTGCTGGGCGTGCCGCAGGCGACCTTTGCCTCTGCCCTCACCCTCTCCGCCGACGGAACCCGCGCCCGCGTGACCCGTGAGGTGGACGCCGGACGCGAAACATTAGAAGTGACTCTCCCCGCCGTCGTGACCGCCGACCTCCGCCTCAACCAGCCGCGCTATGTCGCCCTGCCTGCCATCATCAAGGCGCGCACGAAGCCCCTGGAACGCCTTCCTGTCGGCGAACTGGGCGTGCGCCCTCCCGCCCGCGTGACCGTCCTGAAGCTGGAGACGCCGCCGCCGCGCAAGGCGGGCCGCAAGGTCGGCAGCGTGGACGAACTGATTACGGCGCTTCGCGAGGAAGCGAAGGTCATTTGAAGCGGTAGAAAAGGATGTCCGAATGAGCAACGTTCTGGTACTGGCGGAGACGGATGGAGCGCATGTCCTGCCCGGCACGCTTCCGGCGATTACGTTTGCGCAGACGCTGGGGAGAGAGACGGGCGGGGGATTCGACCTGCTGATCCTCGGTGGAGCGGAGATCGCAGGCGAGGCCGAAGCGTGGAGGAGTTATGGCGCGGGGCGTGTCTTTGTGGCGGCGGCTCCCGAACTGGCGCATCCGACGGCGGATCGCGCGGCGGCGGTCTGTGTGGCGGCGGCGCAGCAGGCAGGGGCGGAGTCCATTGTGGGAACCTCCTCGACCTTTGGCCGCGATGTCCTGCCGCGCGTCGCCGGGTTGCTGGACCTGCCCATGCTCTCCGACGTGCTGCATGTCGAGAAGGCGGAGAGCCGTCTGATGTTCCGCCGCCCAATGGTCGCGGGGAACGTTATTGCGACCGTGCAGGTAGAAGGAGATAGAGGCATTTTCAGCGTGCGCGGCACGGCGTTCGGGCCGCCAGAGAAGGGGAATACCCCCAGTGAAGTCCAGACTTTGAACGTGGATGGCGGCGCGCTGCCGCAGGGAACGACCTGGATCGGGCTGGAAGCCGGGGAACAGAAGCGCCCGGAACTGACGATGGCCCGCGTGGTCGTCTCCGGCGGACGGCCTCTGCGCGATGCGGAGACCTTCGAGCGGCTGATCGGGGGGCTGGCGGATAAACTCGGTGGGGCGGTCGGCGCGACGCGCGCGGCGGTGGACAGCGGCATCGCGCCCAACGAGTTGCAGGTGGGGCAGACCGGCAAGGTCGTCGCGCCGGAACTCTATATCGCGGCGGGCATCTCCGGCAGCGTCCAGCATCTGGCGGGCATGAAGGATTCCAAAACCATCGTCGCGATCAACACCGACCCGGATGCGCCCATCTTCGAGGTCGCGGACTATGGACTGGTCGCCGATCTGCATCAGGCGCTTCCCGAACTGATCGCCAAACTGTAGAGACGCTTGCATAGGCGGTTGAAACCGCTGCTGGCCCTCACCCCCTAACCCCCTCTCCCAACGCTGTGGGAGAGGGGGAACGTTGAGTCGGCGCAGGCGGGTTTTGTGCTTTTGCAGACGCGAATTCATTCGCCGAGAAAAGTCCGTTTACATGGCGACACGAGACATCTTCTTCCATATCACGCCGCTCGGACAGGGCATTTTCTATCTGCTGTCGGTTGTGAGCGTCGTGGTCTGTTTTTACGGCGTCTACCGGCGCATACGGCTCTGGCGGCAGGGGCGGCCCTTCTCGCCGCTCACGCACTGGCCGTCCCGCTGGAAGGCGCTGTTCGCCCAGATGATCGCACACCGCCGCACGCGCCGCCGCCCCTACGCCGGGAAGATGCATCTCCTTATCTTCTTCGGGATGCTCGTCCTCTTTATCGGGACGAACATCGTCGCGGTCGAACACTACGGCGCGCTGCTCTTCGGGAATCACTGGCTCTATCGCGGCTGGTTCTATCTGGCGTGCAAGGTCGTGCTGGACCTGTTCGGTCTGGGCCTGATCATCGGAACCATCATGGCGCTGGCCCGCCGCCTGGGGCCGCATTCGCCTGCGCTCGGCAACGAGCGGAAAGATTTCGCGTTTCTGTTCCTGCTGCTGGCGGCGACGCTGACCGGCTTTCTGCTGGAAGGGGCCGGGATCGCCGCCGACCCGCGCCGCGCGCCGTTTGCCGCCTTCTCTCCTGTCGGCAGATGGTTCGCGCTGCCGCTGCAGGGGCTTTCTCCCTCCGGCTATATCCTCCTCTGGTGGGTTCACGCGCCGCTCGTGCTGGGCGTCATCGCCGCGCTGCCCTATGGAAGATGGCTGCATCTGTTCGTCGCGCCGCTCAGTATCGCCTTGCAGCCGGAGCGACCGATGGGCGCGCTGGAACCGGTGGCGATGGCCCAGGTGGAAGAGACGGGCCGGATCGGACTGGGTGCGATTGCGGACCTGGATCGCTGGCAGTTGCTCAGCCTGGACGCCTGCATGGAGTGCGGACGCTGCACCGAAGCCTGCCCTGCGCACGCCGTCGGCAAGGAACTGAACCCGAAGCAGGTGGTGCTGGATTTGCGGCGCATGATGGCAAGCCTCCCTCCTCAGGAAGAGGCCCCCACCCCTAGCCCCTCCCCCAAGAACAGGGGAGGGGAACAATCTAGTTCTCTCCCTCCCCCTGTTCTTGGGGGGAGGGACGGGGTGGGGGGCCAATCCACCGATGTCATCTCGGATGAGTCGCTGTGGGCCTGTACCAACTGCCATGCCTGCGTGCGCGAGTGTCCGGCGCTCATTCGCCATGTGGATATTCTCGACGGTATCCGCCGCTATCGGGTGGCGGAAGGGCGGCTTTCCGGCACGGCGGCGGCGATGCTGCGCCAGTTGGGAAGCCGCGAAAATCCGTGGGGACTGCCCGCCTCGCAGCGTCTCGATTGGGTGCAGGGACTCGATATTCCCGTCGCCACCGCCGAGGATGGTCGGGACGTGCTGTTGTGGGTCGGGTGCGCGGGAGCCTTCGAGCCGCGCGCGCAGAAGACCGTCCGCGCCCTGGCCCAACTGCTGCAACAGGCAGGCGTCCGATTCGCCATCCTCGGCCCCAAAGAACGCTGTTGCGGCGATCCGGCCCGGCGCACCGGCGATGAGTTTCTGTTCCAGCAGCTTACCGAGACGAATATCGCGACTCTCGACGGCGTCAAAGCGAATACCCTTGTGACCATCTGCCCGCACTGCTTCCACACCCTCAAGAATGAGTACCCCCAGTTCGAGGGGCGGTACGACGTGCTGCACCACACGCAGTATCTTGCCCGGCTGCTTGCGGAGGGCCGACTGAAGCTGCCGCCGGGGTTCGCCGACAGCGTCACCTACCACGATCCCTGCTTCCTCGCTCGCGTGAACCGGGAGACGGAGGCTCCGCGCAGGCTGCTCAACAGCGCACAGAGCCTCCCGCTCCTGGAAGCGCCGAGGCGGGAGAGCAAGACCTTCTGCTGCGGCGCGGGAGGCGGGCGCATGTGGATGGAGGAGCCGCCTCACCAGCGCCCGGGCGTCAACCGCGCGCAGGAACTCCTTGCCACCGGCGCGAAGACGGTCGCAATCGGCTGTCCGTTCTGCAAGGTGATGGTCGGCGACAGCATCGCGCAGGTCGCCGGAGAGAACGCTCCGCCCGTTCTGGACGTGGCGGAAGTCCTGCTGGCCGCTGCCGCGAACGCCGCGCCTCTGATGGCGCAGAGTCCGCAAGCGCCGCAGACCGAGGTGCAAGATGAGCGAATCTAGCCTGCCCGCAACGCCGCGCGGAGGGGAATTTCTGCTTGCAGAGACGGCTCCTGAACAGGTCTTCATTCCCGAATCGCTCTCGGCGGAAGCGCGCCTGATGGCAAAGACGATGGAGGAGTTTCTGCGCAAGGAGGTGCTGCCGGTCAACCGCGCGCTGGAAGCGCAGGAGCCGGGCCTGATGCCTGCGCTCATCCAGAAGGCGGGCAGCCTCGGCCTGCTGGCGGGCGGCGTTCCCGAAGCGTACGGCGGCCTGGCGCTGCCCAAATCGGCGCTGGCTCTTCTCACGGAGAAGGCCGCGCTCCACCTCTCCTTTGCCATCTCCATCAGCGTCCATTCCGGTGTCGCGACGCTGCCGCTGCTCTACTTCGGCACGCCGGAGCAGAAGCAGAGATACCTGCCGTCTCTGGCGACCGGAGAGCGGATCGGCGCGTTTGCGCTGAGCGAGGCGAACTGCGGTTCCGACGCCCTGAGCGCGCAGACGAAGGCGACATTGACGCCGGACGGCGCGCACTATCGGCTCAACGGCACAAAGATGTGGACGACAAACGGGGGCTTT
>Ga0070741_10006778_pt1 | contig 24312 bp, 21 predicted proteins | sample Coa_R1_4_FD_66440 | JGI IMG/M metagenome (GOLD analysis project Ga0070741, IMG submission 66440) | Surface soil microbial communities from Centralia Pennsylvania, which are recovering from an underground coalmine fire - Coalmine... | ecosystem: Environmental > Terrestrial > Soil > Unclassified ...
GTCGTAGCCCTCGGTCGTCTCCATCAGCCTGCGGACCTCGGCCGACGGCGACTTGTCCTCGAGGAACCGCCGGACGGTCTGGCGCAGCTCCTCCTGCTCTTCCGAAAAGGCGAAGTTCACGGTTGCTCCTGTGGGTCGTCACGCCGCGGTCGCGCGCGGCGCAGGGTAGTGGGAGCCGGCGACGCAGCGCCCGCTCCCAGTCAGCGGGGTTCGCGCGGCAGACCGAGCACGCGCTCGCCGAGGATGTTCTTCTGGATCTCGCTCGCGCCCGCGTAGATGGTCTCCGAGCGGCTGAACAGGTAGATGCGCTGCAGCTCGCCGAGCTCGTACGGGTCGCGCGGGTCGCCGGGCAGGATCTGCGAGTCAGGACCGAGCACGTCCATCGCGAGCTCACCCAGCCGGCGGTGCCACGTGCTCCAGTAGAGCTTGCCGATGCTCGCCTCCGGGCCGAGGACGCCGCGACGGACGAGGTTCGTCAGCATCCGCAGCCCGTTGTACTTCATGATCTCGACGCCGACGTACGCGTCCGCGAGCCGCTGACGGATCGACGGGTCGGTCGCCGTCCCGTGCGCGTGCGCCGCATCGATCACGTGGTCGAGCTCGCGCCGGAACCCGAGCTGCTGGGACAGGAACGCGGTGCCGCGCTCGAACCCGAGCGTCGCCATCGCGACCTTCCACCCGTCGTTCGGCTCGCCGACGATGTTGGCGCGGTCGGTGCGCGCGTCGTCGAAGAACACCTCGTTGAACTCCGCGGTGCCCGTCATCTGGCGCAGCGGCCGCACGCTCACGCCCTGCTGGTCCATGGGGACGAGGAGGTACGAGATGCCCTTGTGCGCGGGCGCGTCGGGATCGGTGCGCACGACCGCGAAGCACCACTGGGCGCGGTGCGCGAGCGTCGTCCACACCTTCTGCCCGTTGATCACCCACTGGTCGCCGTCGAGGACGGCCCGCGTCTGCACGTTCGAGAGGTCGGAGCCGGCGTTGGGCTCGGAGTAGCCCTGGCACCACAGCTCCTCGACGGCCTGGATCCGCGGGAGGAAGCGTCGCTTCTGGTCCTCGGTGCCGTACGCGATGAGCGTCGGCGCGAACAGGCCTTCGCCGAAGAAGCTGATGCGCGCGGGCGCGTCGGCCTTCGCGTACTCCTCGTTGAAGATCACCTGCTCGACGATCGACGCGTTGCGTCCGCCGTACTCGCTGGGCCACGCCATGCCGACCCAGCGATCCTTGCCGAGCAGCCGCTCCCACTCGACGCGGACCTCCCACCCCGCCTCGTCGGCCGGACCGCCGCCCCCGCCGATCTCGGCGAACTCGCCCTTCAGGTGCTCGGCCAGCCAGGTCCGCACCTCGTCGCGGAACTCGGCCTCCTGCGGTGAGTCACGGAAGTCCATCGGGTCCCGGACGCTACTAGACCGCCCGGTCAAGTACCGCCCCGCCCGAGCGCGATCGCGACGGTGCACCGGTACGCTCGGCGACATGGCCCGTCCCGCGCACTTCGAGGACGCCGACGTGCGGGTCGACAAGATCGTCGTCGGCCCGTTCGAGAACAACGTGTTCGTGGTGCGCAGCAAGCGGACGGGTGACGCTGTACTCGTCGACGCCGCGAACGAGCACGACCTGTTGCTCGAGGTGAGCCGCGCGACCGGCGTGCGGCGCGTACTCACGACGCACGGCCACTGGGACCACATCCAGGCGGTCACCGCTGTGCGCGACGCCGGGATCGACGTCGGGATCGCGACCGAGGACGCCGCGATGCTGCCGGGCTACGACTTCACGATCCCCGACGACGACGTGATCGAGGTCGGCGACCTCCGGCTGCGGACGATCCACACCCCGGGCCACACGCCCGGCTCGACGTGCTTCGTGCTCGAGGGCAAGCCGGTGGTGTTCAGCGGCGACACGCTGTTCCCGGGCGGCCCGGGCAACACGAGGTTCGAGAACGCGAGCTTCGAGCAGATCATCGAGTCGATCGACCGTCGGCTGTTCACGCTGCCGGCCGACATGCTCGTGCTGCCGGGCCACGGTCTCGACACGACGGTGGGCACGGAGCGTCCGCACCTCGACGAGTGGATCCAACGCGGCTGGTAGCCCCAGCAAGAGGTGCGGACGCGACCATCGGCGAGAGCGTCCGCATCTCGACGAGTGGATCGAGCGCGGCTGGTAGCCGACGCGAACGCGAAGATGCGGCACTGACGTACGCATTCCGTACGTCAGTGCCGCATCTCGCGTCGGGCGTGTGAGCTACCCGAGCCCGTTCTCCTTGAGGAACGCGTTCGCGACGTCGGCCGGGTCCTGCTTCTCGTTCTGCACCTGCAGCGCGAGCTTGTTGTAGGCGTCGGTCGTGAGCTTGGCGTTCACCGCGTCGATGATCGAGTTGAGCTGCGCGCTGTCGACGCTCTTGCGCACCAGCGCGACCGGGTTGTCCGAGGGCTGGAGGCCCTTGTCGTCCTGCAGCAGGACGTAGTTGGGCTTGATCACGCTGCTCCCCGTGAACAGCAGCGCGACCTGGATCGTGCCGTCGTCGAGGGCCGTCTCGGTGACGGGCCCACCGGCGTCGAGCTTCTTCACGTCCTTGAACTGCAGCCCGTAGAGCTGCTGCTCCTTCGTCCCCAGGCACAGCGGGCGGTCGAGGCACTCCGGCGGACCACCGAACACGAGCTGGCTCGCGACCGGCTTGAGGTCGGAGATCGTCTTGAGGTGGTACTTGTCCGCGGTCGTCTTCAACACATAGAAGCCGTTGACGTCCACGGCGGTCGCCGGCGTCGTCGCGACGAGGGTCGTCGGCAGCTTCGCCTTGAGCGCGTCGTACGTCGTCGTCCGGTCGTTCGTCGGCGTGCCGTTGAGGAACGTCAGCAATGTCCCCTGGTACTCGCCGTACAGGTCGATGTCGCCGTTCTGCAACGCCTTGTAGACGATCTCGGTGGCCCCGAGGTTGTCCTTGTACGTGATCTTGTAGCCCTTCGCCGCGAGCGCACCGCCGTAGAGATGGCTGAGCACCTGCGCCGCACCGAAGTTCTTCGAACCGACGGTGAGCGTCTTCGTCGGTGCCGACGTCGCGCCGCTGCCGCTGCTCTTCTTCCCGCTGCTCGAGCTGCCGCACGCGGCCAGCACGACTGCGAGCGCGCTCGCGAAGGCGACCGTCGCGAGCGCGCGACGACCGACCCGAAATCTGGACTTGGTCACGGTGCCTCCCCATGGGCCCGTCGAGTAGAAGGTCAGACGTTACGCGTTCACCGGCGCAGGTTGCTCGCGAACACGTTCGACCGGTCCGACTCCGGCCCGCAGCCCGCGCGACACGACGAGCCGCTGGACCCCGGCGAGCGCGAGCTCGACCACGATGGCGAGCACCGCCACGAGCAGCGCGCCCGCGAACACGCGCACGTTGTCGGACACCGCCATGCCGTCGATGATGTAGCGGCCGAGACCACCCCACCCGACGTACGCGGCGAGCGTCGCGGTCGCGACGACCGCGACCGCGCTCGTGCGCACGCCGGCCATGATCAACGGCATCGCGACCGGGAGCTCGACGCGTCGCAGCACCTGTCCGCCGTTCATCCCCATGCCGCGCGCGGTTTCCCGCAGCTCCGCGTCGACGTTCGCCATCCCGACGTACGTGTTCGTGAGCATCGGTGGGATCGCGAGCAGGACGAGCGCGATGAACGTGGGGATCGAGCCGATACCGATCCCGCGCAGGACGGCGGGCGGGTTCCCGACCCCGAACGCGAGCACCGCGAGGAGCAGGATCGCGAGGCTCGGGAGCGCGCGCCCGACGTTCGACACGTTCACCGCCGCGAAGCCGCCGCGACGCAGGTGCCCGAGCACGAGCCCGATCGGCAGCGCGACGAGCGCGGCGACGACGAGCGACACCGCGGAGATCTCGAGGTGCTGCACGACGAGGTGCGGGATCCCCTCGTTGCCGCGCCAGTGGTCACCGTTGGAGAACCACCGCAGCACGTCCTGCAAGAAGCTCACGACGCGACGACCTTCGCGCGCGCCCACGGCGTCACGAGCCGTTGCACGAGGAGCAGCGCGGCGTCGGTGACGACCGCGAGCGCGATGACGAGGACGCCCGCGACGGTGATCGGCGTGCGGAACTGGCGCTGGAAACCATCGAGCATCAACGCGCCGAGCCCGCCCTGCCCGATGAGCGCCGCGACCGGGACGAGCCCGATGAGCGTGACGGCCGCGATGCGGATGCCCGCGACGATCGCGGGCACGGCCAGTGGGAGCTCCACGAACAGCAGCTGGCGCGTCGACGAGTACCCCATGCCGCGCGCGGCCTCCGTCACCTCGGGTGGAACGGCGTCGAGGCCCGAGACGATGTTGCGGATCAGGATGAGCAACGAGTACGCGGTCAACGGGATCAGCGCCGTGTTGCGCGACAGGCCCGTGTACGGGAGCAGGAACGCGAACGCGGCGAGCGACGGGATCGTGTACAGCACGCCCGTCACCGACAGGATCGGCGCGAGCGTCCGGCGCCGGCGCGACGCGAGCACCGCGAGCGGGAACGCGATCACGAGCCCGTACAGGAGCGCGAGTCCCGCGAGGACGACGTGCTCGTGCAGGCGCGTCGAGATCTCCGTCGTGTGGTTCGTGACCCAGGACCAGTCGATCCACGCGCTGCCGCTGTAGCCCGCGGCGAGCAGGTTCATGGCACGGGTTCCATCGCTCGCCCGAAACCGCCGGGAATTGCGGGGAAGGGCGATGGTACCGTCGGGCGACCGTCCCACCCCCACGCGTCCCGCTCCGCATCGCGCCGCTCGTGGCGACCGTCGCACGCGGAGTCGCCTGACCGCTCCTCGTCACGCCGCGGGAGGCCCGCGCATGATCCGTCTCGAGTCGGTCAGCAAGCGCTACCCGAACGGACAGCTCGCGGTCCGCGACCTCGACCTCGACGTCCCCGCGGGTGAGACGTGCGTGCTGCTCGGACCGTCAGGGTGCGGCAAGACCACGACGTTGAAGATGATCAACCGGCTCATCGAGCCGACGAGCGGGCGCATCTTCCTCGACGGCGAGGACGTCACGCGCGTCAATCCGGTCGGCCTGCGGCGCCGTATCGGGTACGTGATCCAGCAGGTGGGCCTGTTCCCACACCAGACGATCGAGACGAACGTCGGGACCGTGCCGCGTCTGCTCGGCTGGGACCGCGCGCGCACGCGCCGGCGTGTCGACGAGCTGCTCGAGCTCGTCGGTCTCGATCCGGCCGCGTACCGCAGCCGGTACCCGGCGCAGCTCTCGGGTGGGCAACGCCAGCGCGTCGGCGTCGCTCGCGCGCTCGCCGCCGACCCCCCGGTGCTGCTGATGGACGAGCCGTTCGGTGCGATCGACCCCGTCACGCGCGGCCGTCTGCAGGACGAGTTCCTGCGGCTGCAGGACGAGGTGCGCAAGACCGTCGTGTTCGTCACGCACGACGTCGAGGAAGCGGTGAAGCTCGGGACGCGGATCGCGATCCTCGACGTCGGCGGCATCCTCATGCAGTACGACACGCCGGCCGAGGTCCTCGGTCAGCCCGCGTCGAAGATGGTCGCCGACTTCGTCGGGTCGGACCGCGCCCTGAAGCGACTGCGCGTCACGCCCGTCTCGCTCGACGGGATCGTCCGACCTTCGACGGTGTCCCCGGACGCACCGCTCGAAGCGGCACGCGCGGTCTTGGCTCGTGACGCGACGGACTGGGTGGCCGTCGTCGACGACGACGGCACCTTGCGCGGACAGGTTCTCGAGGACGACGTCGACGGAACCGGCCCGGTGCGCGACCGGATGGAGCGCATCGAAGCGTGGATCTCGGTCGACGACTCGTTGGAGGCCGCCCTGGCCGCGACGCTCCTGACCGAGTCGGGTCGCGTCGCGGTGCTCGACGGCGAGACGTTCCTCGGCGTCCTGACGCCCGACGCCATCCACCGCGCGTTGCGGAGCTCCGTCGGCGCCGAGTCGGTGCCCGCCGAGCTGAAGTCTCTCTGATCCCCGACTGTTCTCTCGACGAAGGAGGAGCGATGGACGCGATCCACGACTGGCTCGCCCCGGTCCGCAACATGACATGGGTGGCCGCGCACTTCGGGCACCGGTAGGCGTGCCGGCCTCCGTCCGCGAGATGACGGCGCACGACGCGCGCGCCGTCGTCGACGCCTGCTTCCACGGCTCGTCCGACGGCCGGGTCGGTGTGGAATGCGAGTGGTTCGTCGTCGCGACCGACGACGTCCGTCGTCTTGTGCCGTCGTCGCACGTGCACGCGACCTGCGAGCACGTGCTCGCGGGACCGGATCCGTGCCGGATCACGTTCGAGCCGGGCGGCCAGCTCGAGCTGAGCACCCAACCCGCGTCCGGGATCGACGCCGCCTGCCGCGCGCTCGCCCGCGACATGGCGAGCATCCGCACCGCGCTCGCACGCGACGGGTACGGGCTCGTCGCCGTCGGGCAGGATCCCGCTCGGCACGGTCGACGCGTCGTCGACGCGCCCCGCTACCGCGCGATGGAGCGGTACTTCGCGTCCGCGTGGCCCAGTGGTCGCACGATGATGTGCTCCACCGCGGCGCTCCAGGTCAACGTCGACGTCGGCCGGCACGGCCGCGTCGTGCCACGGTGGCGGCTCGCCCACGCGCTCGGGCCCGTCCTCGCGGCCGCGTTCGCCAACTCGCCCCTCGCGTGCGGACGGCCGAGCGGGTGGCGCTCGAGCCGGCTCGCGGTGTGGGCCGCGCTCGACCCCACGCGCACCGCGCCGGTCCACGTCTCGGACGATCCTGCGGACGACTGGGCGCGCTACGCGCTCGACGCCCGCGTCATGCTCGTCCGTCACTCGTGCACGCACTACGAACCCGTGCTCGAGCCGTTGACGTTCCGGGCGTGGATGTCGGGGCACGAACGGTTCGGCTACCCGACCGTCGACGACCTGCGGTACCACCTGACGACGCTGTTCCCACCGGTCCGCCCGCGGGGCTGGCTGGAGCTCCGCATGATCGACTCGCTGCCCGACCCGTGGTGGCAGGTCGCGGTCGCGGTCACGGTCGCGCTGCTCGATGACGACGACGCGGCCGAGCGGGCGGCGCGCGTGGTCGAACGGACGACCGGCATGTGGCGCGACGCGGCACGTCACGCGACCGCGCACCCGCTCCTCGCCCGCGCCGCGCGCGACTGCTTCGCGGCCGCGCTCGATGCACTGCCGCGCATGGGGGCAGCGGCGTCGACCGTCGACCTCGTCGCGCGGTACCGCGACCAGTACGTCGCGAGAGGTCGATGTCCCGCCGACGACCGCCTCGCCGAGTGGACGCGCGACGGCACGCTCCTGCCGCTTCCGGAACCCGAATGGGAGACGACATGACGACAGGTGTCGCGCCGGTCACCGGCATCCGCGAACGCGTCGCGTCGGAGCTCGACGCCGCCAGGCGGCGGACGCTCGCGCTGCTCGAACCGGTCTCCGACGGCGACCTCCTGGCCCAGCACTCGCCGCTCATGTCGCCGCTCGTATGGGACCTCGCGCACATCGCGCACTACGAGGAGCTCTGGCTCGTCCGCACGCTGACGGGCGCGCCGCCCACCGACGCGCGCTTCGACGACGTCTACGACGCCTTCCGGCACCCGCGCCGCGAGCGCCCGTCGCTCGACATCCTCGGGCCGGCGGACGCGCGCGCGTTCGCGCGCGATGTCCGCACGCGCGTGCTCGACGTGCTCGCGACCGTGGACCTCGACCGCGACGAGCTCCTCCGCAACGCGTTCGTGTACGGGATGGTGGTGCAGCACGAGCACCAGCACGACGAGACGATGCTCGCGACGCTGCAGCTGCGCGACGCCACGTATCCGTTCGCCGAGCCGGCGCCTCGCTCCGCGGTGCGCGACGTCGACGGCGAGGTGCTGGTCGAGGGCGGCCCGTTCGTGATGGGGACGTCGACGGAGCCGTGGGCGTACGACAACGAGCGCCCCGCGCACGTCGTGGACGTCCCGTCGTTCCTGATCGACCGCGCGCCGGTGACGAACGCCGCGTACGCCGAGTTCGTCGCGGACCGCGGCTACGACGACCCGCGTTGGTGGACGGCCGCGGGCTGGGCGTGGCGGGTGGAGGCCGACCTGCACGCGCCCCAGTTCTGGCGGCGCGACGGCTCGGGTTGGGCGCGCCGGCGCTTCGGCACGTGGGAGCCGGTCCCGCCGGACGAGCCGGTGCAGCACGTGTGCTGGTACGAGGCCGACGCGTACGCGCGCTGGGCGGGCAAGCGGCTCCCGACCGAGCCGGAGTGGGAGAAGGCCGCGTCGTGGGATCCCGGCGCCGGCCGCGCCCGCAGCTACCCGTGGGGCGACGGCGCGCCAACGCCGGCTCGGGCGAACCTCGGTCAGGCGCGGCTCGGTCCCGAGCCGGTCGGGTCCCGTGCCGACGGCGCGAGCGCGTACGGCTGCGAGCAGATGATCGGCGACGTGTGGGAGTGGACCTCGACCGACTTCGGCCCGCACCCGGGGTTCGTGTCGTTCCCGTACCGCGAGTACTCGGAGGTGTTCTTCGGCTCGGAGTACAAGGTGCTGCGGGGCGGGTCGTGGGCGACGCACGTCCCGGCCGTGCGCACGACGTTCCGGAACTGGGACTACCCCATCCGGCGTCAGATCTTCGCCGGCTTTCGCTGCGCTCGTGACATGGACATCGCCTGATGTGCCGCCACCTCGCGTACCTCGGTGCGCCGATCGCGATCGACACGCTCCTCTTTGACGCGCCGCACGCGCTCGTCGAGCAGGCCGAGGCCCCCCGGTTGCAGACCGCGACACCGGACAATCCCGACGGGTGGGGCGTCGCGTGGTACGTCGAGCGCGAGCCCGGCGCGCGGCGCTACCGCACGACGACGCGCATGTGGGACGACACGGGGTACCGCGCGATGCATGGAGGTGCGACATCCGTTGCCGTGCTCGCGGCGGCGCGTGCCGCGTCCCCCGGTCTCGTGCTCGACGTCACCGGCAACGCGCCGTTCGTCGACGGGCGGTGGACGTTCTCGCTGAACGGCACCGTCCCCGGCTTCCGGGACGGCGTGGGCGACGAGCTGCGCGCACGGGTGAGCGCGCGCCGCGCCTCGGCCCTCGAAGGAGACACCGACTCCGAGGTGCTCTTCGCGCTCGTGCTCGACCGCGTCGACGAGGGTGCGTCGCCGCGCGACGCGGTCGCCGACGTCGCGCGCACGACGTACGCGCGCGCGGGCGGCCGCATCAACCTCCTCCTCACCGACGGCTGCACGGTCGCCGGGACCGCGATCGGCAACTCGTTGTTCGTCCATCACGACGATGGCGCACTACTGGTGGCGTCGGAGCCGCTCGACGACCGGCCCGGCTGGAAGCGCGTACCCGACGGCAGCGCCGTGCACGGGTCGGCCTGCGGCTACGAGGTCGAGCCGGTGGTCGTCCGATGATCCGCGTCGACGTCCACCTCGACGAATCCGACCTGCGCGCGGCGTTGCGCGGCGACGTCGCCACCGGGCTGCGCGGGTCGCCGAAGGACCTGCCCCCGAAGTGGTTCTACGACGACCGGGGCTCGGAGCTCTTCGACGAGATCACTCGCCTGCCCGAGTACTACCCGACGCGGGCGGAGCGCTCGATCCTCGTCGCGCGCGCGGGCGAGATCGCGGACGTCGCGGGGGTCGACACGCTCGTGGAGCTCGGCTCGGGCACGTCCGAGAAGACGCGCCTGCTGCTCGACGCGCTCGCGTCGCGCGGTCGCCTGGCGCGCTTCGTCCCGTTCGACGTGAGCGAGACGACGCTGCGGAACGCGGCCGCGGCGATCGAGAAGGAGTACGCGCCCGTCGACGTCCACGCGGTCGTCGGCGACTTCGAGCACCACATGCGCGAGCTCCCGCGGGGGGGCCGCCGTCTCGTCGCCTTCCTGGGCGGCACGATCGGGAACCTCGAGCCGACGAAGCGCGCCGCCTTCCTCGCCGACGTCGCCGCCGACCTCGAGCCGGCCGACTCGTTCCTGCTCGGCACCGACCTCGTGAAGGACGTCGCGCGCCTCGAGGCCGCGTACGACGATTCCGCCGGCGTCACGGCGGCGTTCAACCGCAACGTCCTGCGCGTCGTCAACCGCGCACTCGGTGCCGACTTCGTACCCGAGCGGTTCGAGCACGTCGCGCGCTTCGAGACCGGTCCGGAGTGGATCGAGATGCGACTCCGGTCGACGGTCGACCAGGAGGTCCACGTCCCCGACCTCGAGCTCACCGCGACGTTCGCGGCGGGTGAGGAGATGCGCACCGAGATCAGCGCGAAGTTCCGCAAGGAACGGGTCGAGCAGGAGCTCGCCGCGGCCGGACTGCAGTTGCGACGCTGGTGGACGGACGCGGCGGGTGACTTCGCGCTCTCGCTGTCGTCGCTCGCGTGACGAGCTACGGCTCGAGCGTCGGGCGGCGGGGCTCGCTCACGATCCGCAGCCCGTCGGGGACCTGGAGGACGTCGAGCCGGTCGCCCTCCGTCTCGATGCACAGCTCGCCCCCCATCAGCGGCACGTCGTCGAGGCGCAGCGGACCGATCCAGTCGGGGACGGCGGGGGCGAGATGGAGCTCCGCGTTGCGGATGTCAGGCTCGAAGCGCAGCATCGCGCGCAGGAACAGCAACGGGCTCGCCGCGGCCCACGCCTGCGGCGAGCATGACGTCGGGTACGCCACCGGGAACGCGACCTCGTCGCGGTCGAGTCCCGCGAACAGCTCGGGCATCCGGTTCCCGAAGTGCGAGCCCGCCGCGATCTGTCCCTCCATCACACGGTGGAACTCGTCGACGAACCCGTAGCGCATCAGGCCCGCGGCGCAGACCGCGTTGTCGTGCGGCCACACGCTGCCGACGTGGTAGCTGATCGGGTTGTAGCCCGTCATCGTCGACGCGAGCGTGCGGATCCCCCAACCGGAGAAGCACGCGTCCGAGAGAAGCTGCTTCGCGACGAGCGGTGCCTTCTCCTCGTCGACGATGCCCGTCCACAGACAGTGACCCATGTTCGACGCGAGCGCGTCGATCGGCCGCTTGTCGCGGTCGAGGCCCATCGCGTACCAGCCGCGGTCGTCGATCCAGAAGTCACGGTTGAAGGACCGCTTCAGCGCGGCCGCGCGGTCACGCAACGACGTCGCGAGCGCCGCGTCACCGTGCTCCGTCGCGATGTGCGAGCGCGCGACGAGCGCGGCGTACACGTACCCCTGGACCTCGCAGAGCGCGATGGGGGCCTCGGCGAGCGTGCCGTCCGCGAAGCGGACCCCGTCCCACGAGTCCTTCCACCCCTGGTTGGCCAGGCCGTGGTCGCTCGTGCGCTGGTACTCGACGTACCCGTCGCCGTCGCGGTCGCCGAAGCGTGTGACCCACTCGAGCGCGCGATCCGCCGCGGGGATCAGCGCGTCGACCTCGGCGCGCTTGTTGCCCCACCGTTCGAGCTCTCCGACGAGCATGACGAACAGGGGCGTGGCGTCCGCCGTCCCGTAGTAGACGCGCCCACCGCCGAGCGAGAGCTCCGCGCTCTCGCCGAAGCGCATCTCGTGGAGGATCCGACCGGGCTCCTCCTCCGTGATCGGGTTCACCTCGGTGCCCTGGAAGCGGGCGAGCGTCTGCAACGTGCCGAGCGCGAGGTCGGAGTCGGCGAGCATCGCCATCCACGACGTGAGGAGCGAGTCGCGCCCGAACAGCGTCATGAACCACGGCGCGCCGGCCGCGACGACGGCGCGATCCGGGAACTCCGGGTCGAAGATGCGCAGCGCGGCGAGGTCCTCGGTGGAGCGGGCGAGGAGCGCGCGGAAGTCGTCGTGCGCCGTCGTGAGGACGGGCAGCCGTCGCCGCCACGCCTCGAGCCGCTCCACCGGTGTCGAGCGCTCGACGGGCCGTCCGCAGAGGTAGCGCGGCGTGATCTCGTGCTCGTCGATGACCGGCGTCACCTGCACGCAGACGCTCCACTTGGCACGCGGCGGCACGATCACCTCGTACACGGCGAGGTCCTCGCTCACCTGGGCCGGGTGCGAGAGCTCGACGCGCGTCCCGCGCGTGAAGCGCCCGCGACGGTACGAGTACTCGAGCGACCGTTCGGTGGTGCGGACGTGCGAATCGCCGACCTTCTCGACGCGTCCCTCCTTCACCTCGAACAGGTCAGCGAAGTCGCATCCCAACGTGAGCTCGAGCGAGCAGAACGCGGGCTCCTCGCCGAAGTTCTGCACGACGACGTCCTCGCGCATGCCGCGGCCCACGTAGCGGCGCCGGAACACCATGAGCGTCGAGTCGGCGCGGCCGGGCCGGGGATGGTCGCGCAGCACGAACGTCCCGCTGAACGGGTCGCCCGTCGTGGCCGACAACGGCTCGGGCGGTGCGCCGTTCACCCGCAGGCGCAGCTCGGAGAGGAAGCGCGTGTCGCGGAAGAACAGCCCGTGCGCGAGCCCGGGCACGATGTCGCCGCTGTGCGCGGAGATGCAGAACGCGGAGCCCTCGACGAGCGTGAGCGCCGCACCATCGCCCCCCAACGACGCGCTGACGCTGCTGGTCCACGGCGTCGGCACGGTTCCTCACGCTACCCCGGGACGCGACGCCGTTCCCGGGGTCGGTGGGTACCGTGGACGCGTGCGCATCGCGCAGATCGCACCGGTCTGGTTCACCGTCCCGCCGCGCGGATACGGGGGCATCGAGCTCGTCGTCTCGCTCCTCGCCGACGGGCTCGCCGACCGCGGGCACGACGTCACGCTCTTCGCCTCGGGCGGCTCGCAGACGAAGGCCGAGCTCGTGTCCGCGATGGAGGAGCCCCCGGACGCCGCGCTTCTCGGGAACGTGTGGTTCGACGCATACCACGCGCTCTCGTCGTATCTGCACACAGCCGAGTTCGACGTCGTGCACGACCATTCCGGGATCATCGGCCCGGCGCTCGGCGCGCTCCTCGGCGGCACGCCACCCGTCGTGCACACCCTGCACGGCCCGTGGAGCGAGCCGTCGCGGCGCTACTACGCGTTGCTCCACGAGCGCGTGCACCTCGTCGCCATCAGCGCGGCGCAGCGGGCCGACAACCCGTCGATCCGGTACGCGGGCACGGTGCACAACGGGATCGATCTCGACGAGTACCCGTTGCTCGACGAGAAGGACGACTTCCTCGTCTACATCGGGCGCGCCAACCCCGAGAAGGGGCCGACCGTCGCGATCGAGGTCGCCCGGCGCGCCGCCCTGCCCCTCGCGATGATCGTGAAGCGCAACGAGCCGTTCGAGCGCGCGTACTGGGACGAGATGGTCGCGCCCGCGCTGAACGACGAGGTCGAGGTGTACGAGCACCTCAGCCACGAGGCGAAGACCGACCTGCTGTCGCGTGCCCGGGCGATGGTCTTCCCCATCCAGTGGCCCGAGCCGTTCGGGCTCGTGATGGTGGAGGCCATGGCGTGCGGCACGCCCGTGGTCGCGTGCCCGGCCGGCGCGGCCGTCGAGCTGGTCGAGGAGGGCGTGACGGGGTTCCTCCGCGACTCGATCGACGACCTCGCCGCCGCGGTCGGCCGGGTCCGGGAATGCTCACCCGTGGCGTGCCGCGAGCGGGTGGCCCGTCACTTCTCGGCCGCGGCGATGGTGGAGGGCTACGAGGAGATCTACCGCCGGATCGTCGGGGGCTGACCCAGGTTTCCACTACGCCCGTAGTGTTATTACACTTTTCGGCATGGCCCCCGACCCGCCGCTGCTCGCGGTCGACGACCTCCACGTCGCCGTCGGCGACGACGAGATCCTCCGCGGCGTCACGCTGACCGTCGGCGAGCGCGAGGTCCACGCGCTGATGGGCCCGAACGGGTCGGGCAAGTCGACCCTCGCCAACGCCCTGCTCGGCAACCCCGCGTACGCCGTCACGGGCGGGTCGATCCGGTTCAAGGGCGAGGACGTGACGGGCCTGACGACCGACGAGCGCGCCGCGCGCGGGATGTTCCTCGGCTTCCAGCACCCCGAGGAGATCGCCGGCGTCAGCGTGCTGAACTTCCTGCGCCAGGCGCTCGCCGTGCGCAAGGGGATCCCCGACCTGTCGGTGCTCGAGGTCCGCATGGCCGTCATCGAGTGGACCAAGCGACTCGGCATGGACGACCGCTTCACCGAGCGGTACCTGAACGAGGGCTTCTCGGGCGGCGAGAAGAAGCGCAACGAGGTCCTCCAGATGGCGCTCATGGAGCCGGACCTCGCCGTGCTCGACGAGACCGACTCCGGTCTCGACATCGACGCCCTCCGGGTCGTCGCGGACGGCATCCGGGAGGTGCGCGCGTCGCGGCCCGCGCTGGGCATCCTCCTGATCACGCACTACCAGCGGATCCTGCGGCTCCTCACGCCCGACGTCGTGCACGTCCTGCTCGACGGGCGCCTCGTCGCGTCCGGCGGTCCCGAGCTCGCCGCGCGCCTCGAGACCGAGGGGTTCGACGCGTTCCGCACGCTCGAGTCCACACGGGGCTGACCATGATCGACGTCGCGCGCGTCAAGGGCGATTTCCCGATCCTCGAACGCGAGGTGCACGGCAAGCGCCTCGTGTACCTCGACTCGGCGTCGTCGTCGCAGAAGCCCGTCCACGTGCTCGACGCGATGGACGACTGCTATCGCAACCACTACGCCAACGTGCACCGCGGCGTCTACACGATCGCCGAGGAGGCGACGGCCGCGTTCGAAGCCGCGCGTGCCCGTCTCGCACGATTCCTCGGCGCGCGCGATGCGCACGAGATCGTGTTCGTGCGCAACGCGACCGAGGCCATCAACCTCGTCGCGTACACGTGGGCACGCGCGAACCTCCGGGCCGGCGATCCGATCGTGCTCACCGAGATGGAGCACCACGCGAACGTCGTGCCGTGGCACATCCTCGCCGCCGAGCGCGGCGTCGAGCTGCGGTGGATCCGGCTGACGCCCGACTTCCGCCTCGACCTGTCGAACCTCGACGCGCTGCTCGACGGCGCGAAGCTGCTCGCGGTCTCGGCCATGTCGAACGTCCTCGGAACGATGAACGACGTCCGACCACTCGCCGACGCCGCCCACGCCGCGGGCGCGCACATGCTCGTGGACGCGTGCCAGTCGGTCCCGCACGTCGCGTGCGACGTGCAGGCGTGGGACGCGGACTTCGTCGCGCTGTCCGCCCACAAGATGCTCGGCCCGACGGGGATCGGTGCGCTGTGGGCGCGCGCCGAGTTGCTCGACGCGATGCCGCCGTTCCTCGGGGGCGGCGAGATGATCCGCGACGTCCGCCTCGACGGGTTCACGCCGAACGACGTGCCGTGGAAGTTCGAGGCCGGCACGCCCGCGATCGCCGAGGCCGTCGGCTGGCACGCGGCGATCGAGTACCTCGACGCGCTCGGCATGGACACCGTCCGCGAGCACGAGAAGGCGCTGACGGGCTACACGCTGGCTGCGCTCGACGACCGGTTCGAGGGCCGTCTCCACGTGTACGGGCCTCGTGACGTCGACGTGCGGGGAGGGGCGATCTCGTTCCTGTTCGACGGGATCCACGCGCACGACATCTCGCAGGTCCTCGACGAGGACGCGGTGTGCGTGCGAGCCGGGCACCACTGCGCGAAGCCGCTGATGCGCTGCCTCGGCGTCCCGGCCACGACACGCGCGTCGTTCTACGTGTACAACGACGAGGCCGACGCCGACGCGCTCGTGGACGCGCTCGCGCGCGCCGAGAAGTTCTTCGCCCTCTAGGAGCCTCCCGCATGCCCGGTCTCGAAGAGCTGTACCGCGAGATCATCCTGGACCACTACCGGTCGCCGCGGAACCGTGGCGAGCTCGCGGTGCCACCCGCGCACAAGGTCGAGGGGTTCAACCCGCTGTGCGGCGACGAAGTCGTCCTCTACCTCGACGTCGACGACGCGACGGGCGAGGTGCGCGATCTGAAGATCGCGGGCCAGGGTTGCTCGATCAGCCAGGCGTCGACGTCGATGATGAGCGCGGCGGTGAAGGGCAAGTCGGTCGACGAGGCGCGCCGGCTGATCCGCGCGTTCAAGGCGTTGATGTCGATCCACGAGTCGAAGCTCGAAGGTGACGGCGCGTCGAGCGAGGAGGACGACGCGGGCGACGCCGTCGAGGGCGTGCGGCTCGGCGACCTCGAGGCACTGCAAGGTGTCGTGAAGTTCCCCGTGCGCATCAAGTGCGCGACGCTCGCGTGGAACACGCTGCAACAAGGTCTCGACGAGCTCACGACCCCATCCGGACGGTGACGCGCGTCATCGGTTCGTGACGCGATTGACACGAACCTGCTGCGGGGAGGACCCGCGCGGCGGGTACGGTGGTGGCGCGACCGAGATCAGGCGCGACGAGATCAGGCGCGACGAGATCAGGCGCGACGAGATCAGGCGCGACGAGATCAGGCGCGACGAGATCAGGCGCGACGAGATCAGGGAGGAGCTCGATGGACCAGCAGACCCGGCTCACGACGATGGTCGACGAGGCCCTCGAGCGGTTCGCCACGCGTGACCTGGTCTCGGCGTCCGAGGTGACCGACTTCCTCCTCGACCTGCGGATCGCGCTGCTCGAGCCGGCCGACCCGCTCGAGGAGCTGCTCGCTCGCGAGTCGGAGCCCGCGCACCCGTGAGCGGCCCATCGGGGTGCCCGAGGACGAACCGACCCCGTCGCTAGACTTTCCCGGTCGCCGTCGGCGTGCCCACCCCCCGGGCGCGCCCTTCCCGGCATGAGGGTGGGTTCGCGGTGAGAAACATCTTCCGGCCACGCGTGCTCATCGCGGTCGGGTCGGCCCTCGGTCTGCTCGCCGCCGTCGCGGTCGCCGGCGCGCTGCTGCGCAGCCAGCCCCGCTCGAGCGCGTCGAGCGCGCCGGAACGGACCTCGCACGACGCCGCGGCGGCCACCACGACGTCGACGTTGCCGGCGACGACGACGACCACGACGCCCGCGCTCGTCCAACCGCCGCCCGCGACGCTCCCGCCGCTGCCCTCCGGCGGGCTCGGCCAGGGATCGTCAGGCCCGGTCGTCGCCGCGTACCAGCAGCGGCTGACCGACGTGCACTTCGACCCCGGCCCGGTCGACGGCCACTACGGCCAGGACATGGCGTACGCGGTGGACGCCCTCCAGAAGCTGTTCGGCCTGCCGGTCAACGGCCGCATCGGGCTCGCGGAAGCGATCGCGCTCACCAACTTCCGCTACCCGGAGCCGCTCGTGCCGAACGGCGAACCGAACCGGACCGAGATCGACGTGTCGAAGCAGGTGCTCACCCTGTACGCCGGCGGGCAGGTGCGCCTGATCACGACCATGTCGAGCGGGAGTGGTGAGCACTACTGCTACACGGACAAGTACCGCCCGGTGCGCGTGTGCGAGAACGCGTACACGCCGTCGGGCCGCTACACGTACACGCGGTTCGTCAGCGGGTGGGACACGTCACCGCTCGGGCACCTGTACAACCCCTTCTACTTCAACGGCGGCATCGCGGTGCACGGGTACCCGTCGGTGCCCAACTCGCCCGCGTCGCACGGGTGCGTCCGCATCCCGATGGACATCGCGAACTACTTCCACACGCTCGTGAACAAGGGCGACCCCGTGTACGTGCTCGGCGGGAGCGACGGCCCGGGGAACGTGACGTACACGCCGATCCCGACGGCACCGCCGACCACCGCGCCGCCCGCGACACCGCCGCCTCCCGCGGCACCCGCGGCGCTACCGGCCCCGCCGCCGCCGAGCGCCGCGCCGAAGGGCGCTCCCCCGACCGCGACACCCACGCCGAAGCCCTGACCCACCCCCGCGATCGGTTCTGTGAAGCGTCATCCACCACAGGTGTGTCTGACGCTTCCCAGAACGACGAGGGTCAGAAGCCGAGCGGGTCGGCGAAGGGATCCTCGGGCTGCTCGACGGCCGGGACCGCGAGCTGCTCGACACCGAGCTGCTCGGCCAGGCCCTCGTAGCCCGTCGCCTCGAGCGTCTCGGCGAGCTCGGGCCCGCCGCTCGCCACGACGCGACCGCCCATCAGCACGTGCACGCGGTCGGGACGGAGCTCGGTGAGCAGGCGGGCGTAGTGCGTGATCGCGAGGACACCGAGACCGTTCTCGGTCGTCATCGCCTCGATGCGGCGGGCGACGTCGCGCAACGCGTCGACGTCGAGCCCGGAGTCGATCTCGTCGAGGATCGCGAACGCGGGACGCAACACCGCGAGCTGCAACGTCTCCGCGCGCTTCTTCTCGCCGCCCGAGAACTCGACGTTGACGCCACGCGCGAGGAACTCGTCCGCGACCGAGAGCCGGTCGGCCTCCGTGGCGAGCCGCGACGCGAGATCGTCGACGGGCTCGCCGCGGGCGCGCAGCGCGGCGTCCAGAACGTCGAGGACGCGCACGCCGTCGACCTCGACCGGGTACTGCATCGCGAGGAACAGCCCCTTCGACGCGCGCTCCCACGTCGGCAGGCCGAGCAGCTCCTCAGCGTCGAGGGTCACCGAGCCGGCCGTCGCGGTGTAGTCGCCGCGGCCCATGATCGTGTGGGACAGCGTCGACTTGCCGGAGCCGTTCGGGCCCATCAGCGCGTGGACCTCGCCCGAACGCACCTCGAGGTCCACGCCGCGCAGGATCTCGTGCCCGTCGACCGAGGCGTGCAGCCCGCGGACGGTGAGCTCGCTCACGGCAGGCTCACGATCACGTCGTCGCCCTCGACGCGCACGTCGTACACCGGGACGGGCTCGGTCGCGGGGAGCGTCATCGCCTCACCGGTCTTGAGCGAGAACATCGAGCCGTGCTTCGGGCACTCGATCTCGCACTCCTCCTCCCACACGAACCCCTCGGAGAGCGAGTAGTCCTCGTGCGAGCACTCGTCGCCGATGACGTAGAAGTCGTCACCGATCCGCACGACCGACAGGCGATGCCCTTCCACGTCGAAGCGCCGCGCCGCACCGGGATCGACGTCGCCGACCGAGCACACGCGGACCTCAGACACCGGTCGTCAACCTCCCGACCTTCTCGTCGACCGCGCCGCGCAACGGCTCGACCAGAGCCGGGACGGCGAGCCGGTCGAACACGTCGTCGAAGAACCCGAGGACGATGAGCCGCTGCGCGTCGGCCGGCGGCACGCCGCGCGTCTCGAGGTAGTAGAGCTGGTCCTCGTCGATGGGGCCGACGGCGGAGGCGTGCGAGCAGCGCACGTCGTCGGCCTCGATCTCCAGGTTCGGGATCGACTCCGCGCCCGCGCCCTCGGTGAGGACCAGGTTGCGGTTCGTCTGGAACGCGTCCGAGCGCTGCGCGTGCCGGCGTATCCGGACGAGCCCGGAGTACACCGAGTGCGCACGGTCCTCGACCGCGCCCTTGAACAGCAGGTTGCTGCGCGTGTGCGGCGCGGCGTGGTCCTGCAACGTACGGAAGTCGAGCGTCTGGTCCCCGTCGCCGAAGTAGACGGCGAGCACGTCGCTGTCCGCGCCGTCACCGGCGAGCAGCGCCTCGCTGCGCACGCGCGCGTAGTCGCCGCCGAGCGCGATCGCGGAAGAGCGCAACGTCGCGTCGCGGCCGACGTGCGCACGCTGCAGCGCGATCTGCCACGTCGACGCCCCGTGTTGCTGCACGGACAGGAAGCGCAGGTGCGCGGCCTGACCGACCACGAGCTCGACAACCGGTACGACGAGTCGGTCCTCGCCGTCGCTCGACGACCGCTCGAGCACCGTCGCCTCGGCGCCCTCGTCGAGCACGACCAACGTGTGCGGGAACACCGCGCGCCCGTCGCCGAACGACGCGTGGTCGACGACGATCGGGTCCTCGACCACGACACCTGCGGGCACGTGGACGAAGGCGCCACCCGTCAGGAACGCGTCGTGGAGGGCCGTGAACGCGTCGGGTGACTCGTTCGCGCACGTGCCGAGCAGCTCGCGGGCGGTCGCGTCGTCGACCGCGTCGAGCGTGCCGACGACGACGCCCTTCGACGTGATCGCCGGGTCGAGCCCGCCCCACTGGGGCGGTGGCGTCACGTCGGGTCGGTAGCGCGACGGGTCGAAGCGGTCGATCGGGCTGTACCGCCAGATCTCCTCGCTCGCGCTCGGCCACGCCAGCTCCGCGAGGCGCGAGGCGGCTTCGGCGCGGCGCGCTGCGAGCCAGTCCGGACCGGGAAGGCTGCGCGCGACGTCGAGGTCGAACCCGTCGGCCATGCTCAGCCGACGGCACCTTCCATGTTGAGCTCGATCAGACGCGAGAGCTCGACCGCGTACTCCATCGGCAACGTCTTCGTGATCGGCTCGATGAAGCCGTTCACGATCATCGCGGTCGCCTGCTGCTCCGAGAGGCCCCGGCTCATCAGGTAGAAGATCTGGTCGTCGCCGACCTTCGAGACGGTCGCCTCGTGCCCGATGCGGGCGTCCTTCTCGTCGATCTGCATGTACGGGTAGGTGTCGGAGCGGCTCTCGTCGTCGAGGATGAGCGCGTCGCATCGCACATGGCTCTTCACCTTGTGCGCACCCTCGTCGACCTTGACGAGCCCGCGGTACGTGGTGCGCCCACCGTCCTTCGAGATCGACTTCGAGTCGATGATCGACGTCGTCTCGGGCGCGGCGTGCGTCATCTTCGCCCCCGCGTCCTGGTGCTGGCCCGGGCCCGCGTACGCGACGGACAGCACCTCGCCGTGCGCCTTCGGGCCGGTCATCACGACGGCCGGGTACTTCATCGTGAGCTTCGATCCGAGGTTGCCGTCGATCCACTCGACGGTCGCCTCACGCTCGGCACGGGCGCGCTTCGTCACGAGGTTGTAGACGTTCGGCGACCAGTTCTGGATCGTCGTGTAGCGAATGCGCGCGCCAGGCTTGGCGATCAGCTCGACCACCGCGGAGTGCAGCGAGTCGCTCGTGTAGATGGGCGCGGAGCACCCCTCGATGTAGTGCACCGACGCGCCCTCGTCGGCGATGATGAGCGTCCGCTCGAACTGGCCCGCGTTCTCGGCGTTGATCCGGAAGTACGCCTGCAGCGGCATCTCCACGTGCACGCCGGGCGGCACGTAGATGAACGACCCGCCGCTCCACACCGCGGAGTTGAGTGCGGCGAACTTGTTGTCACCGGGCGGGATGACCGTGCCGATGTTCTCCTTGACGATGTCGGGCCACTCGCGCAGCGCGGTGTCCATGTCGGAGAACAGCACCCCAAGCTTCTCGAGGTCCTCCCGGTTCTTGTGGTACACGACCTCGGAGTTGTGCACGACGAAGCCCTCGGCCACGAAGTTGTGGTGGCCCGCGACCTCGATGTCGTACACGGGTTCGACACCGACCGACTCGATGCTCTCGACGCGGACGAAGCCGAGCATCTCACTCGTGTGAGCACGGAACGTCGTGCCCTTCGCGGACCGGTACGCGTGGTGGAACGAACGCCGCCCGAGCCGCGCCTGGCGGCGCGGCGAGCGGCACGGGAGACGGTCGAAGCGGCCGCTCAGGTGGAGTCGGTACGCGGTGAGCACTCGGTCCGCGTCGAACGGATGACGGTTCTTGACCTCGATGACGCTGCTGCTGCCGATCCCGCAGAGCGCGGCCAGCTGCTTCACGTCATCGAGCAGCGCGTCGTTCGCTGACGAGATCACGACGTCCTTGTTCGACGCGTGTTCGCGGACGTAGCCGTCGGCGTCGACGTACCCGGCGAGGAACGCGAGTCGCTGCGAACGCGGCAAGGAGAACACCCAGTCGGGAACTCGCTTCGTGTGCGCCGTTCCTGCGAGCCCGTTCGCCTCGATGAATTCGGCCAGCGCGGCAGTGCCCCGGCCCCGCACGCGCTGTCGATCCCCAGCAAGGTGCAGCGTGACTCCGAACTCGTCCTGTGCGACACGGACGATCTCTTCGACGAGCACCTCGTCCGAAGCGTCGACGGCGATCTCGACCGTGGCGTACCCGTTGCCGTTCTTGAGGTAGCCGTCGCCGAGGTACACGCCCAAGAACCAGGCGATGTCTTCGGTGGTCGCCCGCGGCAGCGCTGCCGCGTCGGCACGGTCGGGAACCGTCAGTCGCGACGACTCCCCGAAGTCCGGCGCGTCCGTCGCGATCGCGACGTAGTCGCCGACTCGGAGGTCCTCGACGGGCACCCAGCGAGTCGAGAACCGGGCGCGCTGCCGTCCGTCCTTTCGCTCGTCACGAAGAACGAGGAACGGGTGGTTCGCCGATGCGCCGATGACGCGACCGCGTGCGCGAATCTCGAAGACCTCCTTCTCGCCGGAGCACGCGCCCGCGACGACACGCGACGGCACGATGTCGCGCGTCGACTCGTCCAGCGAGAACACCGTGTCGCCGGGTTCGAGCTCCTTGATCGCCCGCATGCCACGCGCCGTCCAGACATGCGTGGACCCCCGCAGGCATTCGTACTGGGCTGTCACGCCGGCGAGGTACTTGCGCTCGGCCTCGGGGATGCCGAGCTTCTCGTACGTCGCCTTCATCTCCTGCGGCAGCATGTCCCAGTCGGAGACCTGCTTGTCCGTCGGCTTGATGTAGTAGTAGATGTCGTCGAAGTCGATGTCGGGCATGTTGCGGGCGAACCACTCGAGCATCGGCTTCCGCTCGAAGCGCTTCAGCGCGTTGAGCCGGAACCTCGTCATCCACTCCGGCTCGGACTTGTGCCACGAGATGTCGCGCACGACCTTCTCGTTCAGCCCCTTCTCGGGCTTGTACACGTAGCTCTCGGCGTCCGACCAGCCGAGCTTGTACTTGCCGAGGTCGATGCCGCTGACTGCCATGGGTCGCCTCCGCGACGGAGCTCCGTGAACACCTGCGTCGCCCCACCCCGGGGCCGGGCGGACCGGCCCGCGCGAGGTATTTCCACTACGGCGATAGTAACAATCCCCCGTGGGGGCGACCAAGCCTGGGTCAGGCGGACGGCTTCGTGGCGCCCGCCGGCGGGGCCGTCGTTGACGTCGTCGCGGCGGACGACGAGCCGGCCTGCGCGGCCTGGGCCTGCTCCAGGTACGTGCCGACCTGGTTGATCAGCGACTGGTAGGTCGCGAGGTCGCCGTTCCTGAGCGCGGCCTGCGCCTGGTTGAACGCCGCGGTGGCCTTCTGCAGCAGCGACGCCACGGTCTGGTTCGTCGCCGGCGGCGCCGTCGTCGTGGTCGTCTGGCCCGGCTGGGTCGACGGCGTGGTCGTGGTACCGGCCTGGCCCGGCACCTGGGGCAGCGTCGGCGACGCGCTCTGGCCCTGGATCACCGCGGCGAGCGCGGCGTTGAGGTCCTCGGCGATGGCCGTCTGGTTGTTGTACCAGACCACCACGTACCGGTAGGCGGGCAGCTTCGAACCGCTCTGCGCCTGCACGTAGATCGGGCGGATGTACAGGATCGAGTCGTTGACCGGGATGAGCTGCATCCCGCCCTGGATCACGTTCGACCCCTGCGAGCCGAGCAGCGTGAACTGCTGCGAGATGACCGGGTTGTTGGCGATGGCGTTGTTCACCTGTTCCGGCCCGGTGACGGTCTGGCCCTCCGGCATCGTGAACGTCTCGAGCTGGCCGTAGTCGCTCGGATCCGACTTGGCGACCATGAACGAGACGAGGTTCGTCAGCGCGTTGTCGCGCGACACGGGCACGAACGGCCTGAGGATGAGGAACTCCTCGCTCTGCTGGTCGGGCAGGCGGATCAACAGGTACAGCGGGTCGATGCGCTGGCCGCTCGAGCTCGCGGCGGTCGGGTTGCGCGTCGTCACCGTCGGCTGCGGCTGGTTGCCGTTCGCCGCGGCCTGGGTCACCACACCCGAGCCCGGGTCGGGCGACACGGCCCACAGCTCAGACTTGTTGTAGAAGTTCCGCGTGTTCGTCACGTGGTAGTTCGCGTACACGTCGGTCTGCAGCGAGAACAGGTCCTCCGGGTAGCGGAGGTGGTCGCGCAGGCCGTCGGGCATGCGGCTCGCGTCGGTGAACAGTCCGGGGAACGCCTTCCGGTAGGCGCGCAGCAACGGGTCCTTCGTGTCCATCACGTAGAACGTGATCGTGCCGTCGTACGCGTCGACCGTCGCCTTCACCGAGTTGCGCACGTAGTTGTACGTGCCACCGAGACCGCCGTCGCCGCTGTAGCTCTGCGCGTACGGGTAGCGGTCGGTCGTCGTGTAGCCGTCGATCACCCACAGCACCCGACCGTTGAGGATGACCGGGTACGGGTCGTGGTCGAAGCTCAGGAACGGCGCGGCCTTCTTGACGCGGGCCTCGATGTCACGGTCCCAGAGGATCCGGGTGTTGCCGGTGACCTGACCCGAGATCAGCACGTTGAAGTCGTTGAAGCGCAGCGCGAACGCGGCTCGGCGGAGCCAGCTCGACATCTGCACGCCGCCCTGCCCGCTGTAGCGCGTCGTCGCGTCCGAACGGCCCTGCCGGGGGTAGTCGAACTCGCTCTGGCGGGCGTCGACGAGGGAGAACCCGCCGAGACCCTCGCCGAAGTAGATCTGCGGCTTGTTCAGGGTGAGCTGGCCCTGGGGCGGGATGTCGC
>Ga0070741_10006779_pt1 | contig 24310 bp, 23 predicted proteins | sample Coa_R1_4_FD_66440 | JGI IMG/M metagenome (GOLD analysis project Ga0070741, IMG submission 66440) | Surface soil microbial communities from Centralia Pennsylvania, which are recovering from an underground coalmine fire - Coalmine... | ecosystem: Environmental > Terrestrial > Soil > Unclassified ...
CAGGGGCTGCCGCTGCTCGACCTCATCCAGGAGGGCAACATCGGGCTCATGCGCGCCGTCGAGCTGTTCGACTGGCGCCGGGGCTTCAAGTTCTCCACCTACGCCACGTGGTGGATCCGGCAGGGGATCACCCGGGCGATCGCAGATCGCTCGCGCTCCATCCGTCTGCCGGTGCACATCCACGACCGGCTGCGCAAGCTGAACCGCACCCGCTTCCAGTTCGCCCAGACGATGGGGCGCGAGCCGACGCGCGAGGAGCTCGCGAAGGCGCTGGACACGACCACTGAGGAGATCGACGACCTGACCGAGATGGGACGGCGCGAGCCGCTCTCGCTCCAGTCGCCGGTCGGCGAGGACACGGAGCTCGGCGACCTCATCGAGGAGGTCGACTCCGACGCGGCGTTCAACGAGGTGGAGGACGCCCTCTTGAGGGAGGAGATCGGGGACGCCGTCCAGCGCGTGCTCGACGAACGCGAGCGCCATGTGGTCGCGCTCCGCTACGGCCTGGAGAACGGTCAACCGCTCTCGCTGCGCGAGACGGGGAAGGTGCTCGGGCTGTCGGGCGAGCGCGTGCGCCTGATCGAGCGGGAAGCGCTCCGCAAGCTGCGCGACTCGAATCTGATCTCTGCCGTCACCGTGATGTGACGGTCGGGGAGGCGAGCTCGGAGGGCCGGTCGATCGACCGGCCCTCCGGCGTCTGAGGGCAGCATGAGCGAGGTCGAGCTGGGGGTCGGGTCCGCCCGGCTCTCGGGGTTTCTCGAGGTCCCGGCGGATGCCCGGGGCGTGGTGGCCTTCGCCCACGGCAGCGGAAGCAGCCGGCTCTCACCCAGGAACCTGGCGGTGGCTCGAGCGCTGAACGCACGGGGCATCGCTACCCTGCTCTTCGACCTGCTGACGTCCGAGGAGGAGGCCGATCGCCGCAACGTCTTCGACATCGGCCTGCTCTCGAGTCGGTTGTCGGCGGCGGTGGTCTGGCTGCAGCAGCACGAGGAAACGTCCGGTCTCGGCGTCGGGCTGTTCGGTGCGAGCACCGGGGCCGCTGCGGCGCTCGTGTCGGCGGCGGAGCTGGGCGAGGCGGTCGCGGCGGTGGTTTCTCGAGGCGGGCGGCCGGACCTCGCGGGCGATGCGCTCGAGCAGGTGCGGGCCCCCACGCTGCTGATCGTCGGCGGGAGCGACGTTGTCGTGCTCGAGCTCAACCGCGAGGCGGCGTCTCGGCTGCGGTGCGAGTACGCACTCGAGGTCGTACCGGGCGCGACCCACCTGTTCGAGGAGCCGGGGGCCCTCGAGCGCGTCTGCGAGCTCGCGACCGAGTGGTTCGTGCGGCACCTCGGTGCGGCCGGCCTCAGCCCTTGACGACGCCGAGCGGACGCAGGCGCGCCACTCGCCGGGCGAGGCCCGCTCCCTCGCAGGTGGCCACGACCTCGTCGACGTCCTTGTAGGCGAACGGCGCCTCCTCGGCCAGGCCGCGGAGCGATCCCGGACGAACGTGGACCCCGCGTTCCTCGAGCTGCCGCCAGAGCTCCCGACCGCCGATCTGGCGGGTGGCCTCGTGCCGGCTCATCCTCCTCCCCGCACCGTGGCAGGTTGAGTGGAACGCCCCGCTGCCCGGGACGCCGGTCAGCACGTAGGATGCGGTGCCCATCGAGCCGGGGACGAGCACGGGCTGCCCGACCGGCCGCAGGTCCTCGGGCAGCCCCGGATCTCCCGGTGGCAGTGCGAGCGTGGCTCCCTTGCGCTGCACGCACAGGCGGTGTCGAACGCCACTCACCGGGTGGTGCTCGATCTTGGCGAGGTTGTGCGAGACGTCGTAGAGGAGGTCCAGCCGGCACGGCCCGAGCGCCTGGGTGAACGCCTCGCGCACGGCGTGGGTGAGCAGCTGCCGGTTCGCGCGGGCGTAGTTCGTCGCGGCGGCCATGGCACGCAGATAGGCGCGACCCTCGGGCGACTCCACGGGAGCGCAGGCGAGCTGCCGGTCGGGGACCTCGATCCCGTATCTGAGCATCGCGTCGGACATCGCGTGCACGTGGTCGGTGCAGATCTGGTGACCGAGACCGCGCGAGCCGCAGTGGATCATGACGCAGACCCGTTCCGGTTCGAGGTCGAAGGCCTCCGCCGTCGCCGGGTCGAAGACGGCGTCCACGACCTGAACCTCGAGGAAGTGGTTCCCCGAGCCCAGGCTTCCGAGCTGTCCGAGCCCGCGCTGACGTGCGCGGGCTCCGATGGCGCCGGGGTCGGCGCCTGCGAGCGCCCCTGCATCCTCGCAGCGCGCGAGGTCTCGCTCGACGCCGAAGCCGCGTTCGACGGCGTAAGCCGCTCCCTCCAGCAGCAGGCGATCGAGGTCGCGCTCCGCAATCTTCCAGACACCGCCCGCTCCGGTCCCCTTCGGCACGCGCGCATCGAGTGCGTTCATGAGCGGATCCAGACGGGCTCGGACGGCCTCGAGCTCGAGGTCGGAGACGAGCAGGCGCACGCCGCAGGAGATGTCGAACCCCACGCCACCCGGGGACACGACGCCTTCCCGCTCCGCGTCGGTCGCGGCGACCGCCCCGATCGGAAAGCCGTAGCCGAGGTGGACGTCGGGCATGGCGAACGCGGCCGAGACGATCCCGGGAAGCGACGCCACGTTGGCCACCTGCGCGAGCGAGCCGTCGCGGACGATGTCGGTCAGCAGGCGCTCGGACGCGTACACGATCCCGGGAACGCGCATGGCCCCCTCGGGCTCCATCCGCCAGCGAAACGGTCCCTCCGGAACCAGCGCCGGAGCCCCGGCGCGTGCGCTGCGGCCTTCGGGCTCGGTCGACACGGTCCGCCTCCTCGTCCACCGTGTTCGCCCACGCCAAGGTAGCAGGCGAGGTCCGGGCGGGCTCAGGGAGACCGGCGGGAGGCGAGCCGGACGCGGGACGGCGTGGCGCTCACGATCCGGTCTCCGCCAGCGCCCGGGCCTCCTGCGTCTGATCGGCGATTCTGGCCATGACGAGATCGGTGAGCCGCTCGACGTCCTCCGGCGAGGTGACGTCTCCCAGGGCGGGCACCGGGTCGCCGAAGGTGACCGCCACCACGGGGCGAAGGGGGGGACGCAGGTGCAGGCCCGAACGCGGCCAGCGGTGCTGGGTTCCCCACACGCCGACCGGGATCACCGGCGCACCGGATGCGAGGGCGATCCGTGCGAGGCCCCGTCGACCCCGCTGCAAGCCGGTCTGCGGATCGGGGTTCACGCGGCCCTCCGGGAAGATCCCGGCGAGCGCTCCCGACCGGATCGCCTCCACGGCCTCGTCGAGCGCCCCCGTGTCGCCGCTCCCGCGGCGGAGCGGGATCTGCCTGTAGATCCGGAGCGCCCAGGACGCGGGGAAGCGCTCGAAGAACTCCGCGGCGGCGAGGAACCGCACCGTGCGCCGCCTGAGCCGCCCGACGACGAGCGAGACGATCACCCCGTCGAGTCCGCTTACGTGGTTGGCGGCCAGGATCGCGCCCCCGTGCTCCGGCACGCGCCGGATGCCTGCGACGTTCAGGCGGAAGCCCGCGCGAACCACGGCCCCCACCACGGCCAGCCCGACGCGCCACCACCAGTCGAGCTCGCCGCGGCGCCGTCGCATCACCGCGGGATGCTAGCGCCGCCCCCCGTATACTTGCCGCGCCATGGAGCCGCGCAGGCTGCTCGAGGCCGCAGCGTCCCGGTACGACGAGTTCGTCGATGCGTTGCGGGACATGGTGAACGTCGACTGCGGCTCGTACACGCCCGACGGGGTCAACCGGATCGCCGACATGTGTCAGGCACGGTTCGAGGCGGCCGGGTGGGACGTGGAGCGCATCCGGCACCGGCCCGGGGAGGGCGAGCCCCAGCTCGGCGACCTGGTGATCGGACGCCGCTCCGCCTCGGGCGGCCCCCGGATCCTCATGATCGGTCACACCGACACGGTCTTCGATCCAGGAACCGTCGCCGAGCGGCCCTTCCGCATCGAGGGCGACCGCGCCTTCGGCCCGGGGGTCTCCGACATGAAGGGCGGGCTCCTCACCGGCTTCTTCGCGGTCGACGTGCTTCGCGAGATCCGCGAGCAGGGATTCGGGCGGATCACCTACATCTGCAACCCCGACGAGGAGATCGGATCGCCCTGGTCTCGCCAGTACATCCTCGAGGCCGCGGGGCAGGCGGACGTTGCGTTCGTGTTGGAGGGGGCTCGAGCGAACGGCGACGTGGTGTCGGCGCGCAAGGGCGTCTCCGACTACCGCATCGAGGTGGTCGGGCGGGCCGCGCATGCGGGCGTCGAGCCCGAGAAGGGCAGGAGCGCGATCCTCCAGGCCGCGCACACGATCGTCGCGCTCCACGAGCTGAACGGTCGCTGGCCGGGCGTCACCGTCAACGCCGGGGTGGTTCGGGGAGGGACCCGCCCGAACGTCGTCGCGGAACGATGCGTGATCGAGGTCGACCTCCGTTCGCCGCAGGAGCGAACGCTCGCCGAGGCGGAAGCCGAGGTCGAGCGCATCGCCAGGACGACCGTCGTCCCGGACGTCGAGGTCCGCATCAGCGCGGGCAAGTGGCACCGGCCGATGGAGAAGCAGGGCGGGGGGGTCGCGCTCGCCGAGCTCGCGACCCAGGTCGCCGCGGAGCTCGGATTCGAGCTCCGCGATGCCGCTACCGGCGGGGCCTCCGATGCGAACACCACCTCCGCGGCAGGCGTTCCGACCCTGGACGGTCTCGGCCCGATCGGGGGGGACGACCACGGGCCGCGGGAGTGGATCGACCTCACCAGCGTGGTCCCGCGGATCGCCCTGCTCGCCGGCCTCATCGCGCGGGTCCGCACGCTGAACGGCTGAGGAGACTCGAGATGGAGACCACGGTGGTTCGGTTCGACAAGCCCGAGGACGTCAACCTCATCCTCGGGCAGTCCCACTTCATCAAGACGGTCGAGGACCTGCACGAGGCGATGGTGGGGGCCGTTCCGGGACTGCGGTTCGGAATCGCGTTCTGCGAGTCGAGCGGTCCGCGGCTCATCCGCCGCAGCGGGAACGACGAAGCGCTCGTCGATCTCGCCGTTCGCAACGCGCGGGCAATCGGCGCCGGGCACAGCTTCGTCGTGCTCATGCGCGAGGGGTTTCCAATCAACGTGCTGAACGCCGTGAAGGCCGTTCCCGAGGTGTGCCGGATCTATTGCGCGACGGCCAACCCCGTCGAGGTGATCGTCGCCGAGACGGAGAGCGGGCGAGGGATCCTGGGCGTGATCGACGGCGGCTCCCCCCTCGGGGTCGAGACCGACGAGGACGTCGCCGAGCGCAAGTCGCTGCTGCGCCGGTTCGGCTACAAGCTCTGATCCGGGTCGAGGAGAGCCGCTCCGGGGACCGCGGGTTTCGCGCTACACGGCGGCCGTCCGCCGGCTCACCGGTTCGATCGCGAGCCCGGTGTCCGGATCGAAGAAGTGAAACCGCCGCGGATCGACCGACAGGCGCATGCGGGCGCCGGGTCGGGCGCGCGTGCGGGCGTCCACGCGAGCGCAGAACATCGTGGACCCGCTTCGCGCCAGGAACGGCATTGCGCTCTCGTCGGGCGCTGCGTCGGAGGCGGCGATCGTCTCCTCGGTCTGGATCGGCGGGGCGTCGACCTGGAAGAGCACGTTGACCTCCGAGCCGAGCTCCTCGGTCACGTCGGCGGTGACCTCGATGGTCGGAAGCTCGTCGGCGGACCAGACGTCGGTGTCCTCGAGGTCGGAGGGTCGGATGCCGAGGATCACCGTCCGGCCCACGTGATCGGGGAGGGCAACGTCGGGCGGGAGCGGGAGCTCGAAGCCGGCGAACGACACGACTCCCTCGCCGATCGTCGCCCCCACGAGGTTCATCGGCGGCGAGCCGATGAACGCGGCGACGAACAGGTTGGCGGGATGGTTGTAGAGGTTCTGCGGGGTGTCCACCTGCTGGAGCACTCCCTCCCGTAGCACGGCCACCCGGTGGCCGAGCGTCATCGCCTCGATCTGGTCGTGGGTCACGTAGACGGTGGTCGTCTTCAGGGTGTCGTGCAGCTTGGCGAGGCTGGCGCGCATCTGAACCCGCAGCTTGGCATCGAGGTTCGACAGCGGCTCGTCCATGAGGAACGCCTGCGGCTCGCGGACCATGGCGCGCCCCATCGCGACCCGCTGGCGCTGCCCGCCCGAGAGGGCGGCGGGCTTGCGATCAAGGAGCGGCTCGAGGCCGAGGATCCTGGCCGCGTCCGTGACGCGCGCCTTGATCTCGCTCTTCGGCATCCGCCTGAGCTTCAGGCCGAAGCCCAGGTTCTGCTCGACCGTCATGTGCGGGTACAGCGCGTAGTTCTGGAACACCATCGCCACGTCCCGATCCTTGGGCGGCAGATCCGTGACCTGTCGATCGCCGATGTACACCTCGCCCGCCGTGACCTCCTCCAGCCCGGCGAGGATGCGCAGGATCGTGGACTTGCCACACCCCGACGGGCCGACGAGCACCATGAACTCGCCGTCGCCGATCTCGAGCGACAGGTCGTTCACGGCGACCACGTCCGATCCGAACACCTTGGTCACCCCGTCAAGGACGATCTTCGCCATGGACGCCCCCTTCTCGCCTCCCGTGAGTGTCGGTGCGCAGGCGCTCGTGGGTCAACGCCGCGCGGACCCGCCTCTTCGCCGTCGCAGTGGCCCCGACCTCGTCCAGGCCGATGAGCGCTGCTCCCACGACTGGCGGGGTGGTCAGCACCATTACGCGAGCGTCCGGGGCGACCGCGCGAAGACCCTCCTCGATGCGTTCGAAGAACGGACCGAACCGGTTGCGGAAGATCCCGCCGCCGAGCACGACGTGAACGTCCAGACGGCTCATGCCGAGCCTGCGGATGGCTGTCCCGGCCATGGCGACCACCTCGTCGGCCTGTCGCTCGACGATGCGCCGGGCGACGGCATCGCCCTCGGCGGCCGCCCGGAAGACGACCGGCGGAAGCTCGACCACTCGCTCCTCGCTCATCTTGTGGAGGTGGATGGCCTCCATGACCTGACGCGGTCGCCGGAGGCCGAAGTGCTCGGGGACCAGGGTGGCAAGGAGCGTCCGCTCTCCCCGCCCGTCCTGAGCGCGCATGGCGTACCAGAGCGCCTCGCGCCCGATGTCCACCCCTCCGCCCCAGTCTCCGGAGATGGTGCCTACGGCGGGAAAGCGGAACGTCCGGCCGTCGGGTGCCACCGCGGCGCAGTTGGTGCCGAAGCCGCAGACGACGCCCACCCCCCACGTGCGCTCCGTCCCGGCCCGCAGCACGGCGAACGTGTCGTTGCGCAGCAGGCTCCTGGTCGTCCACCCGCGCCGGCGGAGTCCCCGCATGATGCGGCGCTCGTCGGCGGGGAGGTCCGCGCCGGCCACGGCGAAGACGCCGGTCGGCGCGAGCGGCAGCCGCTCGGGATCCATGCCGGCGTCGCGGCAGACGGCGGCGATCGCCGCGGCAAGACCGTCGAGGCGCTCCGAACGCGTCCCGACCCCGTCGTAGATCGACCCCGGCCACCGGGCGGCCCCGATCAGGGTTCCGTCGCGAGCGACGAGGGCCGCATCCACCTTCGAGCCGCCACCGTCGAGCGCAAGGACGGCGGGACGCTTCACGGGGATCGCCTGCTCCCCGTCGTATCGGCAGACGCGTTCACGGCAGTCGCTCCAGCTCGTCGACGGTCGCAAACCTGACGCCGGCCGCACGCAGGCCCTCGATGATCCCCGCGATGGCCTCCGCCGTGGTTGCCGGCCAGGTGTGGAGCAGGACGACCGCACCGTCCCCCACGGCGAGCGCGCCGGCGCAGGTGTCGCGCTCGACCTGCTCCGCCGTCCGGGCGGGGTCCCAGTCGAAGGGCTCCACGTTCCACCAGACGTCGCGGTACCCGAGCTCGTCCAGCGCGGCCCGGACGCGCGGATCGTCGTGCCCGTCGCCGAAGGGGCACCGGAACCAGGGGCGGACGTCGACCCCGCTGAGGTCGCGGATCGTGTCCTCGGCCCGGCGCACGTCGGCCCGAAGCCCCTCGTCGGTGAGCAGCGTCATCCGGGCGTGGTAGGTGGAATGGTTCCCGAGGAGGTGGCCCTCGGCGGCGATCTCTCGAACGTCCGACGGGTGGGACTCGGCCCATCGGCCCTGGACGAAGAAGGTGGCGCGGACGCCGGCCTCCCCGAGCGCCGCCAGGATCCGGCGGACCCCGTCGGCTCGGTGATGCGGGCGGTCGGGGTGCTCGGCGTCGAAGGTGAGCGCGACCGCCGGCGCCTCACTCACGCGTGGTCACCTTCGACGCACGGGTGTAGATGCCGGGAGTGCGCCCGCTCGAGGCCGCCCGCTTCCATGCGAGCAGCTGCACCGGCAGGATCGAGACGGCCGAGACGAGCGCGCGATCCTGGTACCCGGTGGCCACCGCGTGGGCTCCCTTGGGGGCCTCGCCGTCCGGGGTGATGACGAGCACCGACGCGCCTGCCTCGACCAGATCCGCCGCAAGACCCAGGTCCAGGCGGCGGGTCTCCGGCTCGGTCGCGAGGACGATTGCCGCCATGTTCGGCCCTGCGAGCTCGAGCGGGCCGTGGCGGAAGGCCGCCGACTCGAGAGACTCGGCCATGACCCCGCACTCCTTCAGGAAGAGCGCCCCCATCTCGGCGGCCGCCCGAGCCGGTCCCCGGCCGAGGACCACCGTGATCTCCTTGTGACCGAACCACTCCTCGAGCTCTGCCGCGTACCCCTCCGGGTCGTCGAGGAGTCGCTCCATGGCGAGCGCGGCGCTCTCGGCCGCGGTCCGAGTCCGGTCGACCGCCGTGTCCACGCTGTCGCCGGCGAGCAGCCGGGCGACCGCGAGGAGCTGGGTCATCGCCGCGGCGAACGTCATCGTGGAGGGTCCGGTCTCCGGTCCGGCCGACGTGTCGAGCCTGATGTCGGCGCGCTTGGCCAGGTCGTTCGCGAGTCCGTTCGTGATCGAGAGCACAACCGGCCGGGCCCGCTGCTTGGAGATCTCGACCGCGAGCTTGACGATCTCGGCGCTCTCCCCTGACTGGCTCACGATCGTGAGCAGCGTCTGCGGGGTCAGGATCGGGCGCCGGAAGTGCAGGAGCTCCGCCGTGTCGACCAGGATCGAGGGGACGCCGCGGCCGGCGAGGTCGTTCACGGCCGGGTAGCACGCGTCGTAGGAGCTCCCCATCCCGGTGAACACGAGCGTCCGCGCCGTGGCGCCTGCCTCGCGGATGCGGTCCAGCTCGGATCGGCGCTCGACCAGCGCCGTGGCCGCGCGCCGAAGCGCGCCGGGCTGGCCGGCGATCTCCGCAAGGAATGGGTCAGGAAAGTTTCCTAACGATTTCACCGGGTCGAGTGTACGATGCCCGGGCCATGGGTGTGAAGGTGACGGTGGTCGGGGGCGGGAGCACCTACACGCCCGAGCTCGTCGAGGGCTTCGCCCGCAGGGCCGATCGCCTTCCGATCGACGAGCTGGTCCTCCTCGATATCGACGAGGAGCGCCTGTCGGTCGTAGGCGGTCTGGCCGAGCGCATGCTGGCGCACGCCGGATGGACGGGGCGGCTGGAGCTCACCGCCCACCGCGATCGAGCGCTCGACGGCGCCGACTTCGTGATCGTTCAGCTTCGCGTGGGCGGTCAGGCGGCGCGGTACGTGGACGAGACGCTCCCGCTTCGCTTCGGGTGCATCGGACAGGAGACGACGGGCCCCGGCGGGTTCGCCAAGGCGCTGCGCACCGTCCCGGTCGTGCTCGAGATCGCGGAGGGCACCGCCGAGCGCGGCGCCCCGGGCGCGTGGATCGTGGACTTCACCAATCCCACCGGGATCGTGACGCAAGCCCTCCTGGACGAGGGACACCGCGCGCTGGGCCTGTGCAACGTCGCGATCGGGTTCCAGCGACGCTTCGCACGGCTCTTCGGGGTCGAGCCCGAGCGGGTCGAGCTCGAGCACGTCGGCCTCAACCACCTGTCGTGGGAGCGAGCTGTGCGCGTGGACGGAGTCGATCGACTGCCGGAGCTGATCGAAACCTCCGCCGATGATCTTGCCGAGGAGACGGACGTGCCGGTCGAGCTCATCCGCGCGCTCGGAGCCATCCCCTCGTACTACCTGCACTTCTACTACCTCACCGGGAAGGTGCTGGAGCACCAGAGGACGCACCGCACGAGGGCCGAGGAGGTGATGGAGATCGAGGCCGGGCTGCTCGACCTCTATCGAGACCCGGCGCTCGATCGCAAGCCCGACTTGCTTGAGGCGCGAGGGGGCGCCTACTACAGCGAGGCGGCCGCCCAGCTCGTGGCCTCGCTCCACTCGGGTACGGGCGACGTGCAGGTGGTGAACGTGGTGAACGGCGGCGCGCTCCCGGACCTTGCGGCCGACGCGGTCGTCGAGATCCCCGCGCGCATCGATCGTGACGGCGCCCATCCCGTATCGCTCGCGCCGCTGGCGCCCGAGATGCACGGACTCGTCGAGCAGGTCAAGGCGTACGAGCGGCTCACGATCCAGGCGGCGAGCACCGGTGATCGGGCGGTGGCCCTGAAGGCCCTCATGTCCAACCCTCTCGTGCCGGACTACTCGACGGCCGCCCCCCTGCTGGACGCCATCCTGGAGGCGAACCGCCGGTTCCTGCCCCGGTTCTTCCCCGGCTGAGCCGGGCGTGCCCTCCGGCCCTCTCTCCCGCCTGGGTCGCCTTCGCTCGCCGGACCGCGCGCTACGACGCCCGGGGACGCAGGGAGCGGAGCTCCTCGGCGTGCGCCTGCACCTTCGCGAGCGCTTCGACGGCGTCCTCGATGCCTTTGCGTCCGGCGCGAAACGTGCTCTCCATGAGGTAGACGGACTCGCGGAGTCCGGCCGCCTCGGCGACCGGGAAGCGCATCCGCGCCGGGTCGAGCCGCTCCGCGTACTCGACCGCGACCGGGAGGCGTGAGAGCGAGGGCTGGAACAGCTCGTAGCGGCTCATCGGAGGGTACTGGACCTCGGCCGGCACCCCTTCGGCCTCGAGCGCGGCCGCCACGACGTCGTTGGTGGCGCCGGCGAACGCATCCGGGTCGATCGCGAAGAGGTAGTTGTAGAAGCTCCAGCGAGTGATCCGGGGGTCGCGCGGCATGATCCGGACGCCGGGGACCTCGCCGGCGAGCTTCTCGAACAGCGCGCCGGCCTCGGCGCGCTCCGCCTGCTGACCGGGAAAGCGCTCGAGCTGCGTGACCAGCAGGGCCGCGTGGAGCTCCCCCAGCCGGTAGTTGGCGCCGAACGTGAACTCCTTCTCGTCCGGATCCTTGGCCCGGCCGCAGTCGATGATCGAGTGGGCCCTGCGCGCGAGCGCGTCGTCGTTCGTGAGAAGGGTCCCCCCCTCGCCGGCCGTCAGGATCTTGGAGGACTGATGGCTGAAGGAGCCGAACTCGGCGAAGCATCCGGCCCCGACGTCCCTCCACCGCTGTCCGTGCGCGTGGGCGCAGTCCTCGACGACGGCGAGCCCGTGTGCGCGCGCGATCTCCATGATCCGATCCATGTCGGCCATCTGATGTCCGAGGTGGACGGGGATGACCGCCGCCGTCCGCGGCGTGATGGCGGCCTCGACCTGGTCGGGGTCGATCGTCCAGGTCGTCGGCGTCACGTCCACGATCACCGGCACCGCGCCCGCGGCCATCGGCGCGTACGCGGTAGCCGCGAACGTGAGCGCCGGCACGATCACCTCGTCTCCCCACCCGATGCCGAGCGCCTTGAGCGCCACCTCCATCGTGACGGTGCCGTTGGCCATGAGGATGCCGTGGCGGGCGCCCTGGTAGGCGGCGAACGCCTCCTCGAACCTCGCGGCGTTCGGCCCGGGCTCGGGGAAGCCGCCCCAGTTGCCGCTGCGCACGACGTTGGCGACGGCCTCCACGTCGCGCTCGTCCCAGACCGGCCACGCCGGGTATCCCTGCGGGCGAACGGGCGCCCCTCCAGCGATCGCGAGCTCGGCCATCCTCATCCTCCCGCTCGTCGGCGACCCGCGGCCGGCGGCGGCGGTCCGCGCGCCTTGACCGGGGACGCTGGGGCAGCGTAGCATCCGGCTGAATAGTTAGGAAAGTTTCCTTAGAGCTGTCGGAGGGATCGACGCGCGCCGAGCAGACCTTCGCGGCCGGGACCCCGAGCCTGCTTCGAGCGATGAACGAGCGCACGATCCTCGAGTTCATCCGTCAGGTCGGACCCGTGTCCCGCGCCCAGATCGCGCGCGACAGCGGCCTCTCCAAGCCGACCGTATCCCAGGCGCTCGCGGCGCTCGAGCGGGCGGGTCTGGTTCGGGTCGCGGGCCGGTCCTCGGGGGGCAAAGGGCCGACGGCCGTCCTCTACGAGCTGAACCCGCGTGCGGGATGGGTCGTCGGCGTCGACGTTGGCCACTCCTGGGTGCGCGCGGCGATCGCCGACCTCATGGGCGACATCGTCGCTCGCCGCGACGAGCGCACGCGCACGGGGAGCGGCGCGCTGATCGCGCAGATCGCCCAGGTCGCGCACGCGCTGGCGGCCGACGCCGGGATCCGGTGGGGTCGCGTGACGGTGGCGACCATCGGCAGTCCGGGGGTGCTCCTGCCCTCCCGGGGGCAGGTGTCGCTGGCCCACAACCTGCCGGGCTGGGGCCGTCAGGGTCTCGTTCAGACGCTGCAGCGCGAGCTCGGGACGAAGACGACGTTCGAGAACGACGTGAACCTCGCCACCGTCGGTGAGCAGTGGCGGGGGCTCGGCAAGGGCGTGCAGAACTTCGTCTATCTCCACGTCGGGACCGGGGTGGGGATGGGCCTGGTCCTGGGCGGCGAGCTCTACCGCGGCGCCGGAGGCGCAGCCGGGGAGGTCGGCTACCTGCCGCTCGCGACGGCGGACCCGCACGACCCGGCCAACCGCCGGCGCGGAGCGCTCGAGTCGGCGCTGGGCGCCGCCGGCGTCGTCCGAGCGGCCCGGGCCCTCGGCATGCGCGGGCGGCTCGACCCCCGAAGGATCTTCGCCGCAGCCCGGCGCGGCGATCCTTCGGCGACTGAGGTCGTGCGGCTCGTCGGCGAGCGGATCGCGCTCGCCGTGGCGTCGGTGGTTCCCGTGGTCGATCCCGAGCTCGTCATCCTCGGCGGGGGAATCGGTCGCAACGGGGATCTGTTGCTCGAGCCGGTCGAGCGCGAGCTCCGGGCGCTCTCGCCGTTCCACCCGAGGCTGGAGGTCTCCTCCCTCGGAGCGGATGCGGAGCTGCACGGAGCCGTGGCGCTCGCTCTGCAGGCCGCGCAGGAGCAGCTCTTCAGCAGGACGAGGAACCGCGCCGCACCATGATTCCGGCGATGAGATCGAAAGGCGAGACGAGAGGGGGAGCACGATGAAGCGCCTGCTGTCCGCACTTGCCGTCCTCGGCCTCCTCGCCGGCGCGTGCACCGCCGGCGGAGGCAACGAGGCACCCGCGACCGTCAACCCGAGCGAGTCTCACGAACCCGTCACCATCACGATCTGGGGCGCGTGGACCGGACGTGAGCTCCGGCAGTTCAACGCCATCTTCAAGGACTTCACGGCCACGTACCCGTGGATCACGGTGAAGAGCGAGGGCGGGATCGGCGATCAGAAGATCATCCAGGCGATCAACTCCGGCACCGCGCCGGACGCGGTGCTGTCGTTCGGCCTGGACAACGTCGGCAAGTTCTGCCAGACCGGGGCGTGGCAGGACCTCACGCCGTACATCCAGCAGTCGAACTTCGACACGAGCCAGTTTCCGCCTTCGGTCTTTCAGTACACGAGCTACCAGGGCAAGCAGTGCGCGCTGCCGTTCCTGACCGACGCCTACGGCCTCTACTACAACAAGGATCTGTTCGAGAAGGCCGGGATCGCGGAGCCGCCGAAGACCACGTCGGAGCTGGTGGCGGATGCCAAGAAGCTCACCGTCTTCAACCCGGACGGCTCGATCAAGGTGGCCGGCTTCGTGCCGTGGGCCGGCTACTACGAGACGAACGCGCTCACTATGTCCACGCCGTTCGGCTGCCCCTGGTACAACGCCGACGGCACGAAGTCGGCCTTCACCGACCCGTGCTGGGTCCAGCTGGCCGACTGGCAGAAGGAGCTCATCGACTACTACGGTGAGCAGAACCTGGCCCGGTTCGTGGCCGGCCAGGGCAACGAGTGGTCCGCGGAGAACGACTTCGAGACCGGACGGGTGGCCATGAACATCGACGGGGAGTGGCGGACCGCCTTCATCGAGAACGACGTGCCGAGCCTCAACTACGGGACCGCGCCGCTCCCGGTGCCCGACGACCGCTCGAGCACCTACGGCACGGGGCAGATCGGCGGGACGATCATCGGGATCCCCAAGGGGTCGCCGCACCCCGCCGAGGCCTGGCTGCTGGTCTCGTGGATGGCTACCGACACCAAGACCCTGGTCTACATGGCCAACAACGTCCGCAACGTCCCCACGACGTTCGCCGCGCTGGAGTCGCCTGACCTCGACGTCACTCCGCAGTTCCAGACGTTCCTCGACATCTTCCGGAACCCCGGCTCGCACTACAAGCCGACGACGCCGATCGGCGATGCGGACCAGACGGCCATCGGGAACGTGCTCGAGGACTGGCAGGTCGGCAAGATCACCGAGAGCGGGCTCCCGGCCGCGCTGCAGAAGGCGGCGCAGGAGGTCGACAATCTGCTCCAGGAAGCCGGCGCGTAGGGGGCGACCATCGCCGTCATCGCGGAGCGCGTGGGATCCACCGTCGGGGCCGAGCGGAGACGCCGGCCCCGACGGAACCTGAAGCGACGCCTGACGATCCTCGCATTCATGTCGCCGTGGGTCGTCGGCTTCCTCGGGTTCATCCTCTACCCGATGCTCGCCACCCTGTACTTCTCGTTCACGAAGTACGACCTGCTGTCGAACCCCATCCCCTACGGCATCCAGAACTACGTCTACATGTTCACCAAGGACCCCGACTTCTGGATTGCCGTGCGCAACACCGTGTGGATCATCGTCTGGGGCGTTCCGCTGCAGATCGCGCTGTCGATCCTCACGGCGTGGATGCTCACCAAGCCCAAGCGGGGCATGAAGGTGTACCGGACGATCTTCTTCATGCCATCGCTCGCGCCGCCGGTGGCGGTCGCGCTCGCGTTCCTGTTCATCTTCAACCCAGAGACGGGGCCGATCAACGTGCTGCTCAGCCACCTTGGGTGGCACGACCCCCCACTGTGGTTCTACGGCCGCCAGTGGTCGAAGCCGGCGATGCTGATCCTCGGACTGTGGGGGATCGGCAGCACCATGATCATCTTCCTCGCCGGTCTGCTCGACGTTCCGCGGCAGCTCTACGAGGCAGCGGACATCGAGGGCGCGACCGGCTGGCAGAAGTTCCGGTACGTGACGTGGCCCTCGATCACGCCGGTCGTCTTCTTCTCGCTCGTCACCGGCGTGATCTACGGGTTCCAGTTCTTCACCCAGGCGTACGTGAGCAGCATCACCGTCGCCGGGGTCACCACCACCCAGGCGGCGACCAGCGTCGGGAGCCCGAACCGTTCCCTCCTGTTCTACTCCGTGTACCTGTGGCAACAGGGGTGGGGCAACTTCCGGATGGGCTACGCCTCCGCGCTCGCGTGGATGCTGTTCATGGTCACCATGGTGTGCACGATCCTGCTCGTGAAGACCTCCAAGCGGTGGGTGCACTACGCGGGAGGTGGGTTCCGATAGCCGGGCGCGTCCTGACCGCCGAGCGCCAGACGCTCCGACTGCCCGACGGCCGCAGCATCGCGCATCGCCCGCTGTCCCCGGGTGAGCGCCGCCGGCGGCTGCTCGCGTCGGTCGGCACCCACGCGATGCTGATCGCGACCTCGGCGATGTTCCTGCTCCCGATGGTGTTCGTGATCGCCACCTCGCTGATGACGGATCACCAGTCCCTTACGCGAGAGCTGTGGCCGCGGCCGTTCGAATGGGGGAACTTCGCCAAGGTCTTCGCCCGCATCGACCTGCTGCGGTTCACGTGGAACACCACGCAGATCGCCGTGCTCTCCACGGTCGGCGTCGTCGTGTCCTCGGTGCCGGTGGCCTACGCCCTATCCAGGATGCGGTGGAGGGGCCGGCAGGCCGCGTTCCTCCTCGTGCTCGCGACGCTGATGCTGCCCTTCCAGGTGACGGTGGTGCCGCTGTACGTGATCTTCGTCCGTCTGCACTGGATCGGCTCGCTGAAACCGCTCATCGTGCCGAGCTTCTTCGGGGATGCGTTCTCGATCTTCCTCCTCCGGCAGTTCTTCCTGACGATCCCCGACGAGCTCTCGGACGCAGCGCGTGTCGACGGAGCGAGCGAGTGGCAGATCATGACGCGCGTGATCGTTCCGCTGGCCAAGCCCGCCATCGCGGCGATCGCCCTGTTCAACTTCCTCTACAACTGGAACGACTTCTTTGGGCCCCTCCTGTACATCGGGACCAACAAGCAGCTGTACACGCTGAGCCTCGCGCTGTCCGAGTTCCGCACGGTCCACCACGTCGAGTGGAACCTGACGATGGCGGCGTCGCTGCTGTTCATGCTCCCGGTGATCGTGATCTTCTTCCTCGCCCAGCGTGTGTTCGTGGAGGGCGTGACGCTCACCGGGGTCAAGGGGTGAGGCCGAGGAGCCTCGCGGGAGCGGTCGGGCTGCGATACTGCCGTCGACGGCGTGGGGGGCCGCGATGACCAACGTGGCGCTGTTCGGATGCGGGTGGATCCAGGACTTCCACGCCCGCGGTGTGCTCGCCCACCCCAGCGGTCGACTCGTGGCGGTGGCGAACTGGCGGGAGGCGTCGGCCCGGGCCTTCGCCGAACGCTACGGGATCCCGCGGGTGACGACCGACTGGGAGGCGCTCGCAGCGGACCCGGAGATCGATGCCGCGATCGTCGCCACGCCGAACGCGCTCCACGCACCGCAGGCGATCGCACTGCTGCGAGGCGGCAAGCACGTGCTCGTCGAGAAGCCGATGGCCACGAGCGTGGCCGAGTGCGACGCGATGATCGCGGCGGCCAGGGAGAGCGGGGCCTTCCTCATGGTGGCCCACTGCTGGCGCTTCCGTGAGGAGGTCAAGGCCATGCGCGAGCGGGTCGCCGCCGGTGAGCTCGGCGAGATCGTCAAGACCCGGGGGTACGGCGTGCATGCGGGCTGGGGCCCGTCCGGCTGGTTCGTCGACCCCGAGCTCGCCGGTGGCGGGGCGCTGGTCGACATGGGGGTGCACGCGATCGACACCGCCCGGTACCTGCTCGGCGATCCCGAGCCGGTCCGGGTCTGCGCCGTGGTCGGGACGCGCTACGCGCGGGGCCGCTACAGCGTGGACGACGACGGGATCCTGCTGATCTCGTGGTCCAACGGCACGAACTCCATCGTCGAGTCCGGCTGGTGGCAGCCGCACCTCGGCGGGCTCGAGGCCGATACCGAGCTCTACGGCACGAAGGGGTACGCGCGGATCTGGCCGCCGCAGATGCCCGAGGGCTACGAGCACGGCTCCCAGCCGATGTACACGGCGCAGGCGGCCGAGTTCCTCGACGCGATCGCGGAGGGGCGCGAGCCCAGGCCGAACGGTGAGGACGGCCGCATCGTCATGCGGGTAGTCGAGGAAGCGTACGCATCGGCGAGCGGAGGGGCCGCGTGAGCGAGGGACCCGTGTTGGGCGTCCACGGCGACGGTGAGTCGTCTCACGCGCTCGTGGTCGAGCCCTCCGGCCGGATCCTCGGCTCGGGGGCAAGCGGTCCGGCAAACTGGGAGGTGGTCGGCATCGAGGCGGCGGGAGCGGCCGTGCGGGCGTGCGTCCGCGGTGCGCTCGAGCGAGCCGGCCTGACCCCCCCGGACGTCGTGGCGAGCGCGTTCGGCCTGGCCGGGGTCGACTTCCCCTCGGATCGGTTGCGGCTTCGCGGCGTGCCCGAGGCGCTCGGTCTGACCGGCCCGTGCGAGATCACGAACGACTCGTTCGCCGCCCTGCGGGCGGGAGCGTCCAGGCCCTGGGGGGTGTGCGTCATCGCGGGCGCGGGAGCGGTGGCGGCGGGGCGGAACCCCTCCGGGGAGGTGTACCGCACGCTCGGACTCGGTCCGCTCTTCGGCGATTCGGGCAGCGCCGCCGAGATCGCCGACGACGCGGTCTCGGCGGTCGCCGACGAGTTCACCGGTCGCGGGCCGAAGACGCTGCTCACGACGCTGCTCTGCGAGCGCTCCGGCTCGGCCTCGGCGCTCGAGCTCATCGAGGGGTTGGCGCGGGCGCGGATCGACAGCTCGGCCTTCGCCCCGGTCGTGTTCGATGCCGCGGGCCGCGGGGACGTCGTGGCGCGCGGCATCCTCGTACGCGCGGGCGAGGCGCTCGGTCGATCGGCGGCGCTCGTGGTTCGAGCCCTGCGGATGCACGACCTCGAGTTCGAGCTCGTGCTTGCGGGGAGCCTGTTCGAGCCGGAGATCCCGTTCCTGCGCGACGCGCTGGAGGAGACCGTCCGCCGCACCGCCCCCCGGTTCCGGTCGATTCGGCTCGGGATCCCGCCGGTCGTCGGGGCGGCGCTCCTCGCACTCGAGCTGGGCGGGATGCCGACCGAGGGACTCACCGAGCGGCTGGGCCCCGCCGCCCGCGAGCTGTTTCGGGCGGCCTGAGGGTCGCCGCCTCGGCGTCCGGCGCGGGGGCCCCGACGTTCGCGCGCAGCCATTCGTTCAGCGGGACCGAGAGCCGGAACAGCTCCACGACGCGCTCCTTGGCCCTCGCGGTGCCGAGCCAGGCCCCGGCCGGCCATGCCCGCCAGGTGACGATTCCCTTGAAGCGCAGGAGCTCGACCCTCGGGTGGTCCTTCGGGTAGCCGCGGGGCGCCGTCTTGAGCGCGCCGTGTCCGGTCACCTCGAGACCCGCCTCCCGGGCGGCCGTCACGATGCGGGCGAGGGCGCGCCCGGTGCGGTCGCGGTCGACGGCCCGCCGGTACCGATCGAGCTGGTCGGGCGCCATCTCCCACATCCCCGAGCCCGCGGCCAGCCCGTCGGCCGAGAGCTGCACGTACCCGTCGCCGACCATGGCGCCGATGTGCGTCTTGTACGGGGACTTGTCCGCGCTGAACCGAACGTCTCGGTAGGGTCGGAAGAGGCGGGCCGGACCCCACTCGGGTTCCAGCTCGGCGAGGAGCTCCTCCATGGGAGCGCGCACGATCCGCTCGTAGACCGGCTTGTTCCGCTGCCAGTATGTCTTCGTGTTGTCGGCCTCCAGGCCCTCGAAGAACTCGAGCGCCTCGGCCGGCCAGCCTCGGAACGCCACGGCCATCTCCTCCCCGCGGGCGAGGCGTCGAGCGTACCCGACCCGCCCGACGGCCCGCCTCGACGGCCCGGCCTCGCGAGACGCGCGTCCCCGCCGCGAGGCCGGTCTTGCGCCTGCCCGCTCAGCCGGCGGCCCGCAGGTAGGCGGGCTCGTTGCCGGGGCGCCACTTGATGCTGCAGCCGACGGCGGGCCGCTGGTCGGTGGGGGCCGGCCGGCCGGCGAGCACCGCGTCGATCGCGCGGCGGATGTCCTCGCAGGTCACCGGCACCCCGTTCCCGGGGCGGCTCCCGTCGAGCTGCCCCCGGTAGACGAGCCGCCGTTTCGAATCGAACAGGAAGGGATCCGGCGTGCAGGCAGCCGTGTACGCCCTGGCCACCTCCTGGGTCTCGTCGAAGAGGTAGGGGAAGGTGAACCCCGCCAGGCGGGCCTGCTCGGCAAGGCTCTCGGGCGCGTCCTCGGGATACGCCTCCGGATCGTTCGCGCTGATCGCCACGATCCCGAGGTCCGAATCCGCGTAGTCGCGGGCGAGCCGGGCGATCCCTTCCTCGACGTGGCGTACGTACGGGCAGTGCCGGCAGATGAACAGGACGAGGAGCCCCTTCCTCCCGTCGAAGTCCGACAGCCGCACGACCTCGCCGGTTCGCACGTCTGAGAGGGCGAAATCCGGGGCCGTGGTCCCGAGGGCGAGCAGCGAGCCGGTCGCCATCTCCGCTTACCTCCGTTCGGTCGTCGTCTCCTCAGATGCTATCGGCGGCCGTCGGTTCCGGTGGCGGGCCGGCCGGAAGCTCGGCCGGGAGCCCGAACAGGAGATGCAGCCCGTCGTAGTGGAAGCGGGTGATCGCCGCGATCCGGTCGCCGCGGATCGTGAGCACGATGAGCCCCGCGGGCCGAGCAACGCCTGAGCCGTCCTCCTCGAGGTAGGCCCCGAAGGCGGGTTGCGTGTTGGCGCGGGTCGGCAGCAGGTGCACGTTCCGGTTGCCCCGCCACGCGAAGCTCGCCCGCTGGAACGCGGCGATGGCGTCCCGGCCCCGGTACTCGTGCGGGGCCGGTGGCATCGTGAGCATCGCGTCGTCGGTCAGCAGGGCGAGGAGCCCGTCGAGGTCGGCCGCGAGGAATGCCTCGGCAAACCTGGCGACCATGCGGCGTTCCCCTGCCGAGCTTGGTGCCGCAGTGCGCTCACGGCTCCTCGAGCTCCTGGCGAGCGCAGCCCGGGCCCGCTGCAGCGCGCTCTTGGCCGCGGCCCGGCTGGTGCCGAGCATCTCCGCGACCTCGTGAGTCCGAAAGCCCAGCGCGTCGTGGAGCACCAGGGCCGCGCGCTGGCGTGGCGGGAGCCTCTGCAGGCCGGCGATGAACGAGAGCTCGATCGCCTCGCGGGTCTCGAATCGTGCCTCGGGTCCCGGGTCGGCGTCCGCGATCCCCTCGAGCAGGGCATCCGGGTAGGGCTGGAGCCAGCCGGGATCCCCCCAGCCCGTGGGTTCGGGCGGCTCGAAGGGCGGTTGGGGCGGCTCTGGGCGAGGAGGCCGGCTACGGACGGCGTTCAGGCACCGGTTGGTGGCGATCCGGTACAGCCAGGCCCGGAGCGAGGAGCGGCCCTCGAAGCCGGGAAGGCCTCGCCAGGCCGCAAGGAGCGTCTCCTGCACCCGGTCCTCCGCGTCCTCCACCGACCCGAGTATCCGGTAGCAGTGGAAGTGAAGCCCCCGCAGGTAGGGAGCGGTCAGCTCGGCAAACGCTCGCTCGTCGCCGGCCTGGGCCTGCTCGAGCAGGGACCCGGTGGGGTGGGGTTCGAGATGCGCATCGGCCATGAACACATCGTCGCACCCGACCGACCGATCCGGAATCGCCTTCGTCCGTGTCTCCATACATGGGGAGCCGCGGCGGCAAGGCCCGCGGCGCGACCGAGGAGGGGAAGTTGGGCGATTCGGTCCGGGACCTTGTGGAGGAGTACGTCCGGGCGGTCGGGGAGCGCAGGTTCGATCGTCTCCAGGAGCTGATGCACCCGGAGGTCGAGTTCCGGGGGACGACCGCCGCCGAGCTCAGGGGGGCGCCGGCCGTGGTGGAGGGCTTCCGCCGGCTGGGCCCCGTGATCCTCCGAAACGACCTGAGGCAGATGATCGTGGAAGGCGACAGGGCCGCCGTCCTGTACGACTTCGTGACCGACACCGAGGTCGGGCCGGTGCTCTCCGCAGAGTTCCTGACGGTGAAGGACGGCCGGATTCGCTCCATCACCCTGCTGTTCGACTGGCGGAGATGGCCGGAGGTCCTGGAGGAGCTCGGACGGCGGGTCGCCTGAGCTCAGGCCCATCACGCGGCGCTTCTAGGGCATCACCGGAGTTCAGCGATGGTGGCGAATACCGTCCGCCTCCGCGAGGGGAGGGCCGAACGCACCCGACCTTGGTGCCCGGCCCGGTGCCCGGATAGCGGCCCGGACCTGGTCGTACGTGCCGAGCCCCGGGGGAGCGCGCCGAGAGGAGTCACCGAGGCGGACGGTAACGCCTACATCCTCTGACCTGCGACTTTGATGCCGGAGCGTGCGCCCCCGTGCGCCCCGCGATCCAGGTCAGAGGGACCGTACGCGCGGCCCCTCGGCCCGGCGCATAGGGGGATAGGGCCGGTGCATCGGTGCGGCACATAGGGGGGAAAGGACCCTTTGCGCGGTTCTGCCGGAGACTTGCGCACAACCCCTAGGAGACTTCCCGGCACCACACGCGGCGCCTGAGCGGCGGTCCGCGGTGCCGGTGCATCGTCCGCGAGAGCGGGCGCGTGGGAGTGATGCCCCACGTAGACGATTTCCCGTGTCGTCGAACGTCCCAGCGAAGGTGAGGGGGCGGCTTCGGCCGTCCCCGAACCTGGTTCGCGGGACCGCATCACACGCATCGCATCGCTGGGACGTCTGAGAAGAGCTTCCACGGCCTCTCGACGTCCATGTCGAGGGGCCGTTCTGCATGTACGGCCCGGATCGCAACCGGTCGTACGAGGACGCTCGGCCAGCGTCCGCCGCCGCGTCTCGAAGTGGGTCGTGCCGTATCCACGGCCCACTCCGGGACCACCTGATACGGAGGAAGACATGACCACACCACCCAAGTCCGGCAAGCTGGCCGCCGATGTGAAGACGCGCCGGATCTACTGGGACTGGAACAACCGCATACCTCGAAGAGAGCTGGTCATCGTGGAGGGTGAGTCCGGCGTCGCGAAGTCCACTCTCATCGCCGACATCAGCGCACGGATCACGCGCGGCGGGGTCGAGCTGCCCGACGACCCGCACAACCGGGCGCCCGGTTGGTTCGTCACGCTGTCGGCCGAGGACGATGGTGCAGCCATCGTGAAGCCGCGACTCGTCGCGGCCGGCGCGGACCTTGCGCGGTGCCCGATCCTCTACGCGACCGGTGACACCCTTCGCGTGGACGGTGAGGACGTCCACGAGATGCGGCTACCCGACGACGTTGACCAGGTTGCGGACTGGCTCCGCTGGATTCGCGAGCAGGATCCGCTGGGCCCGTGCTCGTGGCGGTTGACCCACTGGTCGCCTTCATCGACGACAAGGTCAACACCGACCGCGACCATCCCACGCGCCGAGCCATGCGGCCCCTGGCCCGGTTGGCGAAGCAGTATGACGCCTCGTTCCTGATCGTGCGGCACTGGGTAAAGAACCTGGTCGGCCGCACGGCGGCGACCGCCGGCGGTGGTTCCGGCGCGCTGTTCAACGCCTCCCGCGCCGGCCTGGCCGTCGCCATTCACCCGGAGGATCGCGAGCTGCAAGAGTCTGGCGAGGAGAAGGTCCCACGCCGCCGTATCCTCGCGGGTGGCAAGTCCAACTACAGCGGCTGGGCCAGGCAGTCGGCGACACTTGATAGGTGCGGCGGCCTTGCAAGAGCGCGTCGCTCTGCTTGGCCAGTTGGTCGAACGTCCCGCCGATGACCTCCGGGTCGAAATACCTCGCCATCCACCCGCCGTGGGCGAAGCCGCCGTCGGTGTCTTCGGTCGGGGCACCGGGTGCCTGGACGACACCGTCCAGGCTGATGAATTCCGTGATGGGCGTTCTCATGGGATCTCCCGCATGTGGGGCGCCGCGCCTAGGTTTCCAAGAGCTCCTTCAGAGCTGCGAGCATCATCGCCCAGTTCCGTTCGGAATGCTCGCGCGCTCGTTTGGTCGGGTTGTTGTCTTGGGTCAACGAGACATGGGTCTGGTTCCCCGAACCGGACAACTCGATCGTCACGGTGTGATGGTTCTCCGGTTCATCAGGTAGCCCGGACAGTGGGCTGAAATGGGTGAACTGAAGCAGTCGTGTGGGCTCGAACCGAAGGATCGTGCCCTTGTCCTCGTACGGCTTCCCCTCCCACTCTCCCTTCCAACTGATCGGGGAGCCCTCGCGCCAGTCCGTAACGACGGTCGCGCCGAACATGTATCGCCTGATGGCTTCCGGGTTCGTTAGTGCACCCCAGACCTCGGTGATAGGCGCGCTTATGGTGATCGAAGCTCTGGCGATCAGATCGTTCGTCATGATCTGCTCCTCTGCCTCCGGTCGCGGCCTCGCGATGATACCCGGGCGTCAGCAACGGCCATCTTCTGTTGACCGGCCGAGACATGCCGATCATGTCCAAAGCGCTCGCGAGCCATCCGCTCGGCCTCCTTAGGATCGTCCATGGATATACCGCCGTGAACATGCAGGCGGAGTAGACAGCCAGGGCACCGCCAGCGGCCGGGGGCCGCTCCGTCGGCATCCTGCCGACCGAGTCGCGAGCCGAGGCCAACCCGTACCTCACCACGGCCGTCGCGACCGGCATGGGGGAGTTCTTGTGGCCTGGTTCAGTAGCGTCCCCCCGAGTGGTGTACGAACGACCACCTGAGGGTCGTTGACCGAGAAGACCACCGCGTCATCCTCAACGAGATCTGTGGGATCGGCTCGACCCCCGAACCGGTCCTTGTGCTCGTCGATGTAGGCGATCATCTGCTCGGTCGGCGGTCGGGCTCCGCCGCGAAGAAAGCCGAGGCCGACCTCAGGATCTCGCCTGCCCGGCGGAGCTCGCGGTTCTCCCGCTCGAGCTCCTTCAGGCGCTCCCGCTCCCAGGTGGTGAGGCCCGGCCGGAGGCCACCGTCGATCTCGGCTCTACGGGGACCCACTTGCGAAGCGCCTCAGACGAGACGCCGAACTTCG
>Ga0070741_10006781_pt1 | contig 24308 bp, 29 predicted proteins | sample Coa_R1_4_FD_66440 | JGI IMG/M metagenome (GOLD analysis project Ga0070741, IMG submission 66440) | Surface soil microbial communities from Centralia Pennsylvania, which are recovering from an underground coalmine fire - Coalmine... | ecosystem: Environmental > Terrestrial > Soil > Unclassified ...
CCCCTTCGCGCGTTGGGAGCGGTACAGTATGGGGGCGGGCTACGAGGGCATCGCCCCCGGCTTCAGCACGGTTCCGACCGGGCTGGCGGCGGACGGCAGGCCGTGGCCGCAGCCGTATGACCGCATCTGGACCTTCGGCGCGAACTTCTACCTCAATCCGCACGTCGTTCTCAAGGCGGACTACCAGACTTACCAGACCAACAGTGACTTCACCCGCTTCGATCTCGGCCTGGGGCTCGCTTACTGAGCGGCCGCAAAACTTCCTGAGTGACATTCTCACTATGATCCGGTTTGGCGGAACGCCGCGCCGGGCCGGGAGTTTTTGATGAACACCGCCGGCCGCCTGATGTTCCTGCCGGTCGCCGCGCTCACCGCCGCGGCGCCGGCGCAGGCCATGGTCTACATGAGCACCGAGGATGCGCAGAAGCTGATGTTCGGCGACACGGCACTGACGCCGGTGCCGGTGGTTCTCAGCCCCGGGCAGACCGCGGCGATCGAGAAGGACTCCGGCGTCAAGGTGTTCGCGGGGTCGCTGCGCGCCTGGAAGGCGGCGGACGGCGGCTGGTTCTTCGTCGACGCGGTCATCGGCAAGCACGACCTCATCACCTACGCCGTGGCGCTGGACCCTGCCGGCACGGTGCGCCGGGTCGAGATCCTGGAGTACCGCGAAGCCTACGGCGGCGACGTGCGCAACCCGCGCTGGCGCGCCCAGTTCAACGGCAAGCAGCACGGCGACGCGCTGAGCATCGGCGACGGCATCCAGAACATCAGCGGCGCCACCCTGTCCTGCACGCACGTCACCGACGGCATCCGCCGCCTGCTCGCCACCTATGCCATCGCGCTCGCCAAGCCCTGAGGCGCAGGAGGTCCGCCGCGCCCGGCCGCTGCTCGGCACGCTGGTGGAAATCCGCGCCGCCGCGCCGTGGCCGCAGGCGCGGCTGCACGCCGCCGTGGACGCGGCCTTCGCCGCGGTGGAGCGGGTGCAGCGGCTGATGAGCTTCCACGATGCGGCCAGCGAGCTGTCCACGCTGAACCGCGAAGCCGCGCTGCGCCCGGTGGCGGTCGACGACCAGCTGCACGAGGTGCTGGCGGCGGCGCTGGAGCTGTCGCGGCGCAGCCTGGGCGCTTTCGATGTCTGCGTCGCGCCGCGGCTGCAGGACTGGGGCTATCTGCCCCCGGCTGCCGGGCCGGCAGCCGCTCCCGCGGGCTGGAGCGAGGTGGAGCTGCTCGACGGGCGGCGCGTGCGCTTCCGCCGGCCGCTGCGCATCGACCTCGGCGGCATCGCCAAGGGCTATGCGGTGGACCGCGCCGTCGCCGCGCTGGGCGCGGCCGGCGTCGAGGCCGCGCTGGTCAACGCCGGCGGCGACCTGCGCGCCTTCGGCGCACGGCCCTGGAGCGTCGCCCTGCGCCATCCGTTGGCGCCGGCGCGCAGCGCGCACGGCCTGGAGCTGCGCGACGAGGCGCTGGCGACCTCGGCCGCCTATTTCTCGCGCCGCCGTTGCGGCACCGGGGAGGTCTCGGCGCTGCTCGACCCGCGCAGCGGCCGGCCCTGGCTCGGCGCCGCCAGCGTCAGCGTGCGCGCCGCCGACTGCCTGCACGCCGACGCGCTGACCAAGGTGGTGCTGTTCGCGCCGCCGCCGCTGGCCGGGCAGGTGCTGGCCCGCTACGGCGCGCAGGCCTATATCCAGCATCCGACGGAGGACGCCATGCCGGCGACCGCCGGCGTGTCGCAAGCCGTGCCGTGCTCAGCCTGATCCATCGCCGCTGCGCCTACGCCGCGCTGCTGCTGCTGTTCGGCAGCGGCCTGGCGCACTGGGTGCTGCACGACTGGTTCCAGCACCAGGGCGAGTTCGGCGCCGAGCCGCACCCGCTCGAACCCTGGATGCTCAAGCTGCACGGCGCCGCCGCCATGCTCGGCCTGGCGGTGCTGGGCAGCCTGGCCTCCGCCCATATCCACCGCTTCTGGCGCCTGCGCCGCAACCGCAGCGCCGGCGGTTTGTTCCTGCTCGCCGCCTTGCTGCTGGTGCTGAGCGGCTACGGTCTGTACTACGTCGGCGGCGAGCAGGCGCGGGCGCTGTGCCGGCAGGCGCACATCGTCATCGGCCTGCTGGCGCTGCCGGGCTTCCTCGTGCACCTGTGGCGCGGGCGGGCGCTGCGGCGGCATCCGCGGGCGGGCGGATTGCAGGCGTAAAATCCGCGGATGGAAAAAGTGACCCACCGCGGCGGCTGCCACTGCGGCGCCGTGCGCTTCGAGGTGCGCGCGCCGGCGCGTCTTACGGTGCAGCACTGCAACTGCTCGATGTGCAGCAAGACCGGCTACATGCACCTGATCGTGCCGGCCGCGGACTTCACCTTGCTGTCCGGCGCCGCGCAGCTGAACACCTATACCTTCAACACCGGCACGGCCAAGCACCTGTTCTGCACGGTGTGCGGCATCAAGTCGTTCTACGTGCCGCGCTCCAACCCGGACGGGTTCTCGGTCAACCTGCGCTGCCTCGACGAGGGCACCGTGGAGCAGGTGACGGTGGAGGATTTCGACGGGCGCGATTGGGAGGCGCACGGCGCCACGCTGGCGCACCTGAGCAAGGCCTGAGCTGCAGGCCGCCCGGCAGGGCGACGGCGCCGCCGGCCCGTGGCCGACCTACGACGGCGTCGCGCGGATGAAATCCAGCGTCACCTGGGCCAGTTCCTCGCCCTTGTCCTCCTGGATGAAATGTCCGGCCTTGCGGATCGTGGTGTGCGGCTGCCCCTGCGCGCCGGGCACCTGCCGCTGCATGAACTTGTCGGCGCCGCGGGTGATCGGGTCGCGGCTGCCGAAGGCGGTGAGGAACGGCTTGTGCCATTGGCCCAGCCGGTCCCAGGCGGCGCGGTTGGCCGGCACCGCCGGGTCGTCCTCGCGGTCCGGCACCAGGCGCGGGAAGGCGCGGGCGCCGGCCTTGTACTTCGAAGAGGGGAACGGCGCGTCGTAGGCGGCGATCACCTCCGGCGGCAGCTTCCCGGCGCAGCCGGAGTTGACGATGCGGCCGATCGGGAACCACGGCGAGTACATGGCGAAGGCGCGCCACAGCTTGAACGCGCCCGGCATCTTCTGCCGCGCCGTCGGCAGGAAGCCGTTGGACAACACCACGCGGGCGAAGCGCGGCTCCTGCTCCGCCGCCAGGCGCAGGCCGATCAGCGAGCCCCAGTCCTGGCAGACCAGGGTGATGCCGCGCAGGTCCAGCGCGGCGAGGAAGGCAGTCATCCAGTCGACGTGCTTCTGGTAGCTGTAGTCGGCCATCCGCGCCGGCTTGTCGGAGCGGCCGAAGCCGATCAGGTCCGGCGCCACCGCGCGCAGGCCGGCGGCGGCGAAGACCGGGATCATCTTGCGGTACAGGTAGCACCAGGACGGCTCGCCGTGCAGCATCAGCACCGGCGGCGCCTCGCGCGGCCCCTCGTCGAGGTAGTGCATGCGCAGGCCGTCGATCTCGACGTAGTGCGGCTCGAACGGAAATCCGGGCAGCCCGGCGAAGCGTTGGTCCGGCGTGCGCAATACCTTCATGCCATCCTCCCGTGGTCCTGAACCCAGGCGGAAAATCCGCCTGCGGCGCGGCTTTGACCGCATCCGCCCCCCATGCTACAAACCCGCCATCTCAAATAGTTGTGCCGGGGAGTTTCGTGCATGCGCATTCTGGCCGCGGACATCGGCTTCGGCTACACCAAGGCCACGGATGGCCGCCAGTATCAGGTCTTCAAGTCCATCGTCGGCGAGGCGAACCCGATCCAGTTCGCCGAGGCCCTGCTGCCCTCGCAGGCGGCGCAGCCGCGGCACTTCGCCATCGGCGGCGAGGAGGTGTTCATCGGCGAGCTGGCCGAAACCCAGTCGCGCGGCCGCGGCTTCACCCTCGACCATGCCCAGTTCATCGCCAAGTACGCCCGCAACCTGGCCCTGGCCGGCCTGACGCCCTATGCCGAGCACGGCGACCCGATCCGCCTGGTCACCGGCCTGCCGATCAGCTTCTTCCGCAAGTACAAGGACGCGCTGACCACCCTGCTGCAGCAGCGCCACACCGTCACCGTGGTGCAGGCCAACGGCACGCGCGAGGACAAGAGCGTCTACATCGAGAAGGTGCGGGTGGTGCCGCAGCCGTTCGGCTCGCTGTTCAACCTGATGCTGGACGGCAACGGCAAGGCGCTGAACCAGCGCTTCATCACCGAGAAGATCGGCGTCATCGACATCGGCTTCCGCACCACCGACTTCACCATCAGCGACAAGACCCGCTACTCCGAGCGCGGCAGCCTGTCCACCGATTCCGGCATGTCGGTGGCCTACAACGCCATCGCCAACCTGCTGCACGAGAAGAGCGGCACCCAGGTCGAGCTGTATCGCCTGTATGAGGCGGTGAGCCGCGGCGTGATCAAGATCAAGGGCCAGAAATACGACCTCACCGGCCTGGCCCAGCACGCCTACAGCCAGCTCGCCACCCGCATCGCCACCGAGGCCAACCGCCTGTGGGCCGACGACTGGGACCTCGACGCCATCGTCATCACCGGCGGCGGCGGCGCGATCCTGGCGCCGTTCCTGCAGCCGCAGATCGAGGGCGAGGTGCTGCCCATGCCCAGCGACCAGGATGCGCGTCTCAACAACGTCGCCGGCTATTGGAAATACGGCGTACACATCTTCGGCAACCAGGCCGCGGCAGCGGCCTGAGGGCCGCCGCGCCGAACCTCGGCCGACCCGTCATCGGCTGCGATAAACCGGCAAAACCCCAACTATTGATGGGGTAAAGGCGCTTTCCGCGTGACGCCGGCGCGGTAGCGCGTCAGGCCTTTTTTGCTTAAGCTCGGACGGTCGTTCAATAGCGGCGCAGGTTCTTGCGCCCGTTCGCCGGAGGAGTCCCACAGCCATGAACAGCGTCGTTTCCTATCTGCCGTCCGCCGCCCCGCAGCAGGGCGTCGAAGCCGAGATCCAGCGCGTGTTCGAGCGCCAGCGCGAGACCGCGCTGCGCCTGCGCAGCTCCACCAGGCAGGAGCGCAAGGCCAAGATCCAGAAGCTGCGCGACGCCGTGATCGCGCACAGCGAGGAATTCATCAAGGCCGGCTACGCCGACTTCAGGAAGCCGCCGGCGGAAGTGGAGCTGACCGAAATCCTGTCGGTGGTGTCGGAGGCCAACGACGCCCTGCGCAAGCTCGGCAAGTGGATGAAGCCGACCCGCGTCTGGCCGTCGCGCGCTACCGTGGGCCTGCGCGCCTGGGTGCAGTACGAGCCCAAGGGCCGCTGCCTGATCATCTCGCCGTGGAACTACCCGGTGAACCTCACCTTCGGCCCGCTGATCTCGGCGATCGCCGCCGGCAACACCGCCATCCTCAAGCCCTCGGAGATGACGCCGAACCTGTCGGCGGTGATGGTCAAGATCGTCCGGCAGCTGTTCGCCGAGGACGAGGTCGCCATCTTCGAAGGCGACGTCGCCGTCTCCACCGCGCTGCTGGCGCTGCCGTTCGACCACATCTTCTTCACCGGCGCGCCCTCCATCGGCAAGGTGGTGATGGCCGCCGCCGCCAAGCACCTGACCAGCGTCACCCTGGAGCTGGGCGGCAAGTCGCCGACCATCATCGACGCCAGCGCCAACCTGCAGCAGGCGGCGCGCAACATCATGTGGTCGAAGTACACCAACGACGGCCAGACCTGCATCGCGCCGGACCACATCTACGTCCACGCCTCGGTCAAGGACGAATTCGTGCGCCTCTGCCAGGAGACCCTGGCCAATGCCTACGGCGCCGACCCGGCCAAGCAGAAGGACAGCCCGTACCTGGCGCGCATCGTCAACCAGCGCCACACCGGCCGCATCAAGGCCCTGCTCGACGACGCCAGGGCGCGCGGCGCCCGCACCCTCACCGGCGGCGTGGTCAGCGAGCAGGACTGCTTCATCGCGCCGACCCTGCTCGACAACATCCCCGACGACGCCAAGATCATGCAGGAGGAGATCTTCGGCCCGCTGCTGCCGATCATCTCCTACGCCGACCTCGACGAGGTGATCCGCCGCATCAACGCCGATCCCAAGCCGCTGGCCCTGTACATCTGGAGCAAGACCGAGTCGAACATCCAGAAGGTGATGAAGCAGACCAGCTCCGGCGGCGCCTGCATCAACAACACCGTGGTGCAGTTCCTGCACGGCAACCTGCCGTTCGGCGGCGTCAACAACTCCGGCATCGGCAACGGCCACGGCCACTACGGCTTCAAGGCCTTCTCGCACGAGCGCGCCGTGGTGCGCACGCAGATCTCGGCGCTGTCGATGTTCTACCCGCCGTACACCGACTTCACCCGCAGGATCGCCAGGCTGCTGATCAAGATGGTCTGAGCCCGCCGCAGGTAAAAGCCGCGCCCGCCCCCGCAAGGCCGGCGCGGCTTTTTCACGCCCGGTGGCCGGCACCGGCTTGACTTTATGTAAGTAGAAACTTACCGTAAGCCATGGCTTACGATAAAGCGCTGAGCTGCCTGGCCGATCCGACCCGCCGCAGGGTGTTCGAGCGCCTGCGCGCGGGGCCGCGCCCGGTGGGGGCGATCGCCAAGGGCCTGCCGGTGAGCCGGCCCGCGGTGTCGCAGCACCTCAAGGTGCTGAAGGAGGCGGGGCTGGTGCGCGACCGGGCCGAGGGGACGCAGCGGGTCTACTCCATCGATCCCCACGGCCTCGGCGCGCTGCGCGCCTGGCTGGACCAGTTCTGGGATCAGGCGCTCGCCGCGTTCCAGCAGGAGATCGAGCGCGATCACGACAGGGGGCAACCGCGATGAGCAGCAGGACGATCCGCATTGCGCCGGTGCGCAAGAGCGTGGTGGTGCGGGCCGAGCCGGCGCGCGCCTTCGAGGTCTTCACCGCCGGCATCGACCGCTGGTGGCCGAAATCGCACGGCATCGGCAACGGGCCGGTGAAGCGCTCGGTGATCGAGCCGCGCGTCGGCGGCCGCTGGTACGCGGAATACGAGGACGGCAGCGAGGTCGGCAACGGCCACGTGCGGGTGTGGGAACCGCCGAGCCGCGCGGTGTTCAGCTGGGAGATCAGCGCGGAATGGAAGCCGGACAGCCGCGTCGCTTCCGAAGTCGAGGTGCGCTTCGTCGCCGAAGGCCCCGGCCTGACCCGCGTCGAAGTCGAGCATCGCGACTTCGAGCCGCTCGGCGAGCAGGGCGGCGAGAAGATGCGCAAGGACGTGGACGGCGGCTGGCCCGGCCTGCTGCAGCTGTTCGCGCAGTGCGTGGCGGAGGCCGCCGCGGCGTGAGCCCGACCCTGCTGCTGCGCATCGCCGCCGCGCTCGGCCTGCTGCTCGCCGCCGGCCACAGCCGCGGCGCGCCCTGGACGCCGGTCAGGGACGGCCCGGCGGCGATCCTGCTCGGCAGCATGCAATCGCTGCAAATGAATGTGATGGGCGCGCGCCACAGCTACTGGGATTTCTACCAGGGCTTCGGCCTGAGCATCAGCGCCTGCCTGTTCGCCATGGCACTGCTGCTGTGGCAGCTTGCGGCGCTGGCCAGGCAGGATGCGCGGCGCCTGCGGCCGCTGCTGTTGACCCTGGCCGCCGGCTATCTCGCCGTCGGCATTCTCGGCTGGTGCTACATCTTCGTGCTGCCGCTGGTGTTCGGCGCCGCGATCGCGCTCTGCATCCTCGCGGCGTGGTGGCAGGCCGGCCGCAGCCCCGGCGCGGCGTTGAGCGGGGCGTCGGCCTGATTCCGGCGAGGGGCTGAAGTACGCGCCGCGTTTCGCCGCCATCCGCGGCGCGGGCGCATCCCGCGGCCTGGAGGATGGCCTGGCTCACCGGGGCGGGGCCGCCCGCGTCTCAGCCCGCCGTGGCTTTGGCCTGGTCGTGGCAGTTGTCGCGGTGCCCGTCGGCGCAGCCGGCGCGCTCGAGCTGGATCGTGGCATGGACCACGCCGAAACGCTCGCTCAGGCGCTTCCGGATCGCGCCCAGCGCCGCGTCCTGGTCCACGCTCTCGCCGATCACCGCGTGCAGGGTCATCATCGGCCGCGAGTCGGTCAGCGACCAGGCGTGCAGGTGGTGCACGCCGCTGACGCCCGCCACCTCGGCGACGAGGTCGGCGGAGACTTCCTCGATCTCGATGCCCGGCGGCGCGCCTTCGAGCAGGATGTGGGCCGATTCGCGGGTGACGCGCCAGCCGCCGCGCAGGATCAGCAGCGCCACCACCGCCGACAGGATCGGATCGATCGGCATCCAGCCGCTGAGCATGATGATGCCGGCAGCGACCATGGCCGCGGCGGAAGCCAGCAGGTCGCCCAGCACGTGCAGCACGGCGCTGCGCATGTTGAGGTTGTCGCCGCCGTCGCGCAGCACCAGGAAGGCGGCGATGTTGGCGAGCAGGCCGATGCCGGCGACGACCAGCATGATCAGCCCCTGCACCGGCTCGGGCCGGAACAGGCGCACCGCGGCTTCGTAGAGGATCCAGGCGCTCAGCGCCAGCAGCACCAGGCCGTTGACGAAGGCGGCCAGCACCTCGTAGCGCTGGCGGCCGTAGGAATACTGCTCGTCGGCCGGCCGCTTGCCCACGCGCAGCGCGAACAGCGCCAGCACCAGCGAGGCGGAATCGGTCAGCATGTGGCCGGCGTCGGCGATCAGCGCCAGCGAGTGGGCGATGATGCCGCCCGCCACCTCCACCAGCATGAAGACGGCGATCAGCACCAGCGCGATGGTCAGGCGCCGCTCGTTGCCGCTGCCATGGGCGTGGCCGTGATGGCCGTGGCTGTGGCCATGTCCATGCGCGTGCCCGCGGTGGGCCCGGTGGCCGTGGTCATGCCCGCGGCCGTGGCGATCGTGATCATGGTCATGGTCGTGGCCATGATCGTGATCGTGATCGTGATCGTGGTCGTGATCGTGATCGTGGTCGTGGCCGGCGTGGCTGTGCGAGTGCTCGCTCATCGGCGTCTCAGTTCTCCCCGCCGATCCGTACCAGGGTGCGGCCCAGCACCTTGCTGCCGATCAGCTCGGCGCAGACCGCCGGCACTTCGTCCAGCGTGACGGTGCGGCGGGCGATCTGCGCCAGCTGCGCCGGCTTCCACTCGCCGGCCAGCTTTTGCCAGATCGCCTCGCGCCAGGGGCGCGGCACTTCCACCGAGTGGATGCCGAGCAGGCTGACGCCGCGCAGGATGAAGGGCATCACCGTGGTGTTGAGCTTGAAGTCCTGGGCCAGGCCGACGCTGCCGATGTTGCCCCAGGGCTTCACCGTGCGCGTCAGGTAGGCGAGGGTGTCGCCGCCGAGGTTGTCCACCGCGCCGCCCCAGCGCGCGGCTTCCATCGGCTTGCCGCCGAGGTCGAGGGTGTTGCGGTCGACGATCTCGTCGGCGCCGAGCATGCGCAGGTACTGCTCCGCTTCCGGCGTGCTCTTGCCGGTGATCGCCGCCACCTGGAAGCCGGCGCGCTTGAACAGGCTGATGGCGACGCTGCCGACGCCGCCGGTGGGGCCGGTGACGGCGATCGGGCCGTGCGCCGGCGCCTGGTGGTTCTCCAGCATGCGGCGCAGCGCCATCGCGGCGGTGAAGCCGGCGGTGCCCAGGGCCATCGCCTCGGACAGGCTCAGCCCCGGCGGCAGCGGCACCACCGACTCGGCCGGCACGCGCGCCAGCTCGGCCAGGCCGCCGTCGAGCAGCTCGCCGTGGTTGCAGCCGGTGACCAGCACCTTGTCGCCGGCCTTGTAGCGCGGATCGCTGCTGCTCTCCACCGTGCCGGACAGGTCGATGCCGGCGACGCGCGGCATGGCGCGCATGATGCGGCTCTTGCCGGTCACGGCCAGCGCATCCTTGTAGTTGAGGCAGGACCAGGCGACGCGGATCACCACCTCGCCCGGCGTCAGGTCCGCCAGCTGGAGCTGCTCGAAGCGGGCCTGGAAGGTTTTCTCGACCTGGTGCACGCGCAGGGCTTTGAACGTCGGCATGGGGATTTCCGGCACAATGGAAGCGGTTCGCTGTCCCTATTTTGCCCCATTTATCCCGCCTTCAAGCTTTCATGACCCAGTACGAACGCAACCCCCCGCTCACCGAGGCCGACGTGCTGCCCGATCCGCTGGCGCAGTTCCAGCGCTGGCTGGCCGACGCCGAGGCCGGCGGTCTGGTCGAACCCACCGCGATGGCCCTGGGCACGGTGGCGGCGGACGGCCGGCCGTCGGTGCGCATCGTGCTGTTCAAGGGCCTGCACGACGGCGGCTTCACCTTTTACACCAACTACGATTCGCGCAAGGGCGCCGAGCTGGCCGCACGGCCGCAGGCGGCGCTGACGTTCTGGTGGGACCGGCTGGAGCGGCAGGTGCGCATCGAGGGCCGGGTGGAGAAGGTGCCGCAGGAGCTGTCGGACCGCTATTTCCATGGCCGCCCGCGCGGCTCGCAGATCGGCGCGTACACCTCGCGCCAGAGCCGGGTCGGCACGCGCGCCGACCTCGACGCGCGCCTGGCCCAGACGGTGCAGCGCTTCGAGGGCCAGGACATCCCGCTGCCGGATTACTGGGGCGGCTATCGCGTGGTGCCCGACAGCATCGAATTCTGGCAGGGCCGCGCCAACCGCGTCCACGACCGCCTGCGCTACGTGCGCGAAGGAGCGGGCTGGCGCCTCGAGCGGCTGGAGCCGTGAGCGGTTGGGTCGAACGGCTCGGCTTGGAGCCGCACCCCGAGGGCGGCTATTTCCGCCGCATCTATACTAGCCCGCACGCCCATGCCACGCCGCAGGGCGGACGGCCGCTCTGCACTTCGATCTACTACCTGCTCACCGGCGCGCAGCCGGTCGGGCGGCTGCACCGCAACCGCAGCGACATCCTGCATTACTTCCTCGACGGCGGGTCGCTCGAATACCTGCTGCTCGGTGCGGACGGCGCGCTGCGGCGCGAGCGGCTGGACGCGCAGACGCGCTTCCTGCCGGTGCCGGGCGGCTGCTGGAAGGCCTCGCGCCTGCTCGACGGCGCCGGCCACGCGCTGATCGCCGAGGTGGTCACGCCGGGCTTCGACTACGCCGACCACCAGTTCGGCGCGGCCGCGGACCTGCAGCGGGAGCACCCGCAGCACCTGCAAGCCCTGGCGCCGTTCCTGCGTCCGTGACGGCCGGCGGCCGCACGCCGCCGTAGACTGCCCGCGGCCGGATCAATCCCAGCGGCCGCTGCTCCAGCGCGTGCGCGATCCAGCCGACGCAGCGCCCCAGGCAGAACAGCACGAAGGCGCCGCCCGCCGGCAGCCGCAAGTGGCGGCGCAGCGCCACCAGCGCGAAGTCCAGGGCCGGCGCTTCGCCCTGCAGGTCCAGCGCCGCCGCCAGCACGGCTTCGCGGCGGCCGTCGGCCGGCAGCCGGCCGAGAATCCAACGCGCGCGCGGATCGCCGTCGGGATACAGCGGATGGCCGAAGCCGGGGATGGCGCGGTGCTGCTCCAGCCGGCGCGCCAGCAGCGCGCGCGGTTCGGCGCCGGCGTCCAGCTCGTCCCACATCTGCTCGACCAGCGCCGTCATCTGCCCATGCCGCGGGCCGGACAGCGCGCCCAGGCCGCCGCGCACCGCCTCGCGCAGGCTGGCGCCGGTGGAAGCGATGACCCGCGCGGCGAAGCCCGAGGCATTCAGCTCATGGTCGGCGCAGAGCACCAGCGCGCCGCGCACCAGCGCTTCGCCGGCGGGTTGGAGCCTCCAGGCGCGGGCGCACTGGCGGTGGATCGGCATGGCCGACGGCGCAACGCCGAGCAGGCAGGCCGCCATCTCGCGCAGCAGTGCGGCGGGGTTGTCGTCGTTGGCGGCGGCGCCGAGGGCGAACAGCGCCTGCGCGCGCCGCAGCGGCATCCCGTCGCCGCCGGCCGCTGCGGCCGCGCGCCGCGGCGGCGGCCAGGATGGCGCGCGTTGCGCAAAAGGATCGTCCGGCGCGGCCCACAGCAGGCGCGCCACCTGTTCGAGGCCGGCGCCGTCGGCCAGCGCCGCCGCATCGACGCCGCGGAAATACAGGTGGCCGCGCTCGATCAGGCACAGGCCCGATTCGAGCAGGGGCGGCCCGAAGTCGAGCGCGCCGCTGGCCGCCTTGCCGGCACGCCGCCGCAGCGGCCGCTGCGCCAGCCGCTCCACCTCGCTGCGGCGATAACGATGGGTGCGATGGTCGGGGCCGGGCAGGGCGCGCAGCAGGCCGCGGCTGACGTAGCTGTACAAGGTCGGCCGCATCACGCCGAGCAGCGCGCAGGCCTCGCCGGCGGAGATCAAGGTGCTCATGCGCCGCAGTATTGGCCGACAGGTTGATCGGTTCAATCGAGATTGACCCCCCACCGGGCCGGTGCTGCAATCGCCGCGCATGCTTGCGACACGGCCGTGTCTTCACTTCAACCTGGAGACACTGAGGATGGACCACGTCGATTTCGGCCTCACCGCGGCCGACTATGGCCGGCATCGCGCCGGCTTCCCCGACGATTTCTTCGCCCGGGCTGCGGCGTCCTGGGCGGTGGGCCTGCCGGGCCAGTGCCTGCTCGACCTGGGCACCGGCACCGGCGCCCTGGCACGCGGGTTCGCCGCGCGCGGCTGCCGCGCCACCGGGCTGGATCCGGCGGCGCCGATGCTGGAGCAGGCGCGCGCGCTGAGCCGCGCGGAAGGGCTGGAGGTTGGCTACGTGCAGGCGCGGGCGGAGCAGACCGGCCTGCCCGACGCCGGCTTCGACGTCGTCGCCGCCGGCCAATGCTGGCACTGGTTCCAGCGGCCGCGCGCGGCGGCCGAGGCGATGCGCCTGCTGCGGCCGGGCGGCGCGCTGCTGATCGCGCACTTCGACTGGCTGCCGCGGCCCGGCTCGGTGGTGGAAGCGACCGAAGCGCTGATCCTCAAGCACAACCCGCGCTGGACGATGGGCGGCGGCTGCGGCATCCACTGGCGCTGGTTCGCCGACCTGGAAGGCGCCGGCTTCACCGGCCTGGAGTGCTTCAGCTTCGACCTCGACCAGCCCTACAGCCACGAGGCCTGGCGCGGCCGCATCCGCGCCAGCGCCGGCATCGCCGCCTCGCTGCCGCCACAGGCGGTGGCCGCGTTCGACGCCGAGCACGCGCAGCTGCTGGCCGCACGCTTCCCGCAGCCGTTGCTGCAGGCGCCGCACCGGGTGTTCGCGCTGCTCGGCCGCAAGCCAGGCTGAAAGCGGAGAGGGCGGCGCTGCCGCGAAGGGCGGCCGAACGCGCACGGCCGGATCCGCCGCCCGGTTCCCAGCTAGCGCAGGCTGATGACCGCCCAGCCCCGGCGCTGCGCCTCGGCGCGCAGGGTCGGATCGGGGTCCACCGCCACGGCGGTGTCGGCGAAGTTCAGCAGCGGCAGGTCGTTGTGCGAGTCGCTGTAGCAGGTGGAGCGGCGGTATTCGATGCGCATGCGCTCCAGCCAGTCGCGCAGGCGCAGCACCTTGCCCTCGCGGAAATTGGCGTGGCCGGTGATGCGGCCGGTGTAGCGGCCGTCGATCATTTCCGGATCGGTCGCCAGCAGGTGCGGCACGTCGAGCAGGGCGGCGATGGGCTCGGTGATGAAGCGGTTGGTGGCGGTGGTGATGATCAGGATGTCGCCGCGGCCGCGGTGCTGGTCCAGCAGCGCCCGCGCGCCGCGCGCGACGCAGGGCTCGATCTTGTCGCGCACGAAGCGCTCGCGCAGCGCGTACAGCTCCCGCGGCTCGCCGGCGGCCAGCGGCGCCAGCGAAAAGCTGGCGAAGGCGTCGATGTCCAGCGTGCCGGCCAGGTACTGGTCGTAAAAAACCTTGTTCTGGCGCTCGTAGGCCGCCCCGTCCACCTTGCCCTGCTCGACCAGGAACTGGCCCCACAGGTAGTCGCTGTCGCCGTCCAGCAGGGTGTGGTCAAGGTCGAAGATGGCCAGGTCGGTCACGATTCAGGAGTCCGGGGGAGGCGCCGCCGCGCCGGTTTGAACAGTCCGGGGCGGGCAGCCGCGGCGCTTGTCGGGACGACATTATTGCTGGCGCAAACGGCGCTGTGAAAGAATCCCCCCAACTTTTGAAATTTTACTGCAATAAACGTGATTGACGCGGATGGGTTTCGTCCCAACGTGGGCATCATCCTGGCCAGTGCGGCGTCCCAGGTGTTCTGGGCCAAGCGCATCCGCCAGGATGCCTGGCAGTTCCCGCAAGGCGGCATCCAGCGCAACGAGACGCCGGAGCAGGCGCTGTACCGCGAGCTGGAGGAGGAGCTGGGGCTGAAGCCGGAGCACGTCCAGCTGCTCGGCGTCACCGCCGACTGGCTGCGCTACCGCCTGCCCAGCCGCCTGATCCGGCGCGGCCGCCACCCGGTGTGCATCGGCCAGAAGCAGAAGTGGTTCCTGCTGCGCATGCAGTGCGAGGAATGCCTGGTCAATTTCAATGCCACCGCCCATCCGGAGTTCGACGGCTGGCGCTGGGTCGACTACTGGCAGCCGCTGCAGGAGGTGGTCGCGTTCAAGCGCGAGGTCTACCGCGGCGCCCTCAACCAGCTGGCGCCCCTGCTGGGCCTGCAGCCGCGCGAAACGCCCGCCCCGGCCGCCGCCGGCCCCGCCGGGCACTGATCCACCCCGGTGCGCCAGCCCCTGGCGCGCTCAGCTCCGATTCATAATTGACAATCATTATCATTCGCGATCAAATATGGCATCGCTGCTCTATCCGCGGGTGCCGTTCGCCATGTATGTCTGTGTCTGCCGCGCCGTTTCCGACAGCAAGATCCGCCAGGCCATGGAGCAGGGCGCCTGCACCGTGCGCGCGCTGAAGGACCAGCTCGGCGTGGGCAGCGTCTGCGGCCGCTGCGTGCCGGAAGCGCGCCACCTGCTGGCGCAGCACCGCAATAGCCAGCCGCTGCGCCTGGACCAGCTCGACTCGCTGACCGCGGCCGCCTGAGCGCCGCCCGCCGAACTCTTGCCCGGCGCGCGCCGAACGCGCAAGGTACGGTCCCTGTGCCCACCTCAACGGAGTCCGGTCCATGCGCGGTGATCCCAAGGTACTCGAGCATCTCAATCTGGCCCTGCGCAACGAGCTGACCTCGATCAACCAGTACTTCCTGCATTACCGCATGCTGCGCAACTGGGGCCTGGCGCGCCTGGCCAGGCACGAGTACGAGGAGTCGATCGACGAGATGAAGCACGCCGACCGGCTGATGGAGCGCATCCTGTTCCTCGAGGGCCTGCCCAACCTGCAGGACCTGGGCAAGCTCTACATCGGCGAGAACGTCACCGAAGTCCTGCAATGCGACCTGCGCCGCGAGCGCGAGGCGCACCCGATGTACAAGGAGGCCATCGCCTATTGCGAACAGGTGCAGGACTACGTCACCCGCGAACTGCTGGTGGACATCCAGGAGAGCGAGGAGGAGCACATCGACTGGATCGAGACCCAGCTCGGCCTGATCGAGAAGGTGGGGTTGCAGAACTACCAGCAGTCGCAGATGAAGCCGGAAGAAGGCTCCAGCTCGTAACTGCGGCCATGCCGCGGGGCCCTTCGGGCTCTCCGCGCTCTGGCGTGAGGCGCGGGCGCTTCCTCAAAACGGCTTGACCACGACCAGGATCACGATGGCGACCAGGAACAGCGCCGGCACCTCGTTGGCGAGGCGCCAGAAGCGGCCGCTGCGGCTGTTCTGCTTCGCCGCGAAGCGGCGCACGTTGGCCTTGAGCCAGCCCTGGTAGCCGGACAGCAGCAGCACCAGCGCTAGCTTGGCGTGCAGCCAGTGCGCCTGCAGGTACGCCGGCTCCAGCAGCAGCATCCAGACGCCGAAGCCCCAGGTGCCCAGCATGGCGATGGTGCCGATGCCGTACAGCTTGCGCTCCATCGTGGCGAAGCGCTGGTGGCCCTCCTCGTCGCGCACCTCGCAGTGGTAGACGAACAGGCGCGGCAGGTAGAACAGGCTGGCGAACCAGCTGACCACGAAGACGATGTGGAAGGCTTTGACCCAGAGCATGGCCGGCGGGATTCGTTACTGGAATTGCCACACAAGGTATCATTCCATCCCCTGAAAACCCAGGAACGCCTGTGAGCAGCAACGTCGTCGAGGTCGGAATCGTGGGCGGCACCGGCTACACCGGCGCCGAGCTGCTGCGCCTGCTGGCGCGGCACCCGCGTGCCAGGGTCAAGGTGCTGACTTCGCGGCAGGAAGCCGGCAAGCGCGCCGACGCGCTGTTCCCGCAGCTGCGCGGCCATTGCGAAGCGGTCTACAGCGAGCCCGACCCGGCCGCCCTGGCGCAGTGCCAGGCGGTGTTCTTCGCCACGCCGCACGGCACCGCCGCCGGCATGGCGCCGGCGCTGGTGGCCCAGGGCGTGAAGGTGATCGACCTGTCGGCCGATTTCCGGCTCAAGGATCCGGCGGTCTACAAGCAGTGGTACAAGCACGAGCACCCTTGCCCGGACCTGCTGGCCGAGGCGGTCTACGGGCTGCCGGAGCTGCACCGCCACGAGATCGCCAAGGCGCGCGTGGTCGGCAACCCCGGCTGCTATCCCACGGCGGTGACGCTGGGCCTGCTGCCGCTGCTGGAGGCCGGCGTGGTCGACCGCGGCAGCCTCATCGCCGACTGCAAGTCCGGCGTCAGCGGCGCCGGCCGCGAACTCAAGCTCGGCTCGATGTTCGTCGAGGCGTCCGACAATCTGAAGTCCTACGGCGTCGCCGGCCACCGCCATCTGCCGGAGATCGTGCAGGAGCTGACGGCGGTGGCGGGCGAGCCGGTCGGGCTGACCTTCATCCCGCACCTGATCCCGATGATCCGCGGCATGCAGGCGACCATTTACGCGCGGCTGACCGAGCCCGGGACCGACCTGCAGGCGCTGTTCGAAAGCCGCTACCGCGGCGAGCCCTTCGTCGACGTGCTGCCGGCCGGCAGCGAGCCGGAGACGCGCTCGGTGCGCGCCTCCAATACCTGCCGCGTCGCGGTGCACCGTCCCGGCGGCGGCGATACGGTGGTGGTGCTGTCGGTCATCGATAACCTGACCAAGGGCGCCGCCGGCCAGGCGGTGCAGTGCTTCAACCTGATGTTCGACTGCGACGAGCAGGCCGCGCTCGACCTGCCGCCGCTCGCGCCGTAGGCCGGGGCGTGAACAGCAAGCACAAGATCATCATCGCCCAGCACCGCCCCTGGCGGCGCTGGATCATCGTCGGCGGCGTCACCGCGGCGGTGCTGCTGGGCGGCTGGGGCCTGTACCGCTACACCCGCTCGCACACCGTCTCCGACTTCGAGCGCGCCCAGCTGGAGCGCGACCGCCTGCGCGAGGACAACCGCGACCTGTCGCAGAAGCTGCGCGCGGCCATCTCCGAGAACCAGCAGCTCAAGGACCAGGCCGCCTACCTGAACCGCTCGCAGCAGATCGACGACAGCGCCTGCACCACGGTCAAGCAGTCGCTGGCGACCCTGCAGGCCGAGTCGGCCGACCTGCGCGAGCAGCTCGCCTTCTACCGCGGCATCGTCTCGCCGGCGGAGTCGCAGGCCGGGGTGCGGGTGTTCGAGTTCAAGGTCTACGGGCCCAAGGACAAGCAGCTCCAGCCCGGCAACTACCGATACGATCTGGTGCTGATCCAGTCGGTGCGCCACGACAAGCGCGTCGACGGCGAACTGGCGATCAGCTTCGAAGGCTTCCGCGGCGGCGCCAAGCAAACCCTGAAATTGGCCGATCTGGCCACAGACGGCAACAGAAATCTGGTATTTTCCTTCAAGTATTTTGAAGAGTTCAGCGGTAGTTTCCGTTTCCCCGAAGGCTTCAGGCCCCTGCGCGCCACGGTGACCCTGCAGGGCGAGGGCGCTCCCCGGATCGACGACGACTACGACTGGAACAAGATCATGCAGGAGGCGCTCTCATGAAGGGGTTTTTGGGTTCCGGCAACAGCGGCAGCACGGGCGGCGGCGGCAAGGGGACGGCAGTGGACACTCTGATCGGGCGGCAAACGGAAGTTCTGGGCGACGTGCGCTTCTCCGGGGGCCTGCACGTGGACGGCAAGATCAAGGGCAGCGTCACCACCCTGGGCGCCGACAAGGCCGCCCATCTGTCGGTCAGCGAAAGCGGGTCTATTGAAGGCGACGTCCGCGTCCCCACCATGATGCTGAACGGCACCGTGATCGGGGATGTGCGCGCCAGCGAGAAGCTGTCGCTGGCGTCCAAGGCGCGGGTTACCGGCAACGTGCACTACAAGGTGCTGCAGATGGAGCCGGGTGCCATGATCAACGGCCAGCTGCTGTACGAAGGCGGCGAAATGGCGGCCTTGACCCATCACAAGCCGGGCGAGGCCAACAAGGCCGAGTCCACGGTGCTGGAGATGCAGGAAGGACGCCGCAAGGCGGGTTGAAGGGCTCGCGCATCGCGAGCGCCGCTCGCCGCGGGAACCGGACGCCCGGGCCGGCCGGGCCGGGCAATCCAGGGAAGCGGCAAGCGCGCCTGGGGGCGGAGCTGAACTGAGCAGGAGCAAGGTGTCATGGGCATGAGCGAAGCGGTGGTGACGGAACAGCCGGAAGTGCTGTTCACGGATTCGGCGGCGGCCAAGGTGCGCGAGCTGCTCGACGAGGAAAGCAATCCGGCGCTGAAACTGCGCGTGTTCGTCACCGGCGGCGGCTGTTCCGGTTTCAAGTACGGCTTCACCTTCGACGAGAACACCGAGGAAGGCGACCTGCAGGTGGAGAACGGCGGCGTCACGCTGCTGGTCGATCCGATGAGCCTGCAGTACCTCAGCGGCGCGGAGATCGACTACAAGGACGACGTCAACGGCGCCCAGTTCGTGATCCGCAATCCCAACGCGCAGACCACCTGCGGCTGCGGCAGCTCGTTCTCGGTCTGAAGCTTTTCTAAACCCGACCGCCTCGAGCGCATGAAAAAGCCCTCTCCTACCCGGTAGGAGAGGGCTTTTTCGTGGCTGCCCACTCTTCTTGCCGGCCCCGGACTTCAGGGCCGGTAGATCCCCCCCAGCACCGCTAGGCGCGAAGCGCCGGTCACGCCCGGCAGGTTGCCGGGCTGGCCGGCCAGGGTCCGCACCGCCAGCCAGGCGAAGGCGGTGGCCTCGATCCAGCCCGAGTCCAGCCCATAATCGTCGCTGGGATGCACGGTGCAGCGCGGCAGCAGTTCGGCCAGCCGGCGCATCAGGTAGGCGTTGCGCGCCCCGCCGCCGCAGACCAGCATGCGCCGGGTGGTCGGCGCGTAGCGCACCAGGTCGGCGGCGACGCTGCGCACGGTCAGCTCGGCCAGGGTCGCCTGCACGTCGGCCGGCGCCAGCCTGGACAGGCCCGGGAAGCGCTGCTGCAGCCAGCCCAGGTGGAAATAGCCGCGGCCGGTGCTCTTGGGCGGCGGCAGGGCGAAATAGGGATCGGCCAGCAACGCCGCCAGCAGCGCGTCGTCGCAGTAGCCCGAAGCGGCGAAGGCGCCGTCGGTGTCGTAGGGCTGGCCGAGGTGACGCTCGCTCCACTCGTCGAGCAGGCCGTTGGCGGGGCCGGTGTCGAAGCCGCGCACCTGCCCGGGGTCGGCGTTGGGCAGCAGGGTCAGGTTGCCGATGCCGCCCAGGTTGAGCGCGCAGCGCGGCTCGGCGTCGGTGGCGAACAGGGCGTGGTGGAAGGCCGGCACCAGCGGCGCGCCCTGGCCGCCGAGTGCCACGTCCTTGCGGCGGAAATCGCCCACCGTGGCGATGCCGCAGCGCGCCGCGATCAGGCTCGGGTCGCCCAGTTGCAGGGTCGCCCAGGGCTGGGCCGAGGTGTCGTGGAACACGGTCTGGCCGTGGCTGCCGATGACCGTGACCGCGCCGGTGGCGACGCCGGCGCGGTTGAGCAGGTTCAGCGCGGTGTCGGCGAAGCGCTCCGCCACCTCGACGTCGAGGGTAGCCAGCTCGCGCAGGCTCAGGGCCGCGTCGCTGCGCGCGACTTCGAGCAGCCGCGCGCGCAGCGCGGCGGGGTATTCGAGGCTGTGGCTGGCGTGCAGGCCGGCGAAACGCCCGTCCCGGAACTCGGCCAGGACGGCGTCGATGCCGTTCATGCTCGTGCCCGACATCAGGCCGAGAGCGAGCATGCCAGGCCCCCTTGCGGGCTTACGGCGTGGCGCTGGCCGCCGGCGTGCCGGCCTGGGCGACGTTGCCGTGGGTGTCGATATGGTCGAGCGCGGCCACCAGCGGGGCGGTGCTGGAGCGGAACTGCGCCATGGTCCTGGCATCCAGCGGCATGCTGCGCGGCAGGATCACCTTCTCCGGATTGACCGGCATGCCGTTGACGCGGAATTCGTAGTGCAGGTGCGGGCCGGTGGCCAGGCCGGTCATGCCGACGTAGGCGATGACCTGGCCCTGCGTCACCGGCATGCCGACGCGCAGGCCTTTCTGGAAGCGCGAGAGGTGGCCGTACACGGTCTCGTACTGGTTGCCGTGGCGCAGCACCACGACGTTGCCGTAGCCGCCCTTGCGGCCGACGAACTCGACGCGGCCGTTGCCCGAGGCGTGCACCGGCGTGCCCGTGGGCGCGGCGTAGTCGGTGCCCATGTGGGCGCGCATGCGGTTGAGGATGGGGTGCCAGCGGTGCAGGGTGAAGCCGGAGCTGATGCGGGTGAAATCCACCGGGGTGCGGATGAAGGCCTTGCGCAGCGACAGCCCCTGCGGCGTGTAGTAGGCCTTGGTGCCGTCGGCGGCGACATAGCGCACCGCGCGGTAGGTCCTGCCGTTGTTGGTGAACTCGGCGGCGAGGATGTCGCCGTCGCGCAGCTTCTTGCCGTCCTTGTAGATTTCCTCGTAGACCACCGAGAAGCGGTCGCCTTCCTGCAGGTCCTGGGCGAAGTCGATGTCGTAGCCGAACAGGTCGGCGAACTCCAGGATCATGCGGTCGTTGAGGCCGGACTTGCGGCCGTCCAGGAACAGCGAGTTCTCGATCACGCCGGTGGCTTCGTTCTTGCGGCGCTCGAGCTGGGCGGTGAGGGTGGTGCTCTCGAAGCCCTTGTCGCCGCGGCGCACGCTCAGGGTGCGCAGCTCGTCCATCGGGTAGATCAGCTCCTGCAGGTCGCCGTTGGTGATGCGCAGGCGCAGCTGGTCGCCGGCCTTGAGGCGCTTGAGCTGGGCGCAGTCGCCGCCGAGGCGGGTGATCTCCATCCAGTTTTCCGGCGACAGGTGGGCGTCGTCGAAGATGTTGGACAGGCTCTGGCCGGACTTCACCGCCACCGTGGTCCACTCCGACGGCGGCGGCACGGTCAGCGCTTCGCTGACCGCGCTGTTGATCTCGGAATCGAAGCGCGCCACCGGGAATTCCTGCGTGTCGGCGGCGACGGCGCGGGCGGTGCCGGCCGTTTCCTGGTCCAGCGCGCTGTCCTGATGGTAGTAAACGAAGGCGGCAGCCGAGGCGGCGAGGAATCCGCAGATCACAACGATACGACGGGCCGAAGAGCGGGCGCTCCCCTCGGCGGGGCTATAATTCGACATACGACTTCCGCAAATGAGCTAAAAGGACTGCGCCCGGAGGCTGCAGACTTGAACGGCCAGATGGTTCTGGTTGGTATCGTCGAATCGGCCGCGAATGGTGTAACAAGACCATAATTCCCCCCGGTTGGCAATCCCCCGCGGCGCAAAAAAATCACCTATTACGAGCCACTTGTTCAGCGAACTTCACCCATGACCCCCGGTTTTGAAGAAGTCCCCCCCGAGCTCTGGTCCGAGATCCAGCGCGGCACTGACGAGATCATCCCGCGCGACGAGCTGCGGTCCCGCCTCGCCGCCGCCGCGCAGAACGGCACCCGCCTGCGCATCAAAGCCGGGTTCGACCCCACCGCCAAGGACCTGCACCTGGGCCACACGCTTTTGTTAAACAAATTGCGTGCCTACCAGGAGGCCGGGCACGAGGCGATCTTCCTCATCGGGGATTTCACCGGCATGATCGGCGATCCCACCGGCAAGAACGAAACCCGCAAGCCGCTGACCCGCGAGCAGGTGCAGGAGAACGCCGAGACCTACAAGCAGCAGGTCTACAAGATCCTGGACCCGGCCAGGACCACCATCGCCTTCAACTCCCACTGGCTCGACCCGCTGGGCACCGAGGGCCTGCTGCGCCTGGCGGCGCAGCACACCGTGGCCCGCATGATGGAGCGCGACGACTTCTCCAAGCGCTACAAGGAGGGGCTGCCGATCGCCATCCACGAGTTCCTCTATCCGCTGCTGCAGGGCTACGACTCGGTGGCGCTGAAGGCCGACGTCGAGCTGGGCGGCACCGACCAGAAATTCAACCTCCTGGTGGGCCGCCACCTGCAGGGCGTCTACGGCCAGAAGCCGCAGTGCATCATGACCGTGCCGATCCTCGAGGGCCTGGACGGCGTCAACAAGATGAGCAAGTCGCTCAACAACTACATCGCCCTCAACGATCCGGCCGGCGAGATGTTCGGCAAGCTGATGTCGATCTCCGACACCCTGATGTGGCGCTACTACGACCTGCTCAGCTTCAAGCCGCTGGCTGCCATCGCCGCGCTGCGCCAGTCGGTGAAGGAGGGCGCCAATCCGCGCGACATCAAGATGGCCCTGGGGGTGGAGCTGGTGGACCGCTTCCATGGTGCCGGCGCCGGCGAGCAGGCCAGGGCGGCCTTCCTCGCCCAGTTCTCCAAGGGCGAGCTGCCGGAGAACATCCCCGAGGTCACCGTGGCGGTGCCGCCGGAGGGCATGGCGCTGGCGCGCGTGCTCAAGGAGGCGGGCCTGGTCGCCAGCAACGGCGAGGGCAACCGGATGATCGAGCAGAAGGCGGTGCGGGTGGATGCGCAGCGGGTGGAGGACCGCGGCCTGATGCTGCAGGCCGGCGCCAGCCACCTGCTCCAGGTCGGCTCGCGCCGCTACGCCCGAGTGGTGCTGAAAGCGCCCTGATCTCCACCGGCGGCAGGCCAGGGCCCCGGCGGGATCATTCCTGCCGGGGCTTTAATTTTTTGGCTGGCCCCTTGGAGGTGCCGCAGTGGCAGGACCCGCCGCTGGTCGGCCAAAGCCCCCAAACTGGTCAAAAAATCGCCAATGAGCGTATAGTCGTCGGCTCAGTCGCCCGGGGCGGCCGGTTTTCCCGCCCGGACGGCCCGGTTTTTTGCGCAAATCAGGGTTCCTGACCCTGCGTGAACAAGTTTTTTCAAACTTTTTTAAAGCCAAAAAAGCTCAACAAGAACAAAGGCTTTATGGGTCTTTTGGGGGGCTCCCCGAAAAAAGTTCATGAAACGGTGTTGACACCCTTTCTGACCCATCTATAATTCGCCTCCCTGCTGCACGGGACGCGACGAAAAAACGAGTCCTAACAGCCTGATCTTTAACAAAAAGCAAGTGATTTGTGTGGGTGCTCCCGGTGCGCGGCGAAAGCCAAAGCATTACGGAGTATCAACGTAAAGCCCAAGTTGTACATTGAGCGAGTGTTGATAACTCTTAGGCAGCGAAGACGCTTTTCCTTAAGCGTTGAGCTGCGATCCTTTTAAAGTTTTAAATTTAATTGGAGAGTTTGATCCTGGCTCAGATTGAACGCTGGCGGCATGCCTAACACATGCAAGTCGAACGAGGGTAGCAATACCCTAGTGGCGGACGGGTGAGGAATACGTAGGAATTTGCCCTTAAGTGGGGGATAGCCCGGGGAAACCCGGATTAATACCGCATGATCTCGAAAGAGCAAAGTGGGGGATCGCAAGACCTCACGCTTTTGGAGAAGCCTACGTCGGATTAGCTTGTTGGTGAGGTAATGGCTCACCAAGGCGACGATCCGTAACTGGTCTGAGAGGATGATCAGTCACACCGGAACTGAGACACGGTCCGGACTCCTACGGGAGGCAGCAGTGGGGAATATTGGACAATGGGCGAAAGCCTGATCCAGCAATGCCGCGTGTGTGAAGAAGGCCTTCGGGTTGTAAAGCACTTTAAGTTGGGAAGAAAAAACTCGCTCTAACACAGTGAGTCTTGACGGTACCGACAGAATAAGCACCGGCTAACTCTGTGCCAGCAGCCGCGGTAATACAGAGGGTGCAAGCGTTAATCGGATTTACTGGGCGTAAAGCGTGCGTAGGCGGTTTGTTAAGTCGGTTGTGAAAGCCCTGGGCTTAACCTGGGAATTGCAGTCGATACTGGCAGGCTAGAGAACGGTAGAGGGAGGCGGAACTCCAGGTGTAGCGGTGAAATGCGTAGATATCTGGAAGAACACCGATGGCGAAGGCAACCTCCTGGGCCTGTTCTGACGCTGAGGCACGAAAGCGTGGGTAGCAAACAGGATTAGATACCCTGGTAGTCCACGCTGTAAACGATGAGAACTTGACGTCGGGTTGCTTAGCAATTCGGTGTCGAAGCTAACGCGCTAAGTTCTCCGCCTGGGGAGTACGGCCGCAAGGTTGAAACTCAAAGGAATTGACGGGGGCCCGCACAAGCGGTGGAGTATGTGGTTTAATTCGATGCAACGCGAAGAAC
>Ga0070741_10006782_pt1 | contig 24306 bp, 13 predicted proteins | sample Coa_R1_4_FD_66440 | JGI IMG/M metagenome (GOLD analysis project Ga0070741, IMG submission 66440) | Surface soil microbial communities from Centralia Pennsylvania, which are recovering from an underground coalmine fire - Coalmine... | ecosystem: Environmental > Terrestrial > Soil > Unclassified ...
TGCGGCTCCAACTCAGCAAGCCCAGCCTGCAGGTTCGCCCAATCAACCAGCACAGATTGCGCAACCGTCATCGCCCTCAACTCAGCCGCTGCAGCCTACACAGCCGCCAGTTATGCAGTCCGCTGCTAGCCCTTTAACGACTGTAGCAGCGCCTTACGGCGAAATTACCGGCGTAGTGAAATCCGGTAATGTGCCGCTTCCTGGCGTTACGGTTAGTGCAGCGAACACTCTCACCGGCAAAAAGTATTTCACTTCAACCGATGTGGATGGCAGTTTCAAGATCACGGTTACGGGCAAGGGCCGGTATGTGATCAGGGCAGAATTTTCCGCCTTTGCTCCGGTTACGCAAGAAGTTCTTATCAATGATGAGAACCGCAACGGCAAAGCTGAGCTGGCGATGGTGCTGCTTTCACGCGCGGAGCGGGAAGCGCAGCAGGAGCAGCGTCAGCAGATGGCGCAGCAATCTGGCAGCATTGGCCGCAACGGCCCTGGTATGCAGCAGCTTGCTTTGTCTGGCTCCGGTGGTGACTCAGGCAGTATGGGCGGCGGAAACACAGATGCAGCTTCGCTGAGCAGCGCAGGCTTGCCGAACGCAGGGCTGGCGGCTGAGGGTGGCAATGAGTCAGTGGCGATCTCTGGCGCGCAGGGGCGGGCCGAAGAAAACATGTTTGATCCTGGAGAAATGCAGGATCGCATGGCTGATATGCGTCAACAGATCGCAATTCAGGGTGGCGGCGGCAATTTCCAAATCATGGGCGGAGGAGGTTTTGGTGGAGGCGGCTTTGGCGGTGGTGGGCCAATGATCATGATGATGGGAGGAGGCGGACGCGGTTTCCGTAATTTCAATGCGAACAAGCCACACGGTTCCATTTTTTACAGCTATGACGGTTCGGGGCTGGATGCCAAGCCTTATTCGCTGAATGGCCAGCCGGAGAACAAAGCCAGCTATAACCAAAATCGCTTTGGCGCAACCATTGGCGGGCCCTTAAATATCCCGCATATTTATAGCGGTGGAACCAAGACCTTTCTTTTTGGCAATTACAGCGGATCTCGCAGCACCAATCCTTACGATGTGTTTTCCACGGTGCCCACGGCGGCGGAGCGCGCAGGCGATTTTTCCGGCCAGCCGGTGCAGTTGGTTGATCCGGTAACGCACACTCCTTTGGCAAACAACCAGATCACCAACATCAACCCTGCGGCAGCGCAACTTTTATCGTTTATCCCCTCAGCGAACTTGCCGGGGACCATCAGAAATTTCCACTTCGTCTCCGCCAGCCCAAGTGATAGCGATACTGGCTTTGTCCGTTTCAACCACAGCTTTGGAGCACAGCAGCCAGGAATGTTTGGCATGGGCCGCGACGGACGGCAGCGAAGACAGCAGCAACAGAACCAGAAGAAAGAGGACGAACACTGGTCGCAGAGCATCAACGGGATGTTCATCTTTAACAACATTCGCAGCAGCGTGCTTAACCCTTTCCCTGGACTGGGTGGCAAGCAGTCAGTGAATAACTACAACTTTAACTTTGGGCACACAGCGACCAAAGGGCTTTTCCTGAATTCACTCCGCTTTAGCTACAACCGGAGCGCAGTGAACACGGCCAATAACTTTACTAATCGCACCAATATTGAAAACAAGCTTGGAATCAACGGTGTCTCACAAAGACCGGAAGACTTTGGCCTGCCGAACCTGAATTTGGCGCCGGAGTTCAGCAGCCTGCAGGACATCACGCCCGTGTTCCGCACCACGCAAAATATTTCCATTAGCGATTCCATGAGCCAGTCACATGGCAAGCATTCGTTTACCTGGGGCGGCGACTTCCGCCATCAGTTGGTGGACGCCAGCAACGCCAGCAATGCGCGCGGCACCTTCCTATTCACCGGAGGAGCGACCGGGCTTCCATTCGCTGATTTCCTGCTGGGCCTGGCCCAGGAAACCTCTCTGCAATCCGGCGCCGACGCCTATCATTTCCGCACCAATACTTTTGACCTGTTTGTGCAGGACAATTGGCGCGCCGGCAAAAACCTGACGTTCAATCTTGGAGTGCGTTATGAGTATGTAACGCCTTATACCGAGTTGAACAACCAATTGGTGAACCTGGATGTGGCACCCGATTTCAGTCAGTTAGCGCCAGTGCTGCCGGGACAGGTTGGCACGGTCACGGGCAAGAAATTTCCCGATGGCCTGATCAACGCTGACCACAACAACTTTGCTCCACGTCTGGGATTGGCGTGGAAGCCGCGGCCGAAAACGGTGGTTCGCGCCGGATACGGAGTAAATTACAACATCAGCCAATATGGGCAGATGGCAACGCAGCTTGGCTTCCAGCCGCCGTTTGCGGTAGCGCAAAACAATCCCGCGCCCGATGGAAGTTTTCTGACTTTACAGAACGGCTTTCCTGAGGCAATTGCATCCAGCCCTCTCCACATCACCAACACATACGCCGTTGATCCGGACTATCGGCTGCCGTACGTGCAAACCTGGAACCTGAATATCCAGCAGGAAATCAAGACCAGCGTGGTGGTAAACATTGGCTATACGGGAGCGAAGGGAACGCATCTGGATATCGTCCGCGCGCCGGATCAGTTACAGACAGGCGGCCCGCGTTTTACGGCGTGCACTCCAACTACACCGGCGGACGTGCCATGCGTTCAGCCATTTTTGTTTGAATCTTCTGAAGGTTCTTCCATCCTGCATCAGGGGATGTTGCGTGTGCGCAAGCGTTTGCGGCACGGGCTTTCAGTGGGCGGAACGTACATATATTCAAAATCGATTGACAATGCTTCTTCCATCGGGGGCGGAGCATCCGTTGTAGCGCAGAATGATCTGGACATCGCGGCTGAACGCAGCCTTTCCAGTTTTGATCAGCGGCATCGGTTTACAGCCGACTATCTTTACGAACTGCCCTTCGGCAAAGACAAGAAGTGGCTGAGCAAGGGCGGCATGGCGCAGAACATTTTTGGCGGCTTTCTTTTCAATGGAGACGTTACGCTGGCTTCGGGCTTGCCGTTCTCGCCGCAGATTTTCGGTCGCGGTGTTGATTTGGGACGCGGTGTTACCGGCTCTGCGCGCCCTGATCTGGTGTCTGGGCAATCAATACAACTGAGCGATCCAACAATCCAGGAATGGTTTAATACGGCTGCCTTCACCGCTCCGGCTGGCGTCTTTGGCACAGCCGGACGCAACACCATTATTGGGCCCGGCACGGTGCAAGTGGATATGTCCGTTTCCAAAAACATTCAAGTCAAGGAAATGCAGGCCCTTGAGGTGCGCCTCTCTGCCACAAACGTTTTCAATACCGTGCATTTCACCTCCATTGATGCAACGTTTGGCTCGCCAACGTTTGGCCAGGTGGTAGGCGCAGGCGCCATGCGCAAAGCGCAGATCACGGCAAGGTACAGGTTCTAATGGCACACAATGCGACTCACATAATGACCGGCTTTTCGCGTTTGCAGCAGATGCTCTCCGTTGCACTGATTGCGGCGTTGGTACTTCCGCTTGCGACCGCACAGACTCCGGCACAGCAGCCCCAAAGCGATCGAGGCAAGGAAGGTACATATAAGTTTCGTATCGAGAGCGAACTGGTGCTGGTGAATGTAGTGGCCCGAGATAAGCAAGGAAAGCCGGTCACAGACCTGAAGCAAGGCGATTTCACTGTTCTGGAAGATGGCAAGCCGCAGAAGGTTGCAAGCTTTGATTTTGAGAACCTTGATATGCAACCGTTGACCGCAGCGGCATCCGCAGGGCCGTCGCAGGAGAGCAAAAACGGGCCAGCTCCGATCCTGCCCAAAGAACCCAAAGAAAAAGTGCTACTAACCACCAAGGATGCAGACCAGGCGCTGAGCAACAAGCGCGTGATCGTGCTCTTTTTTGATCTCACATCGATGAGCCCGGATGAAATTGATCGCTCAGTGCAATCGGCTAAAAAATATGTGCAGACCAAGATGACCTCGGCTGACCAGATTGCGATTGTCTCTCTGTCGACGTCATTGCGGCTGGATCAGGATTTTACTGGCGACCAGGTACGCTTGTTGCGGGTGCTGAACCGCTACGCGCACGCTGAAGGCCAGGACATGGATAACGGCAGCACCGGCGATGCCGACGGCATTGAAGAAACCGGTGATGCCTACACACCGGACGAGACGGAATACAATCAATTCAATACTGATCGCAAGCTGCAGGCACTGCAGTCGCTCTGCCAGATTTTGGCCAAGTTCAACCAGAAGAAGTCGATTATCTACTTCAGCAGCGGCATGACACAGACAGGCATCGAGAACCAAACCGCTTTGCGCGCTGCCGTCAACACAGCCATTAAAGCCAACGTGGCAATTTACACAACCGATGCGCGTGGGCTGGAAGCGGAGCCGCCGGGAGGGTCAGCTTCAACGGCCAGCCTGCGGGGCACGGCCATGTACAGCGGAACTGCGGTTCAAAGCGGGCTTGATGCCAATTTCGCCAGCCAGGAAACGCTCACCACTCTCTCCGGCGATACCGGCGGCAAAGCGTTCTTGGACACGAACGATTTGGGCCAGGTCTTTGACCGGGTGCAGCGCGATACGTCGGTTTACTATGTGCTTGGCTACAGGAGCAGCAATCCACTGCGCGACGGCAAATACCGGCATATTCAAGTCAAGGTCAATCGTCAGGGTTTGAATCTGGAGTTCCGCAAGGGTTATTACGCGCCCAAGGACTACCAGCACTTTAACGCAGAAGATAAAGAACAGCAGATGACGGATGAACTGGCGTCTGACCTGCCAAATACTGATGTGGCCGTGTATATGGCCGCCTCGTATTTCCGCATGGATGACCGGCGTTTCTATGTGCCGGTATCACTGGTTGTGCCGGGATCGCAGATCCCGTTTGTCAAAGGCGGCGATAAGGACAAGGCAACGCTGGATATTATTGGCGAGGTGCAGGATGAGTTGAAGCGGCCGGTGGGCAGCGTGCGTGAGACGGTGAAGCTGTCGCTGGATGCATCGCAGGAAGTGCGGCGCAAGAATGTGCAGTATTCCACCGGCTTCCTGCTGATTACGGGCAAATATCACTTTAAGTTTGTGGTGCGGGAAAACCAGAGCGGACGGCTGGGATCATTTGAAAGCGATTTTGTGGTGCCCGACATCAAGAAAGCGCCGCTCAAAATAAGTTCCGTGGTGCTGGCCAGCCAGCGACAACCCTACACCAAAAAGACGCAAAATCCGCTGGTGCGCGACGGCAATGAGTTGGTGCCGAACATTGCGCATGTCTTTACGCCGGACCAGCACCTTTATTTCTTCTATGAGGTCTATGATCCGGCGAAAGATAAACAGCCCGAACCACAAAACGCCGAGGCCAAAGACGCTAAAGATGCCAGAGAAAAGGTTGTGCCGATCAAGAATCCTATTCACGTAATGACCAGCATCCAGTTCTTCAACGGCAAGGTTAAAGCGTTTGAAACGCCGCTGATTGAAGCACGGCAGCTCAACGCGCCGGAGCGCAAGGCTGCGGTCTTCCAATTTGACGTAAGCCTGGCCCAGCTTAAGCCCGGCCTGTACACCTGCCAGGTGAACGTGATTGACGATGCCGGCGGAACGTTCACCTTCCCGCGCCTGCCGATTCTGGTGCGGGAGAAGAAGCCGAATGTGACTCCAGTCACCACCGCAAGCGGAACCGGGAATAGCAGCAATTAACGCCCGTCTCCGCAAAATATGCGGTATGCAGATCCCTTTAGTTCTGCACCAACCCCGCGGCAGTACCAAATTTCTAACGTAACGTCACCACAGTAACTTGTTGGCACAGTTTTGGCGGAGCTATTGTGGAACTGCTCTGAAGTTGGGCCCTTCGCGGAAACGTTCGAGCAAAACGCTGCCGCTCTATCAGAGGAGAAACCGCAATGGCCGCAGGAGAGATCACCTTCATTCAATGTCCGCAGGGAGACTCGTTCCCGGTGCAGAAGACATCAAACCGTTCGTTGGGGATGCAGCAGGTTGTTTGCCCGCGATGCGGTCACAGCTTTGAGGTGAAGCTGGAAGAGACGGTGGAGCGCATGTCTCGCGAACCCAACCTAGTCTTTCTCAAAAGCTTCCACTCACTCGCTTAGTAGGTCAATTTCAGTTTCGTCGTTATTCCTAATTCAAGGAAGCCTCAATTAAATACGTGCTATTCATTTGTTAGAATGCTTTAACCTCACTTCTTGTAACCTCAAAAAGGAAAATTTGCTTGATTGTCGTTTCATAAAGAGACTAAATTCATGTCCGTCCTCTAATCATTCAAAATCGGAATGAAAATTCAAGACTGGCAATTGACGGTTGGGAAGCGTACTTGGGACATTCGGCTGGCCAAACACGTTATTGTGGCAGTATTGCTAGTCGTGATTGCGGTAATAGCCAATCGTTTGCTTCGGATTTCCCCAGTTTTGCAAAAAACAAATATCTATGACGTGCTTGGGATATTAGCGATTTTGTTTGCGGCTATTCAGTTCATAGATTCACGATTTCAGAAGCAAGAGATGAACCTGATTGCAAGAACTATGTCTACGCGGTTTGTTGGGCTGTTTCCAAAAAATTTGGTTGAAATAGCCGACGTTATCGGGAAAGCGAGCAAACATGTTTATATCATGTCGGACTTTGTTGATTACGGACACTACTCTTCCCCAATAGCTTTCAATGAGTATCTCGACAAGATCAAAGAGGCTCGAAAGCAGAATGTTCAGGTCAGGATCATCTGTTATGACAAACAGTTAGCAGATCGGGAAACAGAGGATCAGTTTCCCGATAAAGACTTTGCAGAAGAATGTGAGAGTCGAAGGTTCAAGGAATATTTTAAATTGCATAGCGGAGTCCAAAAACCAAGCGACGCTATTAGCTTTAGAAGCCTCCTGGGTAGTCGGCAAGCAAAATTTGTCGCGGACTTGTCAGAACAAGGCGTTGAATTTGCTTATTTTCCGGAGCGATCAGATTTCTTTTTGTGGTTGGAAGACGATGAAGAAGCGATCTTTGCTTTCAAAAATATTGGCAGCAAACAAAGAGAGTTCTCGTTCCGCACACAAGATTCAACCCTGATTGAACAATTCCGGCAGATTTTTGATAGACGCTGGCAGAATTGTAACGGGCCGTACGACCGAACCTTGGCAAAGACGGCTCCTTCTATGGCCAGTGTCACGACAACAACAACGCCACCGTCTGTTAGCTAGCTTAAGCTAAATACTTTCTAAGTATCCATTCAAAATTTAGCCGATCTCTTCAACAATTCCTCCAGGTAATTTCCCCAGATCGCCGGCCAGGAGTGTGTGCCGTGGCCGCGCGTCTGGTCAGTGATTGGCAGCAGCACGTACTGCCCATTCTTCACGCGCTCGATATCGCGATCGATGATCTTGAGCTCCGGTGGATTAATCTGATCGTCGGCGGAATTGACCGCGGTGAGCGGCGCGGTAATTTTTTCGAGCTGCGGCTCGGGATTGTAATTTCGCGACGCGTCAAAATAATAAAGCATGTCATTGGCGTCCGTCGTCTTCATGCGGGCGGCAATGAACTTCTCCAGGAAGTCATCGGCCTGTTCGCGTGTAGGTTCTTCTTTCTGCATGCGTAGAGGCGAGCTGCCCATGATCAGCAGGACGTCTAGCGCGCAGGCAAGGCCGTGCGGCTGCTCCTTGTACTCGCCGTTATTCCAGCCGGGATCGGTGCGGATGGCATCCATGATCATGCGCCGCATCATACGGTTGCGCCCGGCGATCTCCACCGGTTCGCTGGCCAGAGGCATAGCAGCGTCAATGAAATCGGGGTGTTGCTCCGCCCACAGCCAGGAGTGCATGCCGCCCATGGATGTGCCCATGACCAGCCGCAGGTGGTTCACTCCAAGACCCTGCGTGAGCAGGCGGTATTGCAGCTCAATCATGTCGTCATATTCGTAGTGAGGGAAGCGCATGTGCAGCCCGTCACTGGGCTTGCTGGATTGGCCGTGGCCAATGTTATCCGGCAGGATGATGAAGTACTTTGCGGCATCAAGAATCTGGCCGGGACCAAAGAGCACGCCGCCGAAATTGGGAGTAAGAAACTGCCTGCCGCTGCCGCCGGTGCCATGCAGAATGAGCACCGCATTGCGGACTTTGCCGGTTGAATCCTTTTGCGGCGTGCCCAGCGTGTAGTAATGCAGTTTGACCTCGGGCAGCTTTTCGCCGGACTTGAACTGAAAATCCTTCAGCACAAAGGTGCCAGATTGTGGCTCTGGATAGTCCGCTGCGAAGGCAGCAATCGATAAAGAGATTAAGAGCAGGTGCAAAAGGGCGCGCAAAAGCTTCATGGCCGGTTCTCCTAAAGACGCAAAAGCTTAAATCATGCAGGCCAACAAGGGAAGCAGCGGACTCTGGCTGTCTTGGGCCAGCTCACCAACGAGCCTGAACAAGCAGAGTAGCTGGATTCCCGCTTTTTTCTAAATTTTCCGCGACATAGTTTCTTTTTTATTTCTTATATTCGTGAGAAACGTTCGTTCGCCGTCGTGCACTTAATGGATAACATGCCGCTTCTCAGAGTTCGCTTCCTGGAGAAGGAGAGAAAGGGATGAAAATGAAGAGATCCAGTCTACTAATGGCAGCAAGCGCAGCCATGGTGTTTCTGTTCGCGCTTGGAGCTTTCGCCGAGGACACAAAAGGCAACACTGCCAGGCCTTTGGCAGTAAACCAGACCGAAGGATTTGCCGATGGCCAACTTCTGGTATTTACCTACTTCCAGAATTTCGATTGTATTCACCAGCCGTTTGACGATCTTGACCACAATGGCTTTGTAGCCGCCGTGGACGCAAACGAATTCCAGCGCCCCATCTGCACCGTTGGACGTGGTCCAACCCTGGATCCTGCAGGAAGGCCAATCCAAAATACCTTGAAGCTCTATGTGATCGCGCCTTTCTTTGGCGATGACAAGGACCCAAATGACGCCTTTACTCCTGAGCTGGGGCAGGCTCTATTGGGCTTGTTTGGATTCATTCCTGAAGCTTTTAAGACCCATCCGACCGTTCCTGTGCAGTGTCCTGAGCCAGGGCCGCCGGTTACGCAGCACACGGGTATGCCCAGCACCTGCACCATGCACACCACGCAAACTGATTTAGGTCCGGCGCTGGCCAAGTTGGGAAAAGTTCCGCCGAATACCAGCGTGGTTGTGCCTACGCTGAATCACAGCCACATCATCGATGGGACGGATTTTGGAGCGGTGTGGTGGCAAGTGATTTCCGTGCTGGTAACAGACCCAAGCGCATGGCCCAGTGCTGATGGGAAATCTGGAATCAACTCACTGGACGCATTGCGGGCAGCGCAAGCTGCGGGCAGGGCTGCTCCAGATCAGCCGACTAATTTCTTCCTGTTTTTTGACGCCCAGCGTGAGGGGCATCACTAAATTGCATCTTTGCCGCTCACGGGCGCGATAAGCTATGCGCCCGTGGGTGCGGCGAATGATCGTCTGCTATGACCTCTGAACTTCGCCAGGGCAGTTCTCGCAGGCCCAATATGTATTGCAGTTTTAAAATAAGCGCCTCTCACAAGCGTTGAAATTCAAAATTCTTCTGCGACAATAGCGCTGAAACAAGCAACATATCCTCAGCCTCGTAGGCATCAGCGTGCACGTCTCAACATGGTACACAGGCTTCATCGTCCCAAAAGCCAAAAGTTTACGTCAAGGGCAAGCGGCTCTCAGAAAATTACCGCGTTGATAGCAAAGGAACTTACCTATCAAAGCACAAGAGCGAAAGAACAAAAGTTCCAGCCCATATTCCACCTGAGATAAGCCGCTGGGCATACAGTTTCTTTCCCATTTCTATTTTGTGCGTAACGTCTACCCACATTGGAACTCAATTGAGGACGTGCGGACCGGGTGACAATCTGGGAAATCTAATTCTGGAGATTGATTCTCAAAGAAACGCACAACTCACTGGTTCCCTTCCCTTAACCAACGCGGGCGCGTGAATCTACGCGTCCCGCGAGCGTTGCAGTCAGAATCCAACCCCGCGAAATATCCGTCAGTAGCGGAAAAATCGAAAGAAAAATGGAGAGAGAGGCTCCACTGAATGAACCACCACACTAAAAAGATCGCAGGGGTCCTATTTACCTCGGTGCTTTTGCTTTTCGCCGCGGCATGGCTGCCCAGCGGTAAATCAAAGAGCAAAGCAGCGTCGGCGTCGGCATTGCCGGCTAATGATGAACAAAACAACAACAGCATGCAAGCGATGTTCAACCAGGGAAGACAGATTTTTCGTTATGACACGTTTGGGGACGAAGATTTTTGGGGCGGAACGCTGCATCTTCATCAGGCAATTGCCGGTGAAAAACTAGGGGGAGTGGGGCCCGGAGTGAGCCCCAAGGCGGCGCTCTCCGTGGGCCTTAAAGTTGATGCCGACGCATTGCCGGCGAGTCTTGTGGAGCAGATCAAGGCAGGCAAGGTGAATCTTGATGATCCAGCCACCACGCTGGCCCTGCTTAAACTTAACTCAGTGGTTGGCGTTACGGGTGTCTTTGACAAGCAAGGCAAACTGGAAGGAATGGGCATTCAGTGTGCGCTTTGCCATTCCACCGTGGACGATTCCTTTGCTCCCGGAATCGGGCACCGGCTGGATGGATGGCCAAACCGTGATTTGAATGTCGGTGTGATTGTTTCGCTGGCGCCGAACCTGCAACCAGTAGCCGATCTATTGGGCGTGGATATGCCTACGGTGAAAAAGGTACTGACCAGTTGGGGCCCCGGCAAATATGATGCGGAACTCAATCAGGATGGCAAGGCCTTCCAACCAAATGGCAAATCGGCCGCAACTCTGTTGCCTGCTGCTTATGGCCTGGCAGGCGTGAATGATGCCACCTATACCGGTTGGGGATCAGTCACCTACTGGAACGCTTACGTTGCCAATACACAGATGCACGGTAAAGGAGCGTTTTCTGAACCCAGGCTGACGGTAGCTCAATTCCCGGTCGTCTCCAAATCACACTATAACCAGGTGCGGAACAGTGATGATGAGATTACGTCAAAGCTGGGCGCGCTGCAGTTCTACCAGCTTGGCATCCCAGCTCCCAAGCCTCCTGATGGCAGCTTTAATAAAGAAGAAGCAGCGCAAGGAAAGGTGCTCTTCTCTGGGAAAGCCAATTGCGCTCGTTGTCACGTGCCAAACCTTTACACTGAACCCGGATCAAGCCTGCATACTCCGGAAGAGATTGGCATTGATGATTTCCATGCCTCCCGCTCGCCAACCAAGATGTACCGGACCACGCCCCTGCGCGGATTGTGGTCGCATCAAAAAGGCGGGTTTTACCATGATGGGCGCTTCCAGACGCTGGATGAAGTAGTGGCCCACTATGACCAGCATTTCAAGCTACAACTGACTGATCAGCAAAAGAAAGACCTGGTGGAATTCCTGAAGTCACTTTAATTACCCTTCCCCATTCATGCGCTAATTGAAAGCGTGTGGATGGGGAATTTAAATTACGGCGCGAGAAATGAATTTGAGAGTAGAAAGCCCGATCCAAAAAAACGAAGAATAATCTGATCCCGGTTCTCAGCGAATTTCAGTGAAATTATCAGCGTTCTACGAGAGCCACTTGGTCATCAAGTGCCTGGCATCTTCCGCGAATCCTGAGTTTCGATACAGCGCTTGCGCCGGTTGATTCTCACGGCCAACCTCAAGGCGCAAGGCTGCAATCCCTTCATGGCGGCAAATACTTTCTGCAAATCCAACCACGCCCAGGCCCAGCCTTTGGCGGCGAAAAGGCTCACGTAGATAAAGCTCGTCCAGTAGGGCAAAGCGGCCATGAAATTCCAGGCTGAAGCAAAAGGTGAGAACGAAATATCCTGCAAGCGCGGGGCCGCGAAAGATGAGATAGATCTGGCCATGCTGCGACGACTGGAGAATGTTGTTGATGGCGGCGCGGGCTGCCTTTTCGTCAAAGCGCATTTCCTGCTGTGAGTAAAACTCGCGCATCAGCTCCAGCAAGCTGGGAACTTCCTGGTCAGACAAAAGCTGGAAGAGGGCATTCATGCTCCTGAATTTTACAAGCCTGCAAGGATCGACCAAAACTCACGGTGACCGGATCTTTACCAAACATGGCATTTGTCCCAAGTGTCCTCAGCTATAATGGCCAGCCAATTTTTATTCATTTATAGGAGCCATCATGTTGGACCGTCGGGCCTTTATTGTCGTTTGTTCTCGTCTTGGATTGACTTCTACGTTGCTGCCCGGAGTGCTCTGGGCCATGGCGGAAAACAAGCCCAAAATCACAAAGGAGATGATTGACAGCGCGGCAAAGATCGCTGATGTACCCATCGCCGATGAATACAAGGACATGATGCTGGAAGGACTCAACGGCTATGTTGAGAGTTTTGACGCAATTTATGCACTGCACATCAAGAATGAAGTGGCTCCGGCAATTATTTTTGATCCTGTGCTTCCGGGGATGAAGTTTGAGACAGTGCGGCGCCCAGCCAGGATTTCTGCGGCTCCCAATGTCGGCGGCGCATCGCCCAAGAACCTTGAAGATGTGGCGTTTTATTCAGTCCGGCAGTTGGCGGAACTGGTGCGGACAAAGAAAGTCTCGTCCACAGCGCTGACGGAGATGTATCTGGAACGGCTCAAGCGTTATGACCCATTGCTGAAGTTTGTGATCACGCTGACCGATGATCGCGCACTGGTAAAAGCAAAAGAAGCAGACCGAGAGATTGCAGCAGGGAAGTATCGTGGGCCGCTGCATGGTTTGCCCTGGGGCGCCAAAGATTTGCTGGCAGTGAAGGGCTATCGCACCACGTGGGGTGCTGGTGGGTTTGAGAACCAGATGATTGATGAAGACGCGACTGTGGTGCAGCGTCTGGATGCGGCTGGCGCGGTGCTGGTGGCCAAGCTCACGCTGGGCGCGCTGGCGCAGGGCGACAAGTGGTTTGGCGGGATGACGCGCAACCCGTGGAACCCAAAGCAGGGATCAAGCGGATCGTCGGCGGGGTCAGCCTCATCCACCGCTGCAGGCTGCGTGGCGTTTGCCATTGGATCGGAGACGTTGGGATCGATTTCTTCACCTTCAACGCGCTGCGGCACAACCGGTTTGCGTCCCACGTTTGGCCTGGTGCCGCGCACCGGCGCCATGGCGCTTTCCTGGACCATGGACAAATTGGGGCCGCTCTGCCGCGCGGTGGAAGATACAGCCCTTGTTCTGGGCGCGATTTATGGGCCGGATGGCCATGATCGCACCGTGCGCGACGCGGCCTTCAACTGGGACGCCAACCTGGATTGGCGCAAGCTGCGCGTCGGCTACCTGAAAGCGGATTTCGAAGTTCAGCCGCCACAACAGCCGGAACCTCCGAAAGAACAAAAACAGTTAACCGACGAAGAAAAGAAAAAGCAAGAGGAAGCAGCCGCCAATCGAGCGCAGGCCATGGCGCGCCGCGAATACGACCACAAATATGATCAGGCGGCACTCGACAAGCTGCAAGCGATGGGCGTCAAGCTGGTTCCGGTGGAGTTTCCCAAATATCCCTACCAGGCGATGCGCACGATCCTAGTGGCCGAGGCCGCGGCAGCGTTCGATGACCTCACTCGCAGCGGACGTGACAAGCTGCTCACGCAGCAGGGCCCGGAGGATTGGCCGAATACCTTCCGCAGTGCGCGCTTCATCCCGGCAGTGGAGTACGTGCAGGCCAACCGCGCGCGTCTGACCGCGATGGAGCTGGTATCAAAGGTCTTTGATCAATTTGATGTGATTGTTGCGCCCACGTTCAGCACGCAACTGCTGATCACAAATTTGACGGGACATCCGGCGCTGATCCTGCCCAACGGCTTGCGTGGAGATGACGCTCCAAAAGCGCGAGTGCACGAGAACGGGGAAGTGGATGGCGGCGGGCCGGGAACGCCGTTGAGCCTGACCTTCCTGGGACAACTCTATGGCGAAGCGAAAATGCTTGCGCTGGCGAAGGCTTATCAGGACGCAACAAATTTCCATTTGCAGCATCCGAAGCTTGAAGCGTGAGCCTTCTAAAATTATTAGAAAACCGTTTTGCCCGGAGATAGTTCTTGCCTCTTGCGCTTATCATTAAAAAGAATTAGAGTTTCGGGCACGCCTGTCTAAGGGTTTGAAGGTGCAAGGAGCGAAGGCCTTGTGCCGGTACGATTTTTGAAGAACGAGCAACTTATTTCGTCTATTGCAAAAGCTTGCACGATCAATTCTAAGTGAAACAGCGTAACAGTTATTCATGTTTGTGTTGGAATAGGTGCGAATAACGTTGGAAGCTAAGGCAACTTGCGCCAAATTGATTAATTCCTGCAGGGCGCATCGCTCAGGAGAATCTCAAGAACAGAGTGATCGTCAGGACCTGCGCGCATAGCTCAGTTTCTATTCTTAGAACGTACTAAAATTTTTGTGGTGTTAAGAACTATCTCATGTAGTATTGGCCAAACTTTCCGGAAAAATTTCAGAGAGCAAAACTTGGAGGAAGTAAAAATGAAGACCGCAATGCGTGTGTTGATTTTCACCGTGGCGTTATCAGCCATGAGTTTTGCGTACGGTCCATCGGCAGGCCCCGGCATCCCTGTGCCTCTGCCCCAGCGGCCAGCGCCTAGCGCCTAAAGGCTGGGATAATCATTGATCTTTGCTGCTGGCGAGTTTGGCAGAAATTTGTTTGTGCTTCATGGGCTGGTGGTTTAGGCTGGCAGCTACATGACTGCGACTGGCTGGATTTGGAACTTGTTTGGCTGGGCCGCGCTGCCGTTGCTCGCGGTCCTTGCCTTCATTTTTCTTTATCGCCGGCGAGTCGCAGAATTTCCTATTTTCTTTTCCTACGTGCTGGTCACCGAGGCGGTTGGGATTGCCAGGGTGTTCGGCTCCTCTGCTCCGCAAAACGTTTATTTTTATATCTATTGGTTTTCCGACATCATTTATTCGCTCTTCGCTTTAATGGCTACCTGCGAACTGTTTATCAAACATTTATTTTCAGGTTTTTACAAAATCCGTTTCTATCGTTATCTGTTTATGATCGCTGTGGTCATGACCGCGTTCGGTTCAATCATTGTTGCTCTAATAAGTGGCCATGCCCAAGTGCTGGAATCAACAATTTACGTCTACAATCTTGTTCGTGCAGCGGTACTGTTTTTCTTTGTTGCGCTGATGCTGGTGATGGGGAGACAGTGGAACAAGCTGCAATTTGGAATTGCAGCTGGGTTCGCGCTTGATGTGGCCATTTCTTTGGCTGATCTGGGAATTTGGTCACATACGCCGAGCTTGAACGTGCTTGTTGGTCGAATTTCCGCGATTGTCTACGATCTTGCGTGTCTTATCTGGCTTTATTGTTTCTGGACCGCTCCAAAACCTAGAGCCAAACCGCTGTCCGGAACGATATCCACAGAGCGATTGCGCGAGGCACACAAGTGGGAAGACGCTCTCAAGGACTTTCTCACGTTAGGCAAACGCTGATCAGAAATCAGAACAAATAAAATTTATTAAAGCGATTCCAGGGTTGCTGCATCCCGATCAGCAATCTTTATCTTCATGAATGCACCATCCTAAGCCGAGCACACCATGTTTTCACCCGTGCCATGCTCGGTATGCGAAGGCGAAAGATCTGCCCCCGCAGCTCTTTGGGGCCGCCGTTTCTCCAAGCAGTCTTGGATAGCCCTATGGTGCAGCAGAGCCGATCCTTCGGCTTCGCAGAGACTGTGTCGAAATGCGTTGCCGTTAAGTGGCTCGCCTTAGGATGGCGCGCCGCGGGTGAGATGGATGGTTTACCGCGAATGTGTGATAGCGGATACAGCAACTTAGGAGTCGCTACAGAAAGTAGTTTGCAGGAACGCTTATAAGCGGTTGGCCAGAGCCTCATGCCAAGTGGTGAATTTGAGGCAGGTCAGGTTATCAGCCTTGTCTTTCAGCAGCGCGTAAGAGGGAATCAGGCTTGAGGAAAGAATTTGCTGAACTTGAGCGGACCTTGACGCAGCAATCATAGGTACCCACCTGAACCAATGCCGCAGATGCAGCACGATCAGGCTCATGAACGAATAAATACGAACCTGCACACCGGCATCGATCAGTTCCTCTGCCAATGACACAATCAACTGGTTCCCGCTTTGCAACTGGCTATAACCAAGTTGCTGCAGCAAGGCGGCATTGTGGGCCATGCGGCGCAGGCACACAATCGTAAGGCTTAGTTGCCGGCGATAAATCCGCAGCAGTTCTTCCTGCCCGTAGGTTTCCTGCAGATGACGCTGGTGCGCAGGGCTGATCAACTCGCTTAACGTTTCCACATTCACGGGCAGAAACGAAGGCATCAAATTCTCAAGTTCCACGTGCCTGGAGCGCCGTTTCCTGGAGTTCAGGAAAGCGGCATATAAGAACAGCAGGACAAGTGCTGCTGATAAACCGATCCAGATTGCGAACATGGAATTTGGCATCTCCGGTCCGTGTAAGTACACCGCAAATCTAACCCTGCTACAAACCTAAGGTCAATCTAAATTATTCTCATCAAACACTTTAGTAATTTTTCATCTTCCCAAAATGGAACCGCCCCTGTGGAAAGGGGCGGTTTGAGCCGTACTTTCATCAGTTTCCGGGGGCCTTGTTTTCACCGGGCTGGCCAGTGAGAATAATTGCCGGAACCTGCTGTTGCCGTACCAGGTTGTTATATGCAGGTACGTCAGTACCCAGAATCTGCTTCCACCTTGCCAGTTGTTCGTCCAATTGCTTGCTGAGCGTATCAAAGACCTCATAAGAGACCTGCGTAGGCGCTGAATCGGCACTCTCCACCACGCCGCCCAAGGCCACTAGATAATTGTTCAGCCGGATGGGGTAATTCAGCACGTCCTGGCCGCTCTTGGCCTTGGTCTGGATCAGTACCTCCTCGACCTCGGTCATCTTCTTATCCAATTGCTTTCCGGCCTCGGCCACGGCCTTGGCTTGGGGCTGATTTTCCAGCCGCTTGTTGAGCGCCGTAATCTGCGCCCGGATATCGCGAATCTGGTTCACCGTGTCATGCGCCTGGGTGACGCGGTCGCGAATTTTGATGAGCAGGTCAAACTGCTTTTGCAGGTCTTGTTGAGTTACCTTGAGGCGAGGATCGCGCACAATCTCCAGCGGCGCGGTGTATTGCTTGCCGTTGACGGTAAGCCGAACCTGGTAGGTGCCGGGCAGAGCCTCCGGGCCATCTGTGCTGCCGCCCCAAAGCGGAGAATGGGGCACTCGCGTCGCGCCTTCATAACGCATGTCCCAGACAAAGCGGTTTAAGCCGGCTTCTGTTGGCAGTCCTCTTTCCGGCCCGCGACCAAAACCCTCTTCGCCGCCTGCCTCTTCGCCCGGCTGTTCTTTAGGCGGAAACTTGCGCACCACCTGCCCTTTCTGGTCCAGGATCTCCAGCGTGATTGGCGCATTCTTAGCGCCTTCAGTTTTCTCTGCGCTTTCAGACTTGGCTGGTACGGGAGCGTTGGCCGGATGTTTTTCTCCAGGCTCTTTGTTTTCCGTTGTAGTTGCGCCGGTCGCGGTCTGGCCTTCAGCTTTCTTTTGTTCCGGCTTCTTCTCACTCGGTTTCTTCAGGGCCGTTTTGAGAGAGTAATAAATCACCGCGCCGTCTGGAGGGTTCTGGCCTCTCTCTCCTCCACCGCCAAAAAATCCGCCGCCAAACTCAGTGTGATTCGCCGGGCTTGGAGCATAGAGATGGACATCCTCATTGGCATTTTCCGTTTTGTATTCCCGCAGCGGGGAAAGATCATCCAGGACCCAGAATGCGCGTCCGTGCGTGGCCACAATCAAATCATTGTTGTGGGCGTAGAGATCATAGATAGGTGACATAGGCAGATTTCCCTGCAGCGACTGCCAGCTTGCGCCATCATCAAAAGAGAAGAAGACACCGCGTTCGGTTCCCGCATAGAGCAGCCCTTTACGCTTCAAGTCTTCACGCACAGCATGGACAAAATCATCAGAAGGAATGCCGTTGATGATGCTCGACCAGCTCTTGCCGAAATCAGTGGTCTTGAAGATATACGGAGCAAAATCATCCATTTTGTGGCGCTGCACGGCAACATAAGCTGTGCCTGCCGCGTGAGGTGACGCCTCAATCATGTCAACAGTTCCCCACTCTGGCATGCCTTTCGGCGTCACGTTTGACCAGTTTTTTCCGCCGTCAGTCGTTATGTGCACAAGGCCATCGTCGGAGCCAACCCAGATCAAACCTTTTTGCAGCGGCGATTCAACCACAGAAAAAATCGTGTCATAAACTTCAACGCCGGTATTGTCTTTGGTGATAGGGCCGCCGGCTGAAACCTGCTTGCTCTTGTCATTGCGCGTCAGGTCTGGGCTGATGACTTGCCAGTTCATGCCTTCATCAGAAGACTTGAATAGCACCTGCGCGGCAAAATAGAGCGTCTTGGGATCATTGGGCGAGAAGGCGATAGGCTCAGTCCATTGGAAACGATATTTCTGATCGGCGGCGGCTGAGCCAATGGGATTGATGGGCCACGGCGTCACATTCTTCTCTTCCTCGGTGCGATGATCATAGCGGGTGATTTCGCCGCCATAAGAGCCTGCGTAGACGATCTCCGGGTCTTGCGGATCTGGCGCGATATAGCCGCTTTCACCTCCGCCCACTGCATACCAACTGGTGCGATCAATTCCGCCCGGAGCAGCGCTGGCAATCCCTACAGATGAGTTATCCTGCTGCGCGCCATAAATATAGTATGGAAAACGGTTGTCTGTGATTGCGTGGTAGAACTGTGCGGTTGGCTGGTTGGCCTGTGTGGTCCAACTTGCTCCCGCGTTTGTGCTCACGTTAGCCCCGCCGTCATTGGATTCAATCATGCGCTTTGCATCATTCGGATCAACCCAGAAACCATGATTGTCGCCGTGAGGGACACGGATCGGCCGGAAGCTGCGCCCGCCATCGTTGGAGTGATACATCCCAGTGTTCAGGACGTAAACGCCATCGGTATTGCCCGGATCGGCAAAAACATGGGTGTAATAAAAAGCGCGCTGGCGATATTGGCGGTCACTGTTGGTCAATGTCCAGGTATCGCCGCCGTCATCAGAACGGAAGAGGCCGCCCTTATCGGCTTCAATCAGCGCCCATACGCGGTTGCCGTTGTAAGCCACGGCAACGCCAATGCGGCCCAGGATTCCATCCGGCAAGCCGTGGCCAGTGAGATGCTTCCATGTTGTTCCGCCGTCAGTGCTGCGATACAGACCGCTGCCCGGGCCGCCGCTATCCAAGCCCCAGGGCGAGCGCCGCGCCTGCCATAATGACGCGAAAATAATGTTGGAATTTGCAGGATCGAGCGAGAGATCAATGCCGCCTGAGTTTTCATCCTTGTACAGGACTTTGCTCCAGGTTTTGCCGCCATCGGTTGTGCGAAAAATTCCGCGTTCAGCATTCGGCCCAAAGGGGTGTCCAAGCGCAGCCACATAAACGATGTCTGGATTTTTGGGATCCACGGCAATGCGTCCGATAGCGCGTGTGTCGCGCAGGCCCACAAAAGCCCAGGTCTTGCCTGCGTCAGTGGACTTGTAAACGCCGTTGCCATCGATAATGTCTCCACGAATGCAGGCTTCGCCCGTGGCGGCATAGATCACGTTGGGATCAGAAGCCGCGACGGCGATGGCGCCGATGGACGGTGACATATCCCTGACTTTGTCGGTCGTGGGATGCCACGTCAGCCCGCCGTCGGTGGACTTCCATACACCGCCGCCCGTAGCGCCAAAATAATAAGTATGAGGATCGCCCACTACGCCGCTGACCGCCAGTACGCGTCCGCCTCGGTAGGGGCCAATCAATCGCCACGTCAGCCCGTGCCACGGGCCTTTGGCTTCTTCCGCACCTTCATCGCTTTCTGCGGATGATGTGGCATTTGTGGCTTCTGTCTTTTTCTCCAGCGTTTGCTCGCCCGCGGATTTTCCACTGCTCGCCGCCTGTGCCTTCTTGCCTGACTGTTTTTGCTTGGTGGCTGCTTGCCCGAATGCGCCTGCGCAATAAAGCGCCATGACAAGAAGCAGAACAAGAAATTGGTGGCTGGTGTTTTTTGTGAACGTTCTATTCACGGTAGCGGCAAGAGAATTTTGCAGCGAAGCGACGCAACCCATTTTTATGACCTCATCAAAAGACCAAACAATTAGTTTTTTTGAACCGCACATCCTAAATTCCACGCGTGCAAATGGCAATCATTCAATATCAAACGAACAAATGAAGGCCAGCCTGTAACTCAAGCATTTCCAAGACGAAACGATTGAAATTAGAAATTACTAATTTTCCATTGACACGCAATGTGAATTGCTGTATTTTTCAGCACTGCTTGGCGTTTCAGCGAATGCAGAAACGCAGAGCCGGTGAGCCACTTCATAAGCAAGCCGATCTTTTTTGCCCGTCACCTTTTGGCAGACAATCCTCAATCGTCTGCAGTACGGCTTGGGCTTTTAACTGCGAATTTCTACACCTTGGGATAGGTCCGCGCGGACCCGGGGGCAAGTGTTCGTCCATTTGGCGACTGCGTGAGAAATCACGCGGCTTTGATCTGTTTTCCGAGATGATTTTTTTCGAATCGCCCTTGCTGAACCGGCGTAGCGTTTGCTGCGCTAGAAGCGGAAGGGCATGTATTGTCCACTCCGTTCACCTTTGGCAGACAAGTTCCAATCGTCTGCAGTACGGCTGAGTTCTCGCTACAAATGCTTCCCATTCAATTCAGGAGGAACTCGCAATGACGAGGTGGAAATTTCCCTATTTGAGCTTAACAATGGCAGTGCTGTTCTTTGCAGGAATGGCGTTTGCCCAATCTGACCCGGGCGTTCGTGGCGGCGGAGCAGCCGCAGGCGGCCCACTTGCCTCAGTTGCCGCCAACAATCCAGCCGGCAGCCTGGCTTTTTTCAATGACGCTCTGGCTACCTTCCGAGAGGTTGATTCAGTCTCCGGCACAGTAGCCGGCGAAGACGGCTCTGGCCTTGGACCGCGTTTCAATTCCAGAAGCTGTGCGTCTTGCCATGCTCAGCCAGCAACCGGCGGCAGCTCTCCGGCAACGAACCCGCAAGTGACCGATGCCTCTGCGGATGGAGCCAGAAACACGGTTCCCAGCTTCATCACGTCCACCGGCCCGGTGCGCGAAGTGCGCTTCCCATTCTTCTTTAATTCCGCAGGCAATCCGGACGTGAATAATCCCAACGGCGGCGTAGAAGATCTCTTTACCATTACCGGACGCGTGGACGGCGGCACCTGCAACCTGACGCAGCCGAGCTTTGCCCAGGCACAGTCAACCGGCAACATTATTTTCCGCATTCCCACTCCGACCTTTGGCGCGGGCCTGGTGGAAAATATTGATGACTCAACCCTGTTGACCAACGCGGCGAATAACTCTGGCGCTTTCGGCACCAGCGGCGCGTTCAATCACAATGGAAATGACGGCACGATTTCGCGCTTTGGCTGGAAGGCTCAGAATAAATCGTTACTGATCTTCTCCGGTGAGGCGTACAACGTGGAGCAGGGCGTGAGCAATGAGGCGTTCACGCAGGAGCGTCCGCTGCCTGGCGAAGACCAGACCACCGGTCTGCCGGCGAACTGTCGCATCAACGGAACACCTGAAGACCATACGCAGTTCAACCAGACTGCGTTGGGTACATCGAGCGACGTGGTGAAGTTCTCCATGTTCATGCGTTTGTCCGCTCCGCCGGCTCCGTCAACCACCACGCCGGGAGGCTCAACTTCCATCAGCGCCGGCAGATCGCTGTTTAGTTCTATTGGTTGCTCCTCATGCCATACGCCTTCGCTGGCCACCTCGGCTTCATCTCTGACGCCAGGGCTGGGCAGCGTGACTGCAAATCTCTTCAGCGACCTGGAAGTCCACCACATGGGTACGGGCCTGAATGACAATGTCTCGCAGGGCGGCGCAGGCGGAGACCAGTTCCGCTCTTCACCGTTGTGGGGACTTGGCCAGCGTATCTTCTTTCTGCATGATGGCCGCACCGCCAACCTGCTGACTGCAATTGCGCAGCACGCAAGCAGCGGTTCAGAGGCCAACAACGTAATCGCCAATTTCAATGCTCTTTCGGCGACCAACAAACAAAATCTGCTGAACTTCCTGCGTTCGCTGTAGTCCAGCAATTGCGGGCGAGACATGAAAGTGTCTCGCCCAGTTTCATCGTTTGTGTTGCACGTTGTATCGGTCATCAAGGCACGGTTTCAGTATGAAAGTTAGTAGGCAGGACGTATGAGTATTCTTTCCAGGATCGCGGGATTTTTTTTACTTCTTTGTTGTTTCTTTAGCCTGTGCGCAGCCGATAGCGTTACGGGCAAAGTCCAAAACCTGACTACAGGCCATCCTGCCGCAGGCGATGAAGTGGTGCTCCTACGCTTGGCGGAAGGCATGGAAGCCGAAGCAAGCACGCGTACTGATGCTGACGGAGCGTTCACACTCCCGCTGGCGACGCCTAGTGCGCAATATGTGGTGCGCGTGATTCATCAGGGGGTGAACTACGACCAGAACCTAAGCGGTTCAGCGCAACTGGAAGTCTCTGTTTTTGACGCAGCGGCCAAAGTGCCTGGTCTTCGGGGAAATCTGGGGATCGTGAAGGTGGAGTCAGCAGATGAAATGCTGAAGATCACCGAGATGTATTCCATCAGCAACGCCTCGTCACCTCAGGTGACGCAGACGGGGCCGCGGAACTTTGAATTCTCACTTGCGCAAGAGGCAAAGCTCGATTCATTTCAAGCTCGCAAGGCAGGTGGCGTGTGGCTGAACCTGACTCCAACTCCTGTGAAAGGGAAACAGGGCACATGGGCGGTAAATTTTCCGCTTCGGCATGGCGAGACGCTGTTCAAGTTTACTTACCGTCTTCCGTACGATGGTTTGGCAACGCTGCATGTGAAGCTTGCGTATCCGATCGAGAATTTTGCGGTTGTCCATCCCCCTGCGCTGAATTTCAGAGCGTTGCGCACAAATTCATTTACCAGTCCCGGACTGGTGCAGGGCATGAAACTGGAGCAGGCCGTAGCAAAACCGGTAGTGAGGGAAGTGCCTGCGTTCGAAATTTCGGGCGTCGGCGTTGCCTCAGCGACGCAGGCAGAATCTGCGCCTGAAGCCCCACCATCTTTTCCGGCTTCGACTAACAGTAATCCTGCAAAATCCTCACCTGCCTCTGTGAGCGTAGCTAATCCATCGCAATCTCAGATGTGGCTGGTGATAGCCGGAATCTCGGCGGTGCTGTTTGCTGGCGTAGCCGGTTGGTGGCGCAGCAAAAAGTCAATCGTCGCGCTGGGAATGAAAGCAGAGTCAGTGATTGCTTCTCTGAAGCAGGCACTCGATCAACTGGAAGTGGAGAAGAAACGCGGGGAGATTTCTGCCGAGCAGTATGACTCAACCAGGCAGGCGCTGGATATGAGCTTGAGACGCGCCGTGGCCCGGAGCAAGAGCTAACCCAATTTATTCGTTGCTGGAGTGGATCATGCGAACCAACTTTGTACTCATTCTTTTACTGCTCGTGTTTGCAGGATCGTCGTATGCGCAGGAAGCTGGCCAGGAAACTCCCAAGCCAGTAGGCGGCGATTTCTCTGTGAATCCTCTGCCGAAGAAGCTGCCGACCGATGTGATTCTGGTGAAGGGCGCTGTAGCCGGCGCCAGCGATACGACTACGTCGCTGCCGGAAGGCGGCAATGTAACGGACAAGGTGTACACGAACCGGTATTTTGATATGTCGTACAACCTGCCCGCGGATTGGTTCCAGAAATATTTGGGGCCGCCTCCTTCAGACAGCGGGTTCTATGTGTTGACGCAGATCGAACCGCGCAAGACCATTGGCGGCACAAGCCTGGGAACCATTTTGATTTCCGCGCAGGACATGTTTTTTACGCTTACTCCGGCGCACAACTCGCTGGAGATGATCACTTTTCAGCGCGACCGGCTGGGACCTGACTTTAAGGTGGAGAGGCAGCCGACAGTGGTAAAGATCGCGAACCGCCCGTTCATTCGCATGGACTACACCTCGCCGATTGCGGAGCTGCACTGGTACACGCTGATTACGCAGATTCGCTGCCATGCCGTGCAGTTCACCTTTACCGGTCGCGATCCGCAGATGCTGGAGAGCCTGGTGCAAGGACTGGATAAGATGCAGTTACCTGCGGATACTGATCCCGCATTGGGGATTGGGGGCGGCAGCGAGCCAGTATGCGTGAAAGACTACGCTAATGGCGGTAATGTCACGCACAAAATCGATCCGGTGCTGCCCGGACGCAAATTCAATCCCATCCCTGTGCGGATCATCATCGACAAGAATGGAAAGGTGAAGCACATCCACATCATTAGCGCTTTTCCTGATCAGGCAAAGATCATTACAGATGCTCTAATGCAGTGGGAATTCAAGCCGTATCTTG